>OMJG01001707.1_pt1 | contig 12094 bp, 9 predicted proteins | sample 1646431 | NCBI WGS metagenome assembly OMJG01 (sample SAMN03771674, study PRJEB25209) | food metagenome | isolation source: Cotija cheese | place: Mexico:Jalisco,Michoacan | collected 2011-12-12 | reverse complement strand
CAGTAACTTGTTTTGCCAATAAGTCTTTCATCGGAAAAACCCCAAAGTCAGTTTCGACAGCTTTACTGTTAAGCGTCCGACTAATCGTTGACATATTCAATCCAGTCGCAGCTGCAATTTCTTTCAAGCCTAATGGTTTTTTGCTTTTCCCTTTAGTCGTAAAAAAGTCTGTTTGCAATTGTAGTAAGGTCTTACCTACTAGCAGGACTGTTTGCTCTCTTTTCGTGAGACTCTTTTTGAGCCAATTAAAATCACTTTCTTTTTGCTTGAGGTAATCTTTCAACTGAGGATCATCACTACTTTTTTTTAACATATCAGCAAAATAGGAATGATTAAAGGATACCTGAGGCAAACTTCCTATTAAATACTGGATCTGATAAGAACCATCTATTTCTTTAATACTGATTTCTGGAACAATATATTCGGTATCCCGAGCTTCAAATTGTGTGCCAGGAATGGGATTGAGTCCTTTGATATAATCAACTATTTCTTCGTAATCCTCATCATACAATGCCATATCAGTCATCAACTGGTCTTTATCGTTGGCAGCAAACAACTCAAAATGGTGCTCAATCATTTCTTTCGCTTGAGCTGGTGCCATATCGTCGTTTTGGATCTGGATCAAGAGGCATTCCTGTAGATCTCTAGCCCCTACACCTGAAGGATCGAACATCTGTATCAAGGTCAAAGCATCCAATACTTCGATTGGTTTAGCCGAAATCATTTGGGCAACCTCATCGATATCTGCTGTAAAATAACCATCATCATTAATAAAATCTAGCAGATAAAGCACGATATCTCTTAAATAAGCTTGCCGTAAATAGAGGTCAACTTGGCTAATCAAATGACTCAACAAAGACTCTGTTGAACTCTGTGGTAATTGTTCCAAAAATTGCTGGTGCTCATCTTGGTCAAGGCCAGTATAATTTCCTTCATGAGCCTGATAGGATTCTAATGAAATGGCTTCTTTTTCCGTTGGCTGAGAAACTTGTAAAAATGGATTCTCACTGGCTTTTAACGCCAAAAATTGTTCTAATTCAACATCAGAATACTGTAATAATTGAACAGACTGTTGCAGTTGTTGGGTCATCACCAACTTTTGATTCTGCTTCAGCTTTTGCTTTTGCATATGTTCAAGCAACATGACTTGCTCCTTCCTTTAATTTTGCTTATCGCGTTTGCATGTTAAGCTAGTGTATAATAAGAGTATAGTTAGTGTCTATGTGTAAAAACTAACTGATAGTACTAGTATATCGCATTATCTATTTTTTAATCAGCTATTCTTGCAAATTCTATGCCATTATTTTGACTTACTATCACACGACCTTATTTCACCCATGATGACAGCTTGTCTTCTATTATGACACAAGTGACCTAGCCTGTCTGACATTAACTGTTTCTCACCACTAGCCATTGGTTTTAAAGGAGCTTTTGACCATGAACGACAAAATGATCCTCGATTATATCAGTGAAACTGCCAAAGCCTTATCCCAGAATACTGGGGTCACCACCAAAGAAATTGCGACCGCTTTAAAATTACAACGAAGCAATGTATCTGCTGTTTTAAATACTCTAGTTCGCCAAAATAAGCTAATGAAAGGGACCGGTCGTCCAGTTAAATATTGGATTCCTTTAGCGATCAGAAAACCTTTTAGCACACCCGTAGCCTCTTATAAGGAGGTTGTAACACCCCCCAAAAAACCGGTCATTAGGCACCATCTATTTGAAAAGATGATTGGTAATGACATGAGCCTGAAAACACCGATTGATCAAGCCAAAGCTGCTGTTATTTATCCAGATAATGGTCTTTATACCTTGATTATTGGTCCTACAGGTTCAGGAAAGACCTACTTTGCAAATGCAATGGCTTCTTTTGCGAAATTCCAAGGGTTAATCAAACAAGACAGGGTCATGAGTACCTTGAATTGTGCAGACTATGCTAACAATCCACAACTGTTGATGTCTTACCTATTTGGCCATACCAAAGGGGCATATACTGGCGCTGAAAACGAAAGACCCGGGTTATTAAAACAATCCGATGGGACGATCCTCTTCCTTGATGAAGTTCATCGTCTACCTCCCGAAGGTCAAGAGATGCTCTTTTCCTTCATGGATAGTGGGGAATACCGTCCTTTAGGATATAGTGGCCCGCCGTTAACGGCCAACGTTAGAATTATTTGTGCAACGACCGAGAACCCAAAATCGAGCCTACTCAGCACCTTTTTAAGACGTATTCCGATTGTGATACGCCTACCTGCTTTTCATAATCGTGAAGCAAAAGAACGCTTAGACCTTTTGAAACACCTCATCGGGATCGAGGCAAAGCGGATCAAACGCGAGATTCAAATCGATGAACGGGTTGTCAAAGCACTACTCGGAAGTGTGACCTACGGAAATGTTGGGCAATTGAAATCGATTATCCAAATGGTTTGTGCCAAAGGTTTCTTGCAAAATGATCCAGATTCTCTGACTCTTTACCTTCGTTATGACGAATTAGAGGACGTTTTGGCGGATGGATTGACTCGCTTTAACCAAGAACGGCAATTATACACCAGCTTCTTAGGGCTGATTGAGCCTGAGACAACCATGAGCCCTAGTGACGACCCACTGCCAGCAGATACGGATAATTATGAGCCTCCATTCAATCTTTATGACATTATTGGCGATAAAATGGCTATGCTCAAAGAAGAAAACATGTCTGACGAACAGATTCAAGGGTTTATCTCAACAGATATCGATCTCCATTTGAAATCTTTTTACCGTAACAGACAATACTTAACGCAAAAAGACGAGAAAAAACTTAAAGAAATCGTACCAGAACAAGTCATAAATTTAAGTCGCGAGATCCAAGAGTTCGTTAAGACCGAACTGAATAAGACTTATCGTAAAAGTTTTATCTATGCCCTTAGCTTGCATGTTTCTGCCTTTTTAAAACGGAATGAAAATGAAACAGTCGAAAAGCCAGCTAATAATCTCGTAAAAGACTTCGTAAGGAGTCATCCCAAAGAGCTCAAGACAGCGCGTTTAGTCGCCCGAAAAATTGAAGAGCGACTACATGTCATTATTCCACCGAGCGAGGTCGATTACCTCACCATGCTGATCACATCTTTGAATCAAGCTGAAAGTGCCAAAGAAAGTATTGGAATTGTCGTGGCTTGTCATGGGAATAGCACTGCCAGTAGTATGGTGGATGTCATCAACACGCTACTGGGCTCACAAAATATCTATGCATACGATATGATTCTCGAGCAGTCACCGACGGAAGCTTACGAGATCATCAAAGACCTCGCGAGATCTGCCAATAAAGGTCATGGTGTCTTATTCCTGACAGATATGGGATCCCTCACCACGTTTGGTAAAAGAATCGAAGAAGAATTAGGTATAGAAACAAGGACTCATGAGATGGTATCCACACCAATCTTACTGGAGGCAGCACGAAAGACCCAATTACCAAACCAAGACCTTGATACAATCGCTGAGGAACTTAAGCGATTCAATGGCTATAGTTTAACACCGCCTGAACGCTTGATCAAAACACGGATTGATACGGAGAAAAAGCCAGTCATCATCGCTGTTTGTGCGAGTGGTAAAGGCGCTGCACAAATTATCAAAGAGCAACTGATTCAATTGTTGAAAACACGATTAGATGATGAGATTGAGATTATCACCTGCGGGGTCAGAGAAGCCAAAGATGTCTTAAAGACCACCAAGAAAGCACACCATATCGTTGCCACAGTCGGTGTTAGTCCTATTACAGAGGACATTCCTCATTTGTCCCTTGAACAAGTCTTGAGCCCAAATGCTGATAAGTTATTGAATGAGATTATTGATAACTCGCATCTTCATGATACAGAATGGCTAAACGAGTTGGATCAAGCAACCTGTCAAACATTTCTAGGTGAGCATTATACTTTTATCAACCCGCAAAAGTTGATTTTCCCTCTGTGGCACTTTATGGAAACCATTGAACAAGATGGTCACCTGCATTCAACCAATAGTTTTAAACTCAATATCATCTTGCACATCGCTGGAACAATTGAACGTACCTTGCAACAACAGCCACTAGCAACAGATGAGGCCTTAAAGGACTACCCAAAAAACAATCCATTAGTCTCTGTGATCGACCGTGAACTAGATGAGTTAGAATCTCAACTGAATCTTACAATTGCAAAATCCGAACGGTTATATATTTATGAAATCTACTTGACCAGTGATCACTCGGTCAACAATGAGGAGGCCTTACAATGACGATGGAAGTGAAGTTGGTCAGAATCGATGATCGCCTAATTCATGGCCAAGTTGCCACAGTATGGACAAAAGCAAGTCGCATCAATCGCATCCTTGTCGTCAATGACGCCGTATCAAAAGATGCCTTACGAAAAGCACTCTTAAGTCAGGCGGCACCTCCAGGAGTGAGAGTCAACGTCTTACCCGTCTCTAAGATGATTGCGATTTGGAATGACCCTATCTTCAATTCGTTCAAGGCAATGCTCTTATTCACAAATCCACATGACGTCAAAACCGTAGTAGAAGGTGGTGTTAAGATCTCGTCAGTTAATATTGGAAGTATGAGCTTTTCAGAAGGCAAAAAAATGATCACCAACGCCATCGCCGTAGACCAGCATGATGCAGATGCCTTTCACTTCCTTGCTGACCGTGGCATAACTCTAGAAATAAGAAAAGTCGTTGCAGACAGTCGGATCAATCTCCTCCCCATTTTGAAAAAAGAAGGCTTTATGTAGCCGGTTTTTAATATAAGTTATATTATGTAGTAGCTTTCACTATATTAGTTTTCTTTGTCTTAATAAATCTGTGTATCTTAAATCTAAACCCTAACGTCAAATTGAAGTCAGATTGAAGTCAGATTGAAGTCATAATTGGAACCAAATTGATGAAAAAATAACGATCAACTAGCTTAGTTGGTCTTTTTTTGTTAACAATCAATAGTTTATATACTATATAATAATAATATAGTTTTATATTGTATAAACATTTATCTACGATAGATTTTTTAGATAGACTGTTCTAATTTCATCCCTTATCTTAACAAGTTCTTCAACGTTATAAACTTGAGAGATTCCAAAGCCTGTATAATAAGCAGAATCAACCCACCGTGGAATGATTTTAATGACTTGTTTTTCTTCAAACAACCAACCATGTAAATTAAAACTATTGACACGATTACCTTGATAAGAAATCAAAATATAGCGGACAAGGGCTTGGATTACTTGAGAAGTCATGGGGGAGTGTTGATGGCGTTTAGTAATCACATTGAGTTCAACAAATCCCATAATAGGTTCTGTAGAGATGGTAGCTGTACAGTTGTCATCAGAATAAAGTTCTAGTCCTTCAAAATCACTAACCGTTCTCATGGCAACAGCATCAATCTGCTCTAAGCCAATCAGTTGTAAGTGAGGGTGTTTAAGACTAGAACCAGACATCAGTCCATGATTTTTCAATAAAACAGTTGAGGCATATTTCCCAGAACTTGCCATTGTCTCCCAACACTCTTCGATATAACGCCATAAACGTTCCATATACAGAGAGCTGTAAGCCGTCAAGTTTGTATCATGTATCCGACTTTCGATAATGATCGTCTGAACAGTTTGATCTAATGTAGGGTATTTGTTCATCAACCACATAAAATCTCCTGAATCATTTAAGATATCTATCAAACTTTGACGATCACAAAAGGGACATTTACTGTTACCATACATATCATTAGGTTTCACACGAGCTGTTTTGACTCTAAATGTTAAAACTTCCTTGACCAAAAAATCACCTATCCTATTTATTGAGCATCATGATGCATCATCATAACTCAATACATCTAACTGTTATACCCAATATCTTATCACACTTGCTTACAACAACGGACCCCGTTATAAAAAAAAGGCAGCAATGGCAATTATACTTACCATTACTGTCATTATTGTCATTACTGCCATGTTGTCTACTTGTCACAAACAACAGTATGCTTTAATACAATCCTTGATTTTCATCGCTGAGATTGATGTAAATATTTTTTGCTTGTGTGTAGGCAGATAAAATCAATTTATGGGTTTCACGACCGATACCCGATTTCTTATAGCCACCAAATGGTGCACCCGCTTCGAAAGCATTGTAAGTATTGACCCAAACCCGGCCAGTTCTGATACCACGTGATACTTTGAATGCCGTATTGAGGTTAGTCGTCCAAACCCCACCAGCCAAACCATAGTCACTATCGTTTGCTTTCTCAATCACATCGTCAGCGTCTTTAAACTTAACGACCACACCAACAGGTCCAAAGATTTCTTCTTGTGCAACTCTAGAGTCGTTTGGCGCTTCAATCAGAGTTGGTTCAAAGAAGTTTCCTTTTTCAAGGTCACCATCTGTGATTCTCTTACCACCTGTTAGTAGCTTTCCGCCTTCTTCAACACCAATTTTAACATATTTTTCAATTGTCTCAATTTGATGTTCACTCACTTGAGCTCCCATTTGGACACCATCATCCCATGGTTTCCCAACTTTTACTTTTTCAAATTCTTTGACCAATTTTTCAACAAACTCATCATAGATTGATTCTTGAACGAAAATACGAGAACCAGCAGAACAAACTTGTCCTTGGTTGAATAAGATACCTAACGGAACCCCTTCGAGTGCTTGGTCAATATTAGCATCTTCAAAAATAATATTGGCAGATTTACCACCTAATTCAAGTGTCGCTGGAATCAAGTTTTTAGCTGCTGAAATACCAATACTTCTACCAATAGCAGTAGACCCGGTAAAGGCAAGTTTATCTAATCCCTCATGGTGTTGGAGGTACTCACCAGTATGAGAACCTGACCCAGTGATGATATTGACAACACCCTTTGGCAGAACATCCTTCAAAATTTTACCTAATTCAAGAACAGACAAAGAGGTCATTGATGATGGTTTGATAATAATCGTATTCCCTGCTGCTAATGCTGGAGCTAACTTCCAAGCAGCCATCAATAATGGGAAATTCCAAGGAACGATTTGTCCTACAACTCCTACTGGTTCACGTAGAACAATCGACATAGTTTTATTATCTAGCATTTTAACCGTATCCTCGTCAGAGCGGATCACACCAGCAAAATAACGGAAATGATCAATAGCTAACGGAATATCCGCGCCACTTGTTTCACGCAATGGTTTCCCATTATCTAATGTCTCCCATAAGGCAAAGTCCTCTTTTTCCGCCTCTATTCTATCAGCAATTTCAAGCAAAAGTGCGGCACGTTCTTTGACTGATACTTGAGACCAAGAAGCAAAAGCCTTGTGAGCCGCCTCAACAGCTTTATCAACATCCTCTGATGTTGCGTCAACAATTGTACTTAACACTTCACCTGTAGCTGGGTTATAGGACTTGATAGTGTCATTCCCACTGCCACTTGTCCACTCGCCATCAATCAACAGTTGATAGTTCTTTTCGAATTTATTCGACATTGAGATCTCTCCCTTTTATGATTTTTTTGGCTTTAATACCGTTCAATAATCATTATATGATAAAACAAGCGAGGATTCATTTGAAAAGCATTGCCTACAATAAATAGCACTTCAATAAGACGGTTCATCATTTACGATGACTGCCACACCCTTAGCGCCAGTCACAAGTGGTCAAATGGTGGTTATAGATGCCAATGGCTTCGAGAAATGATTGGATAATGACCGGACCAACAAACTTAAACCCTCGTTTTTTCATATCTTTACTAACTCCATCTGACAATGGTGTTTTAGGAAGAACCTCCTCTACCGTTTCAACTTTAGGATCAACCACAACACCACTGGTAAAGTGCCATATATAATGATCAAATGACCCAAATTCTTTTTGAATGGCAAGAAAAGCTTTTGCATTCTTAATAGCTGATGTGATTTTCATACGATTCCTAATAATACTAGCATTAGACATCATCTCTTCAACCTTTTCATCACTGAATGTTGCCACAACTTTTGGATCAAATCCTTCAAAAACTTCTACAAAAGCTTCTCTCTTTTTTAAAATAGTCTCCCAACTTAACCCAGCTTGAAAACCTTCCAATACCAACATTTCAAACATATAGTGATCATCATGACTCGGCTTTCCCCACTCTAAATCATGATATTGCTTCATCAAATCAGTCGTTGCCCATGCACAGGTCCCCATACTATTACTCCTCTCGTTTTTTTGCTGGTTTCATTTTAAACTTTTATTCCCCTTTAACTGATGCTAATAAAGCGTAATAGTATTTATAAATAGCAATTAGAGCTCCATTTATTTTCTTACTTTAACTATTCTGATACTTTCTCACTATCTCCTCAATAAACTGAGCAAGTATCATCACGAAAGAAACAGTTCCTTTTAACAAAATTTGTCCCGCATCACTACCAATAATTCGGTAGTAAAATTCATTAGTATCACTTTTTGAGTTTTCCTTCAGCCTATTAATTTCTTTTATGATGCTATCAATCAGTTGCTCATTTTTCCGTAGATCAACGATTGGATATTTGATGATTACTATTGTCTGCATTTCTGTGACTTTTTTGCTAAGCAGAAAATCATTGACGGTGATAGTCATGGTTTGATCAACTGCTAAATTCCCAATCAAGTGATAAAGATTCTCTTTTGAGAACCACCACTTGTTGCTAATCTTGTATCCCTTCAAAAGACCTCGCCTGATATAATTGCGAACAGTTCTTGTGGTCACATCTAATTCTCTCGCAATGTCTTCTACTGACAAATAATTTTCTGATGGTAAAAAATCTTTTGCCACGTGGATGCCTCCCAACAATAATTATCATTATGATTGCTTTTGTAGATTTTCATTTCTTTTAATCTCTATCACTTTAGTTGCTTTGTTCAAGTGTAGCGCATTATGAGCGGTAAAAATAACGATTTTATCACGATAGTAATCCAAAATCTCACTCATCAAAATCAGGCTGTTCTCCTCGTCAATACTGCTCAAAATTTCATCCATCAACAAGACATCAGCATCAGCTACCAGAGCCCTAGCAATGGCAATACGTTGTCTCTCACCACCTGAAAGATTGGCACCATTTTCCACTAACTCCGTCTTCCAACTTCTCTTCTCAAGAATTGGACGCATAACAGCAGTTTGAGATAAAAAGACCTTTTCTTCTGTCGTCAATAGTCTTCCAAACCCTATATTAGCTTCAAGGGTTTGCGATAATATGGTGACTTGCTGCGAAAGATAGAAGACTCTCTTCCGGAGAGACAGATGATTTATTTCATTGATAGCGATGTGATTTATTGTAATACCTTGACTTGGTCTAAATGCCAAAATGGCTTTCAGCAAGGAAGATTTCCCACTACCGGACTTCCCTTTTAAATAAATAATATCACCTTGAGATATTTCAGCCATTATCGCCAGCGATAATTCTTTCCCACCAATTTTATAAGCCGGCGTATCCAATGTGATGGTCTTGATATGGTCTATGGAAATAGTACCTTGTCTTTCGCTATTATGATCAAGGTCGTTCGTCACAAAGTCGTTGCTGACTTTTAAACTGTTATAGTCAAGATTGAGCTTTGTCAACTGCCCCAAAGATTCAAAAAAGATGGGGAAGACAATGCCAAGAATAATTAACTGAGTGACACTCCACTGATTCGTTGCAATTAAAAAACTTGTATAGACGTAAATCATATTTTGAACCAGTTGGTTTAAAAAACTAATACCACCACTCGTGATCTGTGCAAACTGGTTCGTTTGTGCTAGTGTTTGAAAAGTATTTCTGAAGGACTTTGAGAAAAGGTTACTATAACGATCGACATCTCCACTAGATTTGACAGAATCACTATTAGACAGTGTGGCAATCAAATCTTTATGAGTAGCAGCACTGGCTTCCTGCATGCGATTCATTCGTTCCTTTAACTGGTGGTTGATCAATCGGAATCCAAAATAATTGATGGGTATTAATACCATCATCATTAGCGAAATCCCATATGAAACTGTTGCTAAAAGGACTAGACTCGCACCGATGACTAAAATAGATCGTGCCAACACACCAAAACTAGTGATTAAAAATAAATAATTGGCATCAACAGCTGTAAAAATCCGATCGATCAAGTAGCTTGCCTCAAAGTGACTATAGGCATCATAGGACATCCTAACCATCTTTTTGATCAAGGACATTAAGTGTCTTGTGTTGAAATTAGCAGCATAACGTTCACGAAACCAAATCATAAAGGTTTGGATCACAAAAGTTACAATCATAGCAGCTCCTATATAACTAATGATTTCCATTGAGAAAGATTGGTCAGATTGATTGACCCACTGGATCATTATTGGTGTGACCAACGTAGAAACTGCTGCTATAACTGATAAGAATACTGATATAGCAATAAACTTCCAATTGCTTTCGATTACTTTTTTCATAGACTTTACCCCATCCCATTAACTCAAATAGTCGTTCTTGTATCTCGAATATACTGGAGAGGTACTGCTGTGTCGACTGAAAATTTTCCTAGTATTTCCTAGTTGGTCACTTCACTCTATACTTATCACTTCACTCTATACTTATCACTTCACTCTATACTTATCACTTCACTCTACCCTTATTACTTACTCTCCACCCATTACTCCACTCAATATTTCATTTATTAAGTTACTATGTTTTAATTATATACACCCAATATGCCGGCTTGTTGCTCGATTGTATCAAGAATACCTGGTTGCTCATCAGTAATGGTGGTGCCATCTTCACAAATACACTTATAATTACCAATAACGACTTTGTCATCACCAATGGTAGACCTTACACCCTTAGCCACGACGTGTTCAAGTTCACCGTGTACTTCTTTATGGGCGATACCTTTATCCTTTGCTTCTTGTACGATTGCATTTGCTATTGGATGATAGAAATGTTCTTCAAAGCAAGCCCCAATGCGGATAACTTCTCCATCAGTTTAATCATAGAAATGTTGGATTGTAACAATATTTTGTGTTGGTTCCGTAATAGTACCTGTTTTATCAAAACTTGTTATATCGTCGTTAATCCAGTAGTTAATCCAGTAGTTAATCCAGTAGTTAATCCAGTAATTGATCCAGTTTGTAACCTGCTAAAAATCCAATTTCTTTTGTATTCTTTCTCAAATACTGTTTCCCATATACATCAATTAAGGCATGTAATTCATTAGCTTTCGTTCCATCAAATGAAGGTGACAAGTGGACTATTCCCTGTAATTCCTCATAAGACTTTGTTTCCTTTCCTAGTAAGGCAAATAAACGTCTGGCATAGGCATCGGCAATAAAAACGGGTCTGTCTAGCAAATAAACTAAAATAACATCTGCTGTTTCCGGGCCAATGCCCTTAATCTGGAGCAACGAGCGCCTAATTTTATCAGTCGGAACAGCTTTCAAGTGAGTAAAATCGTCCTCAAAAGTCGCTGTCCAGGAAAATAACCCTTCCAATGCCCTACTTTTACTCTTAAAAAAGCCGCTCGGTTGAATCAAAGTCTGTAGTTCTTGATGTGTTAATTCCCTGATAGTCTCTGGAGAGAACCCTGTCCTACGGGCCAAATTATCTAAAGATAGACTCACATTGCTCCAGTTGGTATTCTGTACCAATACTGCCCCGATTAATAACTCCCATTTAGACTTTGCCGGCCACCAGAACTGTTCACCCAAACCTTCTAATAGTAAGTCGAATAATTCATCGATCGTGATGATCTCCTTTGAGCAAGTGTTTAGTATTTTTTTCGATCCTGTTTGTAAGCTAGTCATGCTTTCATCCTAATTTTCTGTTTGAGCGAGTAAACGTTCGATGTCAGGAATCATTTTTTCTGGATTTTGAGTTGGCGCATAGCGGATGATTTCTTGCCCATCTCGACTCACAAGGAACTTCGTGAAATTCCATTTAATTGCCTCCCCTAAAACACCACGTGTGTGGCTTTTAAGATATGAAAACAATGGGTTAGCATCAGGACCATTGACGGCTTCTATCTCATGCATTGGAAAGGTGACACCATAGGTTGTGCGACAAGCTGTATTCGCTTCATCAGCTGAAGAAAGTTCTTGTTTGAATTGATTCGACGGAAAACCCAGAACAACAAGTCCTCTGTCTTTGTAAGTTTGATATAGTTCTTCCAATT
>OMJG01001706.1_pt1 | contig 12110 bp, 7 predicted proteins | sample 1646431 | NCBI WGS metagenome assembly OMJG01 (sample SAMN03771674, study PRJEB25209) | food metagenome | isolation source: Cotija cheese | place: Mexico:Jalisco,Michoacan | collected 2011-12-12 | reverse complement strand
GTGAATCCAAGTACCCGTTGAAGAAAATGATGAATTTTGCTTTTGACGGGATCACTTCTTTTTCAGTTGCTCCCATTCATTTAATAATGAATTTAGGTATCCTGATTGTTCTTGTTAGTTTGATCATGATGGTTTATGTACTTGCTCGTAAGGCAATAGGTGATGTCGTTACTGGTTGGTCATCATTGATGGTTTCGATCTGGTTTATTGGAGGTGTTCAGCTGATTTCGATCAGTATGATCGGTGAATATGTGGGTAAAGTCTTCTCGGAGGTCAAGCAACGTCCAAGGTACGTTATTGAAGAGGACAAGTATACTCCTAAAGCAGGTGGAGAAAAAAAGAAGTTTTAAGTCTTATGTTAAATTTAACTTGGATATTAAATGATTTTAGGGTAAGATTTAATTGGGACATCACTAAAATTCCACTATTATTTTTGTTTGATCGCTCGAATAATATCAGTGAAATTAGTGGTGTCCTTTTGTGAACAATAGTTATTTAGATATATAAAAGCTCCAAAATTATTAATTTCTTCGCTTGGAAGAGAAGTTAATAATTTTGGAGCTTTTATTCTTTATTACTTGTTGACGTACTCTTTTTCAATGTAACCGGTAGAGTTATATTGTTTTGCGACAGTTTTTCTTCTGGCTGATCAATGCGTTTGAAGAGAGTTTCGACTAGCAAGATCACAATATCATCTAACGGTTGTACGATCGTTGAAAGATCAGGATAGTAGGTTTGTGTAAAATTAGTTCCATCGTATCCAATAACTTTCAGTTGCTGAGGAATCTTAAGCTGTAATTGCTTGGCTGCTTGTACTGTTAAAATTGCAGTGAGATCATCACTGCAAACAATGCCATCAACAGTCGTGGAAGTTAGTAGTTCCTTGATCGCTGATAACTTAATAGTTGGGGTGTCACTATAAAAATTAGGTACGACATGAGCGGGAACTCCAAATTTTTCCATTGTATCCTGGTAACCTTGTACTCTTTGTTCCGTGGGGTTGCCGTGTCGCTCAGGGTTTCCTAAAAAATAAATGTGACGACATCCAGCATCAAGTAGTTCTTGTGTTGCTAGTTTCCCTCCACTGTAGTTATCACTGCTAATAATTGGGATCTCATCAGTATACTTTCTATCAAATGATACGATCGGTAAGCCGACTTTTTGGTATTCTTCTATCCCTAAATTATGTGCTCCAGTAATAATACCATCGACTTGGTTTGCCAGGAGCATTTTTAAATAAGAGCGTTCTTTTTCCTTATTATCAGCAGAATTACATAAAATAACCTTGTACCCACTAGAAAAAAGACGTTTTTCAATTTTTTCTATTAGTTCAGCATAAAATGGGTTGGTGATCGCGGGAAAAATTACTCCAACCAAATTTGTTTTTTTGCCATGTAAAGAACGAGCCAAAGAATTTGGTTGATAATTTAATTTATCCATCGCAGCATGCACTTTATTAACCGTTGCCGAACTTAAGTATCCGTGATTATTGATCACGCGTGAAACTGTAGTCGGCGAGACGCCTGCTTCTTTTGCAACATCCACTAATTTTGGCTTCATTTTGTTTTCCTTTCGTCAACTATAGCACCAGACCATACCAAGGAAGATGTTTGTTTTTGCGGTAAACTAATTTCTCATCTGGTCTAGTTTCTTGTAACTACCAGAATATTTTAGCTCATTTGAACCGTTAAAAGCAATTTCAGTCTGTTCTTGGGGAGCAAAATACCGCAAAGTTAAGACATTTTGCCCGTCATTAATAAAGATCTCACAGACAGAGTGGTCGATAAAGATCGTTAGTTTTAGAGCTTCATTATTCTTGAGCTCTATCCGTCGTTTCTGACCGTATTTTTTGGCAAACTGCTGACCGGCATCAGCACGATCAACAACTAATTTGGCTGCTTTTCCGGTTGAAAAGTTGATTTTGATACCGCTGTCCGTTGTTTTACTGCCTGCGAGCAATAAATTGCCGGCTTGATTGGCAGGAAGCTGCAATTCTAATTCATATTGTTGCCCGGCATCAGCTACTAGCGTTTGGCGCTGGTCAGATACCGGGACAGGTTGTAGCTCTCTTGTTTCAACTACCAGTTCTTCTTGTGCGGGTAGCGGTCTTTGGTAAAGTTGCCCATTTTTGACATGGAGCTCTTTCACAATACTCAAACAGTTTGCCCAGTTTTCCTTGTCAGTCGGATATTCAATTTCAGGCAGACCGATCCAGCTGATCAGATAGACGTGTCCGTCTGGGGAATTAAAAGCCTGGCTGGCATAAACGTCAAACCCATCATCTAAATTTTTCAAACAGCCAGGATCAGCAGTGAACTGGCCTTTTTCAAAATCAAAGGACCGTCCCACGGCGTAGACGTTAGGGTAAATATTAGCATATTCCAGTTCAGCTTGAGGTAATCCTTGAGGACAGAAGATCAAGACTGGTCGACCATCGACCTCGACAAGGTTAGGACACTCGACCATAAAGCCGAGATCATTGAAGGGGTGAGTTATGTAACCTAGATCTTGCCAGTTGTTGAGGTCTGTTGATTTAAACCAGGCAAATTCGCCCTGTGTGGTTTGTTTATCTTGAGCGCCAACCAGCATGTAATAAGCGCCTTGATGGGCAAATAACTGAGGATCGCGAAAGTGTCCTGTCACATGTTCCGGTTGAGATAGCAGTGGAGTCGTGTTCTTGGTGATCTGATTTTCACTATTCATCCAGGCTGCATTTTGGTAACTTATTCTTTCCCAGTTTTCATCTCTGACATTGCCCGTATATGCCAATAATAATTGTTTGCCAACTGGTAAAGCTGAGCCCGAATAAACACCATGGCTGTCATATTGGCTACTTGGCTGGAGGGATACTCCCAGATCTTGCCAGTGTACAAGATCAGTGGAAATACAATGGACCCACGATTTTAAACCATGAACAGGTCCATAGGGGTAGTTTTGATAAAAAACGTGCCATTTACCGGCAAAATAAGAAAAACCATTAGGATCATTAAGCAGACCCGAAGTTGGACTAATATGGTATCCCGGCCTAAATAATGAATTCTTGGCTTGTTCTCGCAAGTCAGCCACTTGCTTAGCCGTCCAACTCGAATAACTGCGATAGCGTTTTTCTCTTGACCATTCCATTGGTACCCATCCTTTGCTTTGTAACCGTATTCTAATAGTTTATAGTATAAATTATGTCAGCTCTTGTGTCAAACGAATAATACATACAAAGGCTTTAAATAAAGAGCCATAATAATAAAATAAATTAAATATGTCATACGATTGACATATTTTAAAAATAGACTATGATAATAGTTAGCAAATACATAAAAACGTTTGCAAGAAAAAGGAGTGGTGGTAATGGATCATAAAAAAGTTTCTCAAGAAATTATTTCTGCTGTGGGTAAAGACAACTTTGCCGGAGCGGCACACTGTGCAACACGTTTGCGTTTGGTGGTCAAAGATGAAGACAAGATCGACCAAAAAGCGTTAGATAACAATGATGATGTCAAAGGAACATTTAAAACTAATGGTCAGTATCAGATCATCATTGGCCCAGGTGATGTAAACAATGTTTATGATGAATTGATCAATGAAGCAGATATCAGTCCTGCAACGACAGAGGAACTAAACGACATCGCAGCTAATGGTAAGAAAAATAATCCAGTCATGGCTTTTATCAAGTTATTGTCAGATATTTTTGTTCCGATCATTCCAGCACTGGTTGCTGGCGGTCTGTTAATGGCATTAAACAACTTTTTAACTTCTAAAGGCTTGTTTGGCTCACAAGCAGTTGTTGACATGTTTCCGGCGATCAAGGGATTTTCTGCAATGATCCAAGTAATGTCAGCGGCTCCCTTTATTTTTATGCCGATCTTAGTTGGTATTTCAGCTGCTAAACGCTTCGGTGCTAATCAATATCTTGGAGCAGCTTTAGCGATGATGATGGTGTCGCCTGATTTGATCGCTAACAAGTCATGGGATATTTTTGGTCTAAGTGTTTCTCAAAATAACTACTATTATCAAGTTATCCCGATCATTGCATCTGCTTATATCTTGTCTATTTTAGAAAAATGGCTGCATAAAAAGTTACCGTCGGCCGTGGACTTTACCTTTACTCCGCTACTTGCTTTAATGGTTACAGGTTTCTTAACTTTCGTAGTGATCGGTCCAGTGATGAGGATCTTATCCGATGGTATTACTGCGGGGATCGTATGGATCTATCGGACTCTTGGTTTTGTCGGCACAGGGATCTTTGGCTTACTGTATTCCCCAATTGTTTTGACTGGCTTACATCAAAGCTTCCCTGCAATCGAAACTCAATTGATCACGGCTTTTACCCAGAACCATACCGGATATGGTGATTTTATTTTCGTTGTTGCTTCAATGGCAAATGTCGCTCAAGGTGCCGCCACTTTTGGAGTGTTTGCTTTAACGAAGAGCAAAAAAATGAAGGGTCTCTCTTCTTCGGCAACAGTTTCAGCTTTGTTAGGGATCACTGAGCCAGCTTTGTTTGGGGTCAATTTAAAATATAGATTCCCATTTTTCTGTGCTTTGGTTGGTTCTGGGATTGCTGCTATGTTAGCCGGGCTATTCCGGGTGATCGCAGTTTCTTTAGGTTCAGCAGGATTCCTAGGTTTCCTTTCGATCAATGCCTCGTCGATCCCAATGTACCTGTTATGTGAGTTGATCTCATTTGCTGTTGCATTTGCCTTAACTTATTTCTATGGTAAGACTCACTACGAAAAAATCACGAATATTGAAGAGGTTGCTCCAGTAGTCGCTAGTCAAGACCCAGATCCTGAAGTTGCTGCTCAAAATGATCAATTGATGGATGAAGTGCTTGGTGCACCAGCAGTTGGAGTGGCAGAAAGTTTAACTCAGGTCAATGACCAAGTCTTTTCTTCCAAATTGATGGGAAATGGCGTTGCGATCCAAGCTGAGGAAAATCAAATTTATGCCCCAGTTTCTGGTACGATCACAGTTGCTTATGAAACAAAACATGCCTATGGTATCAAGTCTGAGAACGGAACTGAAATTTTGATCCATCTTGGGATCGATACCGTTGACCTAAAAGGTCAGTATTTTGAAACAGCAGTTAGTCAAGGACAACAGGTCAAAAAAGGTGATCTGCTTGGTTCGTTTAACCAAGCGCAGATCAAAAAGGCAGGCTATGATACGACAGTGATCATGGCAGTTACTAACACAACTCAATTTGCAGATGTGCAACGCGTCCAAGCCACTGATGTTAAAGTTGGTGATCCTGTAGTTGCAGTTAGTGCTTAAAATTTAAAAGATAGTCGCTTTTGATGTTAGAAAACATGTCAATAGCGGCTATTTTTGCTGTTGATTTAGTTGAGCAGCTTAAAAAAGGCAAAATAAAAACCCTGTACCATAAAAGGCACGGGGCTAAAAAGGAATGGTGCAAACTATCTGTCTCAGTGGACAAAATAGTTACAAATTTGACTTACATATAGGGGGAGTAAGTTAATTCGTTTATGCTGTTTACTATACAGCTAAGAGTTAAAGAATTGCTTAACAAATTCGAACAATTTTATTAAGAATTGTAAACCAGTGATTTATTTCCTGGTTTTGGTGAATGACTTTAGTGACCATGACGTGCTCTTAGTGCCCACAAGATCGAAACGGTGTCAACAACTTCTTGCAAAAGAGCACCGAAAAGAGTGGGCAACACACCTAAACTAGCAATTAACATCAAGACAGTACAAATCGCGATCCCGATCATGACTGATTGACGGGCGACTTTCATCGTATCCTCTGAGATCTCGACAGCTTTTTCCACTCGTGACAAATCATCTTTTAAAATGACGGCGGAGGCTGTTTCACTGGCAGCTGTGGCTCCGTGAGCTCCCATCGCGATCCCGACATCGGCTTCTGCTAAGGCAGGTGCATCGTTCACGCCATCACCGACCATGACTACAGGCCGATCATCTTTCGGGGCGTTTTCGATCAATTTAATTTTTTCATCAGGTAATAATTCAGCGTGGATCTCGGAGATTCCAGCTTGTTGGGCAATTTTTTCAGCTGTTTCTTGTTGATCGCCAGTCAGCATCATAACTCTGGCCTGATGTTCCTGTGTTAAGACTTGCATAGTTTGCTTAGCTTCTGGCCTCATGCGATCAGTAAAAGTCATGTGACCCGCATATTTATCTTTGATGCTAATAAATATTGCTGTTTGTGTCTGTTCTATTTCTGAAGTGGAGCCTGTAACATAAGTACTTTTACCAACCTTAATTAATTTATGCTCAACTTCAGCTTGGATCCCGTTACCAGTGACTTCCTTAACTGAACTGGCATTTTTTAATGGCAAATGTTGTCCTTTAGCATAACTGACCAATGAGCGGCCTAAAATATGGTTAGAATTGTTTTCCACACTGGCGGCAAGTTCAAGCAACTCTTGTTTGTCAATACCATCCGCAGGAACTATATTATCAACACTTAGTGTGCCCTGCGTAATAGTTCCCGTTTTATCGAAAGCAAAAGTTCTTGCGGTTGCTAGTTTTTCAAGTACATCACCAGTTTTGACAATGATCCCATTTCTTGAGGACCGACTCATGCCGGCAACTAAGGCAACTGGGGCTGCTAGGATCAGTGGACAAGGAGAGGCGACGACCAAAACTTCTGCGAAGCGAACAGGATCTTTAGAAATGAACCATGCAACCCCTGCGATGATATAGGCGATCAAGGTGAAGGGAACAGCATAACGATCGGCCATTCGCACGAAATGAGCTGGTTTGGCTTCAGATTCGCGGACTAAGCTGATCAAACGCTGGTACTGACTGTCTTTACTTTCCTTGTCAGCCCGGATCACAATTACAGAATCACCATTTAATGAACCTGACATGACATCGTCACCCAGGCCTTTTTCAACTGGTTTTGCCTCACCAGTCAGGGATGATTCGTCAAAGAAACTTGAACCTTTCAAAACGTGTCCATCGGCTGGTACGATTTCACGAGCCTTTACTAACAGCCAATCACCGACTTGGATATCATCGATTTCAATGTCTGACGTATTATTGTTTTCGTGATCCAATCGGTGTGCAACCTGCGGGGAGTTTTCCAATAATGACTTGAGATCTGAGTCGGCTTTGTGTGCTGCATGATCTTCCAGTGTATCCCCACCGACAAGCATCAATAAAATTATCATTGCTGCCCAGTATTGACCAACAGCTAAAGTAGCGATGATTGCAGTGATCGCTAAGAGGTCGACACCATATCTGCCAGACATTAACGTCTTGATCATCTCAATAAACATTGAGAATGCTAAAATTGCGCCAGTCAAAGTGATCAGGATCTGTGCCCAGAGAGGGTGATGGAAACCAAACTCCATCACTAAAGCTATAATAGCGACCACGAAAATCGTGATCAATTTTTGCATATGTTTCATACTCAAACCTCCCTCTTATTTTCATCTTGATAGTAACACCAGTCTTCTAAAATGTAAATTATAAAAATTCTAAATGAGAAAGATTTTCAATTATATTTTATAAATGCTGTTATATCAAGCTTATATTTTTTAGAAGCCACAAATATCCCAGTTTTTAATTGAGAAGAGTTTTCAATTAAGCTTTCAAATTTAGCTGGTCAAAAAAATTTTCCTACTCAGATAAAGAAATATTAGATTTAAATGTGTGAATCCGAGTTTGATAAAGTGAGACGTACATCAGAACGATCAGCGACGCATAGCGGAACGCACCGTTGATCAAGCTGATGAACGACGCAAATACCAAAATGAGCCGGAAGTCAGGCCATGTAACGGCTCCCTCCAGCAAGATGCGCCGTCAATCAAGCTGATGAACGGCGCAGAACACCAAAATGAGCCTAAAGTCAGGTCAATGTAACGCCGCACACCGCAAAGTGCAATAGATATCAGGTCAATCAACAGCGCACTGTGCGAGCCCATCGACGTCAAATGACCGTCCAAACACAAAAAGTACGCCATAACGGAACAAAAATCTCGTTATGACGTACTTTTTAAGCTTGAGGTTAAAAGCACAGCCTCACTTTGTTAGAGGTTTGCCATCGTTTTCTCGGATAAGGTAATGACTCCGATTGCCTTCAGACCAGTATGTGTCATGATCACTGGACTAGTTAATTCCTCGACAAAAGGAGTTTCTGGCTGGTCGCCGATCAAAATATCTTTGACTTTATCTAGCATGGAACGGTCAGCTGCCACGTTAGGTAGTGACATAGACAGGATCTTATTATTTTGTTCTGCATGATACCTAGCTTTTTTTTCAACAAATTTAACTAGGCTCTTGGTACTTCTACCTTTGGAAACAACGTCTAAAGTTTTGTCGCGCAATTCAACCACGACCTTAATGTTGGCGAGCTTAGTGAACAGACCAGTCATCCTGCTGACTCGTCCACCAGCTACAAGACAATCTAAGTTATCTATCAAAACATCGATCGAAGTTCTTGAATATATATCTGCACAATGTTCTTTGATCTCTCTGACACTTTTGCCTGCTTCGGCGTCTTTGGCAGCGGCCAGTACTTGAAATGCTTCTCCACGGTCAGTTGATTTACTATTGATAACTGTAACTTTAGTATCAACCATATTTGCGGCTTGTTGGGCAGCGCTGAAAGTTCCACTTAAAACATCTGAGATCATGATAGCGATCACTTCACTGCCGTCCTCACCTAATTTATTGAATGTATCGACAAATTGGCCCAAAGCAGGTTGACTTGTTTTAGGAATGTTTCCTTCTCGTAAAGCTTCGACAAGTTGTTGGCGAGTAATATCTACCCCATCAGTGTAATTTTTTCCAGCTACTTCTACAGAAAGAGGGATGATCGTAATTGAGTGCTCGTTGATTTCTTCTTTTGTCAAAAGGACCGACGAATCGGTCACGATTTTGATCGATTGTGACATGTGAAAATCTCCTTGAATAAGAGTTTGAATAACTGTTCTAGTAATATTAACTATTATTAGTATATATTAAAAATTCGTTTGCGTAAATCATGGAAACGCGGTCAACAATGAAAAAGTGGATCTTTAAAGTCGACAATACCTGAGCTTAAAAAGCAGCGCCTTTTAAGGTACAATATAAGGTGATATCTCAACAACTTAATGAGGGTGAGCATATGGAACACTACCTGATCACTGGTGGAGCAGGTTTTATTGGTAGTAACTTTATCCATTATTTGTTAAAAAAATACCATGATTGTCAAATCGTTAATTTAGATCTGTTGACTTATGCTGGGAACTTGGCAAATTTGGCAGATATTGAAGCTGACCCACGCTATAGGTTCGTTCAGGGAAATATCAATGATCAAAAGTTAGTTGAACAGATCATCCAAAATAATAACATTGACATGATCGTAAATTTTGCCGCAGAGAGCCACGTTGATCGTTCAATAACCGATCCTGATATTTTCTTTGAAACTAATACCAAAGGAACATTAACTTTACTCAAAAGTGCTATAAATACTAAAATAAAAAAGTTTTTGCAGGTTTCCACCGATGAAGTTTATGGTGCTTTAGGGAAAACTGGCTCCTTCACAGAACTCTCCCAGCTTGATCCAAGTTCGCCTTATTCAGCTAGTAAAGCTTCGGCGGATATGTTCGTGCGTGCTTATTATAAAACTTATGGTCTGAATGTTAATATTACACGTAGCTCCAATAATTATGGCCCATATCAATACCCCGAAAAATTGATCCCACTGATGATAACTAATGCAATTCAAGGAAAAAAGTTACCGATTTACGGAACCGGGAAAAATGTCCGTGACTGGTTATATGTTGCAGACAATTGTCGCGCACTTGACTTGGTGTTACATCAAGGAAAGAAGGGCGAAGTTTATAATGTTGGTGGGAATAACGAGCAGACAAATAACGAGGTCGTTCAAACGATCATTAACAAACTTGATATTAATGAGCCTCAGGTAGAATATGTTTCAGATCGCCCGGGCCATGATCAACGTTATGCTTTGAACTACAGTAAGATCACTACGGAATTGGGCTGGCAGCCAGTCACTAATTTGGAAACAGGCTTAGAAAAAACGATCAAATGGTACTTACAAAATGCACAGTGGTGGCAACCACTGAAAAATTAACAGAAAAAAACTATGCTTTGGACATTTAAGAAAAATGACAAAGCATAGTTTTTTATTATTCATTTTCTTGGATCCACCTGTAAACCGCACCGATCATTCCTGCATCGTTGCCAAGTTTCGCAGGTACGATCTCAGGAAGCTCTAACTCGCGGACACTGCTATGTTCGCTTTGTAATTCGACATATGCTTCGTTTAGGCCAGCTTGGAAGGCGGGATTAACGCTGATCCCACCACCAACTATTATTTTTGCCGGGTCAAAACTGACAGCTAGGTTTAAAAGGCCGGAAGCTAATTTGCGGAAATAGTTGTGAAGAACTTGTTGGGCGATCTTTTCGCCGGTATTTGCCCGACTAAAGATCTCACGAGCATCTGTTAGCTCTGCTTGGGCTTTAATGTTGTAGATGCGCAATAGACCGATTACAGTCGCAACCTGGAAGTTCATGCTTCCGTCTTCTAGTTCGTCCTGCTGGTCATCAAGCAACATCCACCCAAATTCTCCAGAGCGGGCGTGTGCTCCCCGGTAGATCTGATCGTTGATCACTAAAGCACCGCCAACACCTGTGCCTAAAACGACATCTAGGTAATCATGCAACCCTTGAGCAGCTCCTAACCACTGCTCGGCGATGGCAGCTGCATTGGCGTCATTTTCAATCGTAGTTTTGATGCCAGTTCTCTTCTCTAGCTCTTTTTTCAAATTAACACCGTACATGCATCTAATAGCGCCGGCCGTTGTTAACATACCGTCTGCTTCAACGATACCTGGCATCGAAACACCGGTCCCCGCGACTTGTTGCCCATTTTCTTGATATTTTTGGACGATCCCTGCCATATCAATCAGGACTTGTTCTTTATCAGTGGCTGTTTGTAAACTTGCCTTTTCAAGGATCTGACCATTCTCGCTGATCAGGCCATATTTGATCGTAGTTCCGCCAACATCGATCCCCACATAATTTTTCAACCTAGTTCCATCTCCTATTTTCTGTCTTATGTAGATAAAACCGGACAAAACAAATGTCCGGTTTTGATTATTTCTTTATAGTTCAGCACCATTAGTTTCGATCACATTTTTGAACCAGTAAAATGAATCTTTGCGATAACGGTCAAGTGTGCCATTGCCGTGATCATCTTCGTCGACGTAGATAAAGCCATAGCGTTTCGACATTTCGCCGGTACCAGCTGAAACTAAGTCGATGCAGCCCCACGGTGTATAACCCATTAAGTCAACGCCGTCATCTAAGACTGCTTTTTTCATTTGTAAGATATGATCGTGCATGTATTTGATCCGGTAATCATCGTGCACCTTATGATCTTCAGTCAACTGGTCAACAGCACCTAGCCCGTTTTCAACTACAAACAGCGGCAAGTGATAACGATCAGTGAACCAGTTCAAGGCATAACGCAGACCCGTTGGGTCGATCTGCCAGCCCCATTCACTGGCCTTGACGTAAGGATTAGGGACTAGGTCGTGTGCTTCGTTGTAGTCTTCGTGACCGGTGTATTTGACTGTGAAAGACATATAGTAACTAAAGCCAATATAGTCAACGGTACCTTCCTTAAGTTGCGCTAGATCAGCAGTAGTAATGTCTAACTTAAAGTTCTTTTTCTCAAAGAAGTTCAGCAGCCACTGTGGGTAAAAACCGTTAGCATGCACATCGGAGAACCAGTAACGGGTTTGCATTGCACGTTGAGCAAACAAAATATCTTCGGGCTTGGATGTCAGTGGATAAATCGGGCACATCGCGATCATGCTGCCGATTTGCAGGTCAGGATCGAGCTGATGACCTAATTTAACTGCTTGAGCAGAAGCTACTAATTCATAATGCGCAGCTTGATACATCAATTTTTCATTATCTTCTCCCTCTTCTGGCACGATTCCAGAGTCGGTATATAGATGACCGGCAGCTTCAAAATCAGTTTGATTATTGATCTCATTAAAGGTCATCCAATACTTAACTTTATTGTGATAACGTTTGAAGCAGACATCGGCAAAATGAACGAAGAACTTGATCAACTTACGGTCACGCCAACCACCGTATTCTTGAACAAGG
>OMJG01001705.1_pt1 | contig 12111 bp, 9 predicted proteins | sample 1646431 | NCBI WGS metagenome assembly OMJG01 (sample SAMN03771674, study PRJEB25209) | food metagenome | isolation source: Cotija cheese | place: Mexico:Jalisco,Michoacan | collected 2011-12-12 | reverse complement strand
AACAAGTCATGAGTGTTCCTAGAAACACGCCATTTTAATGGCGTTGTAGTTCATTTCATAATACTGTCATTTTTATTGAGAAATAGGCTAAGCTCTGATAAAATGAAACAGCGAATACGAATACTATCGAATATAAATAAAAGGATGAATCAATTATGGCAAAAGAGTATAATGTAGCAATTGTCGGAGCAACAGGTGCAGTTGGGGAACAATTACGTCACTTAGTTGTAAAAGCAAATTTCCCAGTAAAAAATGTGAAACTATTAGCATCAGCACGTTCAGCGGGTAAAGAATTACCAGTGGGCGATAAAAACTATGTTGTTGAAGAATTGACAAAAGATGCTTTTGAAGGTGTGGATATTACCTTCTTCTCAGCTGGTGGAGCCCGTTCAATCGAATTTAGCCAAGCAGCTATTGATGCCGGTGCAGTCGTCATTGATAATACATCTGCCTTCCGGATGGATGAAAATACGCCTTTAGTAGTGCCAGAGGTAAACCCACAAGCATTGAAAAATCATAATGGCTTGATTGCTAACCCTAACTGTTCAACAATCCAAATGGTTGTGGCTTTAAATCCAATCCGCGATGCCTTTGGATTAGACCGTGTGATTGTGTCTACTTACCAAGCGGTATCAGGTGCAGGGGCGACAGCTATTGAAGAAATGCGCCAACAATACCGAGATATTGAAGCAGGTAATGATATTCAAACACCTGGCATCTTGCCAGTTGGTGGTGATGAGAAACATTATCAAATGGCTTACAACGTATTGCCGCAAATCGATAAATTCCAAGACAACCACTATACTTATGAAGAAATGAAAATGACCAATGAAACCAAAAAAATCTTAGGTGATGATACGATTGGGGTATCAGCGACTTGTGTGCGTGTACCGGTTGTTTACGGCCACTCAGAGTCTGTTTACTTTGAAGTAGATAATGATGACGTGACACTTGAAGATATCCAAAATGTTTTACGAGACGCACCTGGTGTTGTATTGGAAGATGATATCAACCAACAACTTTACCCTCAAGCAGTAAATGCTGAGAAGAAAACTGAAACATTTGTTGGCCGTATCCGTAAAGACTTAGACTTCCCACGCGGATTCCATATGTGGGTTGTTTCTGACAATTTATGGAAGGGTGCCGCATTGAATTCAATTCAGATTGCAGAACAAATGGTAGCTGATAAATTAATCTAGTTTATGTTATACTTAAGCTAGCGATGTGCGGGCAATATGGCGAAGCGTCATTGCACCGCACTTTTTTTGAGTAAAAAATATATCCGACCTGATTAACAATTTGCGTCAGCTTGGATACAGGCTGCACTAACTATTTAGCGTGCATCCAGACTTTATAATAATAAACCCAATATATTAGGAGGCAGAAATATGAGTGATATTAATATCATCGCTCTGGGTGGTGTCCGTGAAAACGGGAAAAACATGTACCTAGTCGAAGTTGACGAAGCAATCTATGTCTTAGATTGTGGTCTTGTATACCCACCAGATGAATTATTAGGAATCGATATGATGATTCCAGACTTTACATACTTAAAAGAAAACCAAGACCGTGTAGCAGGGGTATTTTTAACCCACGGCCATGCGGATGCTATCGGTGCTTTACCGTATTTATTAAAAGATATTCAAGTACCCGTATTTGGTACAGAATTAACGATTGAATTAGCAAAAATTCAAACGAAGAAAATTGGCTTGAAGAATTATCAAGACTTCCATATTATTTCAGAAGATAATGAAATTGATTTTGGTAATGTCGTGATCAAATTCTTTAAAACTACCCACTCTGTACCTGAATCAGTAGGGATTGAAGTGTCTACACCAGAAGGTTCAATCGTTTATACAGGTGACTTCAAGTTTGATATGACAGTTTCAGATGCATATAAAACAGACTTTTCTCGTATTGTTGAAATTGGTCGTGACGGTGTATTCGCCTTACTATCAGATTCCAATGCAGCAGAAAATATGAAACCCAATGCCACTGAAATTGAAATTGAACAAGGTTTGTTGAAGGAAGTGCGGAATGCTAAAGGTCGTGTTATCGTTGCGGCGGTGGCTTCAAACTTAATGCGTATTCAACAAGTTTTAGATGTTGCAAGTAAACTAGGTCGTCGTGTTTTCTTAGATGATACTGAATTGGAAGAAATTATTGACGTAGCTATTCGCTTAGGCAAACTATCGATTCCGTCAAAAGACTTGATTACCAACTTGAAAGACCTTGGCCGTTTTGAAGATCATGAAATTATTTTCCTAGAAACTGGAAAATCTGGTGAACCGTTAACGACCTTACAAAAAATGGCCTCAAGTCGCCACACAACTGTATCCATTAAAGATGGTGATAAGGTCATTATTGTGACAACACCCTCTTATGATATGGAAAAAGTGGTAGCAGAAACTAAAAATGATGTTTACCGTGCAGGCGGTGAAGTGGTTGAATTAGCTCAGGCGTATGCGTCAAGTGGTCATGCGAGTCCAAAAGACTTACAATTAATGATCAGCTTATTGAAACCAAAATATGTGGTCCCAATTTCAGGTGAATACCGTCTAATGTCTGCCCACAAACACTTGGCAACAGAGGTAGGTATTCCAGAAGAGAGCGTCTTCTTATTAGACAAAGGGGATATCTTGACCTATAAAGATGGCAATATCCATATCGGTGGTGCCGTACCAGCTTCAAACGTATTGATTGATGGATCAGGTGTTGGAGATATTGGCAATATTGTTCTTCGCGACCGCCGTATCTTATCTGAAGATGGTATTTTCTTAGTTGTCCTAACTATTTCGCGTCGTCTAGGTAAAATCTTATCTGGTCCAGAAATTATTTCTCGTGGTTTCATCTATATGAAGGCTTCTGAAACCTTATTAGATGAATCAAAAGACGTTGTCGTTGAAGTGACTGAGGAAAATCTTAAAGACAAGAACTTTGAATGGTCTAAATTAAAAGGTGATATCCGTGATGCGCTAAGTAAGAAATTATATAGTGAAACTCAACGCCGTCCGATGATTTTACCAGTCATTATGGAAGCTTCAAACTACCATCCTGACAAAAAAGATAAGAAAAAAGGGAAACAAAACTAAGGGGGTCCGGCATGAACGCGTCACAAAAATTAGTAGTCTGGGTTGAAGGCTTATTATTTGTCATCCTGGCTTTATTAATTGAAAGCATATTCCCAGAAACCATTACAAGTTATAATATTACCGTAGCGATTTCATTAACCCTATTGGTTTTCTATTCATATAGAAGAGGATCAACAGCAGGCTTTATCGCTGGTGCAGTGCTTGGTGCAGTAGTGGGGTATTTACAAGTAGAGAATGTACAGACAGAGTGGATGGTGCTAGTGGCTAGTGCAATCCAAGCAGCTATGGTTGGGTTATCGGGTAAATTTGCTCGAAACTTACAGCGGACGTTATTCAACCGCCGTATGTCTAGTGTATACCTAAACCTGATTACCGGGACAATTATGACTTTTGCCGCTTTCTTCATCCTAAAATTTATCTTTAATCAATATGTGCTAAATATTGGTCAAGTGGCTGACGGTACATATGCGATGAGTATGTTATGGTCATTCTTGGCTAACTTAGCCTTAGCTTTAATCATCCTAGTAATCATATTGAACGTATCATCGAAATTTTGGATTCCAAAGAATACGCCATATATTTCGCGCAAAGAACGTTCGCGTTTATTGAATGACTAACTCGTTCATCATATCTTGTAACAATAAATAGTAAGTAAGAGCAAACAACTAGTCCTTGGCATTTTCTATTGGCCACCTTGTTTGCTCTTTTACTTTTAAAAAGGGGAAAATATGGGTTTATATATTTTTTATGGGATTTTAATTCTTTTAGTGTTAAATACCATCGCCGCAGTTATTACCGTTCTTAGACAAGACCGTCCTGTGGCGACTATTTGGGCTTGGTTATTGGTGCTAATATTATTACCAGGTATTGGTTTTATTATTTATTATTTTGTTGGTCGAAAGATTTCCGACCAAAATATCTTTAGAATTCGAAACCAAGAAGTTTATGGATTGAACGGATTAAAAGATAAGTACCTAAATGACAAGGGTAAACAGAAAAATGTCAACCACTATCCACGTGGCATTCAAAAGATGATGCGTGTCTTGTTTAAGAGTGACTATTCAATCTTGACTGAAAACAATCATGTCGAAATCTTTATTTCAGGCCAAGAAAAAATGGACCGACTAGTTGCGGATATCTATGCCGCAACAGATTCAGTGCATGTCCAATACTACATCTTTACTGATGATGAAGTGGGTATGCGGGTAGTAGACGCCTTAATTGACCGAGCCGAAGCGGGATTAGAGGTCAGATTGATGGCTGACGCAGTGGGTAGTCGTTTTCTAAGTAAGAAATCAGTGAAACGCATGGAAGAAGCAGGGATACAGTTTGAAAGTTTCTTCTCAAAAAGTCCCTTCTTTATTTTTAATTTTCGTCTAAACTGGCGTAACCACCGTAAAATTGTGGTGATTGACGGTTTAGTCGGTTATGTAGGAGGTTTTAATGTAGCCAAAGAGTATATTGGAACAGGGCCTCTAGGATACTGGCGCGATACTCACTTCCGTCTAACAGGAGATGCTGTCAAAACCTTACAAAGTCGTTTCATGGTAGACTGGTTCGCTTCTAAAAAAGCCAAACCAAGTGACTTTGACCATGAATATTTCCCCGACCCAGAAGTAAATGGTGAAACAGCCATGCAAATTGTTTCATCTGGACCAGATGAAGAGTCAGACCAAATAAAAATGGGTTACCTGCAGATGATTAATATTGCAGAAGAGTATATTTATATTCAAACACCTTACTTTATTCCAGACGAAGCCATTTTTGAAGCAGTTGAGATGGCAGCCTTATCAGGTGTGGAAGTCCATATCATGATTCCATCAAAACCTGACCACCCATTAGTGTATCGAGCAACTGAATACTATGTAAAATCCTTACTGCCAGCTGGTGTTCACGTACATAAATACCGTGAGGATGGGTTCTTACATGCCAAAACAGTATGCGTAGACGGTCATGTTGCTAGCGTTGGGACTGCTAACTTTGACATTCGAAGCTTCGCCTTGAACTTTGAAATCAATGCCTTTGTGTATGACCGCAAAGTCGTTACCCAATTAGAAGGAATCTTCAAAAATGATTTAAAAGAATCAACTCAAGTCGACATGGACCATTTCGAAAACCAAACAAAATGGAAGAAATTTCGTCAAGGGTTCTCGAGATTGTTCTCACCAGTTTTATAATAGGCAAAAGAAAAAACCAGCTATCTTATTAGCTGGCTTTTGCGGTGTTATGGAATTGTTGATGATAACGATGATTAATTTAATCGGCGTAAACAGAACGAACAGCCATGATTTCATCGACCTTAATGATGCGCATAACATCATTATCAACATCTTCAAATAGGATAATGTCTTTATCTGTATATTTTGACCGGAAGATACCAAATAAAATATCTTTGGTGTTCATAGAACCGATTTGACGAGTAACGGTAATATATAGGGGTTCACCTAATTCGTTTGAATAGTTAATGTGTTTGATTATGTCTTTGATTGGCATAATAGTTGTCAATACGTTGCTTTCCTTTTTCGCGTTGCGCTCTTCACTATTGAAAGAAAGGATATTTGACTGGCTAGATTGTTCAGCTTCAAGCAACATTGGATCAACTGGTATGAATAGATTACGGATTGATTGATAAGATAATGGGTTTTGCATGATAAGCCTCCTTATATTGAACAGTGGTCAGAACGATGGGTACGTAGTAACGTAACTTGATTTAGCAAACGTTTGTTCGCTTTACAATTTATATTATAAAGAACGTCCGTTCGGTATGCAAGTCTTTTTACGAACATCCGTTCACTTTTTACTCAGAAGCTTAAATATGGTATGATTCTAATTGAAAATTAATCCGAACATTAAAGAAAATCTTCAGGTCTTTGAGAAAAATATTTAAATTTGTGGTACTATTAATGCTATATTAAAATGTGAAGGGTGAAAGGTGTTCTATGAAATCGAAAGGACTATTAGTTGTATTATCCGGTCCCTCTGGAGTGGGGAAGGGAACAGTGCGACAAGCGCTGTTCCAGACTGATACGAATCATGATCAGTTTTATTATTCAGTTTCTGCAACAACCCGACAACCACGCCCGGGCGAAGTAGATGGAAAAGACTACTTCTTTGTATCGCGCGACAAATTCGAAGGTATGATTGAAGACGAACGTTTGTTGGAGTATGCTGAATATGTGGGCAACTACTATGGAACACCCCTTCAATACGTTGAAGAAATGACTGACCAAGGTAAGGATGTTTTCCTTGAAATAGAGGTTCAAGGTGCATTGCAGGTTAAGCGACGTATGCCAGATGGTGTATTCATTTTTCTTGCACCACCGACTATGCATGAGTTAGAATCTAGAATAGTTAATCGTGGTACCGACGCCCCAGAAGTCATTGAGAAACGGATGCATCAAGCACGAGAAGAGTTGCAATTGGTTACGCAATACGACTATGTTGTGGAAAATGATAATGTAGACTCGGCAGTTGAACGAATTCAAACCATCATAAATGCTGAGCATTTAAAAACAGACCGATTTATCGACGATATTGTAGAAAATTACTTAAAGGAAGGCGACGAAAAATAATGATTATCTATCCATCAATTGACAAATTATTAGACCGCATCGACTCAAAATACTCATTAATATCAATTGCAGCAAAACGCGCAACTGAATTACAAGTTGAGAAGAACCCAATGTTAACTGAATACGAATCACCTAAATTTGTAGGTCAAGCGTTAGAAGAAATCGCTTCTAATGACTTAGTGATTGATCCAGATTCATTATCACAAAGCTAATTATCAGTTTTGAAAACATATAAACTTTATTAAGCCAAGTAGCTTTCCGTTGCTTGGTTTTTTGCTTATTCAATCTGGACAGACGAAGTGACTATGCTAATGAAATATACGAAAAAAGAGATGTGACCATCAGAATGAGCACACCTCTAATTATCAATTGAATATTATCTTTCAAATACTAATTTACCTTGAACATATACTTGTTGGATATTGGCTTGGTTAGCTAAGTATAGGATCTTTTCAAAAATTTGTCCTAGGTCTTCAAAGACACCAAATCCTTGGATACGATTTTCCTTGGCTTTGGTATCAATTACTTGGAAATCAGCAGCATAGCCTTCTTTGATTAAACCAATTGGCAAGTCAAGGGCTTCACCACCACCAAGTGTAGCAAGAGAAAAGGCTTCTACAACAGACATGCGAGAATCGGGCACACCGCGTTTGGCTTGCGGTAAACGGGTATCAACACCGTCTTCTAATTGACGTGAGCTCATCACAGCTTGTTTAATCCCGTCATATAGAGATGGTGAAAAACCACCGGAAATATCTGTTCCTAAGCCAACTTGTACGTCTAATTCTTTTAGGTGTTTAATGGGAATAATACTATTAGCAAAATAAACGTTTGAAATAGGGCAGTGGGCAACCGCTGTTTGGTTTTCTGCAAAAATCGCAGCATCATCGTCATTGATAAAGTTAGAATGGGCCATGACTGATTTTTTGCCGAATAAACCAAAGTCTCTAAGCGCTTCTGTGTCAGTTTTACCAAAGCGTTTATAAGTAAAATCATGTTCCCATTGTCCTTCACTACAATGAGTGTGGACGTGGGTGTCGTATTTTTGAGCTAGTGCACCTAAACCAGCTAAGGCCTCGTCAGTACAAGAGGGAGCAAAGCGGGGCATGACAACAGGGTAGACGCCTTGAATGACGTCCTTACCATAGGCACGCACTTCTTGGATAAATTCTTCAGTTTCTTGTAGGGCAATCTCAGTTGACGCATCTCGGTAAAAGTCAGGGTTACCTTGTGGGTCATCCATAACTACTTTACCAACTAAGGCGCGTTGACCCTTTTCCGCAGCAATCTTAACCAATTCAAATGACGATTCTTTGTGAATAGTCCCGAAATAAAGGGCAGTAGTGGTGCCACGAGCGAGTAAGGTCGCCACTAAGTCTGCGTAAACTTTTTTCGCGAAGTCAACGTCTTTATATTTAGCCTCTAGTGGAAAAGTGTGTTCATTTAACCAAACATCTAACGGGGCGTCTAAAGCAATCCCTGCCTGTGGCCATTGAGGGGCATGGATATGGGTATCAATGAAACCTGGTAATAAGTATTGACCGTCTGTTAGACGAATTAAAGTGCCACGTTCTTCAAATAGTTGAATGAGGGGTAGGTAATCACCATCATCAGCCGGTACAATTCTATCGATGACCCCATCTTGATTAATGGTAATGAGTGCGTCTTCTTGGTATGCCAGTTGACCATGTTCTGGCGTATGAAAATAAGTCGCTAAAATGGCTTTTTCTAATCCAATCATGTTGTGCTCCCTTTAAATAAAAATATTTCCTTCTTTTTCATTTTAAGACAAATTAACGAACAAGTAAATAGATTTAAAATTAAATGTTCGTAAATAAACTATAATATTTCAAATTAATCAGTATTCAATTACAAAAAGGATAAATTAACGAACGAATATACAAAGTAAAAGCGAAAATGTATGCAACAAGCAATTAATGTTAAATTTCAACCAATTACTATACAATAGGTAGATAAATACGATGAAGGAGGCGACTGGAATGGTTGAGGCAAATGTTATAGAAGTGATCGTGGACGTCCCCACCATGCAGACGGACCATCCTTTTGAATACCAAATCCCTGAAGAAATGGTGAATATTATTCAACCAGGCATGCGGGTACAAGTCCCATTTGGCAGTCGTAACCTCTTGGGTTATGTCATTTCACCAGCTAAAACAGAGGCTGATTTTGAAGGCGAATTGAAGCCGATTGCCGCACTTTTAGATGACGAACCGGTTTTAAACGCGGAAATGTTGCAATTAGGTAAGGATATGGCCAAACAAAACTTTTGTTTCTTAGTTGAAGCCTACCATACCATGCTGCCTAACTTGCTCAAGGTAAATTATGAAAAGTTCTTCCTGCCAACCCCTGAAATTTCCTATCTGGACCATCAGCAATACTTTGATGACCTCAGTGAAATCGCCTGGTCTGAAGCCGAAAAAAGGGGAATTCTCACCGAGTTAATAGCCCTTAAAAACAAAGGACACCTGTCTATAGACTATCGGGTAGAAGACCGTAAACGCTATAAAACGGAAAAATGGGTACAACCACTGATGGACTTTGACCAACTAGAGGAAGAAGTCACCAGCATTCGAAAAACAGCTAAGAAGCAACTTGCCTTGGTGGAAGTGTTAATGGAGCTGGACGGTAAGAAAGTACCTGCTAAATACCTAAGAGATGAATTTGACTTGCACACAGCTACGCTTAAATCAGGGGCAGAAAAGGGTTGGTTAAAACTTTACGACCAACAAGTTAACCGTGATCCCTATGCAGATATTGCGATTGAAAAATCAGAAAAGTTACCCTTACAAGCCCAACAAGAAGCTGCCTTTAATGCTGTAAAAGAAGCCATGGATAACCAAGAAGACCGGGTATTCTTACTACAAGGGGTAACAGGGTCAGGGAAGACTGAGGTCTACCTGCAACTGATTCAAGAAGCCTTAGATAAAGATAAAGAGGCTATTTTACTAGTGCCAGAAATTTCCTTAACCCCGCAAATGGTCAACCGGTTGAAAAGTCGCTTTGGGAACCAAGTAGCGGTCTTGCATAGTCAATTATCAACAGGGGAACACTTTGATGAGTGGCGCAAATTAAAAAAAGGTCAAGCTAGAATCGCCGTTGGAGCTCGGTCATCTATATTTGCACCATTAGACAATATCGGTTTGATTATTTTAGATGAAGAACATGAATCTACCTACAAACAGTCAGATAATCCTCGTTATCATGCAAGGGAAGTGGCCAAATGGCGGGCAGCTTACCACCATTCACCAGTTATCCTAGGGTCAGCAACCCCTAGTCTAGAATCTAGAGCACGCGCCCAAAATGGGGTTTATCAACTACTTGAAATGCCAGAAAGATCCAATCAAAAGCCACTACCGCCTGTTGAAATTATTGATATGCGTGAAGAATTTAAACATAAAAATTATTATCAATTCTCACGGCAATTACGTGACCGAATGCAGGCTACAATGGACCGGGGCGAACAGGTTGCTTTGATGTTAAACCGTCGTGGTTTCGCCAATTTCATGCAATGCCGAGACTGCGGTTATACCTTTCAATGTCCAAATTGTGATGTATCACTGACTTACCATTATCATGACAAACAGTTGCAGTGTCACTATTGTGGCTATAACGAAGCACGGCCGCAACGTTGTCCAGATTGTGGTCAAACCCACTTACGTGAATTTGGTACGGGGACGGAAAAGGTGGAACAAGAAATTAATGAGCTGTTCCCGAATAAAACCGTGGCTCGGATGGATATGGATACCACCCGGCGTAAAGGGAGTCATGAACGGATATTAAAGCAAATTGCTGATAAAAAAGCAGATATTTTACTAGGTACCCAGATGATTGCCAAGGGGCTGGATTTTCCAAATATCACTTTAGTAGGGATTATCAATGCAGATACCACACTCTATCTGCCAGATTTTAGAGCAGCTGAACGGACTTTCCAGCTCTTGACCCAGATGTCAGGACGGGCAGGCCGCGGAGACCTGGACGGGCAAGTCTTGATTCAAACTTATAATCCTGACCATTATGCCTTAACCTTGGCTAAAAATCATGATTATGACCGTTTCTATCAAACCGAAATGCAATACCGGAAACTCAACCAGTATTCGCCGTATTATTTTACCGTTCGGTTTACCATTTCTAATTTTGACGATCATACAACGCAAGCAACGGCTGCTAAGGTGGCTGCAATTTTACAGCAGGCCGATATTCATGCAACTAAGGTGATTGGTCCCGCTCAGTCGACCATTTCCAGAATTAATAATCAATACTATTACCAACTCCTGTACCAGCACCGAGGCAACCAGGCCATCCAAGCAGTTTTGCAAGAAATTCAAGAAAAGGCCCAAGATTGGTCAAAAGACAAAATTTACGTATCCATTGACGTAGACCCACAATCCTTCATGTAAAAAGGGCTAGTAATTTCAAGCTAAATCTGTCATTGATCGGCGTAAATCTCAGATTGAAATAATGGTATAATAGGAAGAAAGCACAGGATTTATTTAAAGGAGACACATTTGAAAAGAATTGTATTTATGGGGACACCCGCATTTTCAGTGAATATATTAGACGCATTAGTTGCGCAAGATGACCAGTATGAAGTGGTTGCAGTTGTAACGCAGCCCGACCGTCCAGTAGGGCGCAAACGGAAATTAACACCATCACCAGTGAAAGAAGCGGCTTTAAAACACGACATTCCAGTTTACCAACCGGAAAAAATCGGCCGAGACCAAGAAATCAAAGATTTATTAGCTGAGGACATCGATTTAATCGTCACTGCAGCCTTTGGTCAATTCTTACCGACGAGCATATTAGAGGCGCCAAGATACGGCGCGGTAAATGTACATGCATCATTGTTACCTAAATACCGCGGGGGCGCACCAGTTCACTATGCCATTTGGAATGGTGACAAGGAAACAGGCGTGACGATAATGCGCATGGTGAAAAAAATGGATGCAGGGGACATTTTAACCCAAGTGGTCGTCCCAATTGAAAGTGATGATACCGTTGCCACTATGTTCGATAAATTATCCGTTGCAGGGACTGACTTGTTGATGGATACTTTGCCAAAATTATTCGCGGACGAAATTACAGCGACAGCTCAAAATGAGGAAGAAGCGACATTTTCCCCGAATATTACCAGCCAACAGGAACAAATTGATTGGCGTAAAGAAGCGCAGCAAATCGACAACCAAGTGCGGGCCTTTAATGCTTGGCCAGTAGCCCATACAAAAGTGGACGGGCAACGGTGGAAAATTTGGCAGGTAGCACCAGTTAAAGAAGAAACAAGTGATGCGACCCCGGGTACAATTGTCAAAATTCAAAAGAAACCGGCTCAATTATGGGTAGCAACAGGGAACAAAACCGTTCTAGCTATTGAACTATTACAACCAGCTGGTAAGAAACAAATGGACGTTGCAGCCTTCATTAACGGTGGG
>OMJG01001704.1_pt1 | contig 12120 bp, 14 predicted proteins | sample 1646431 | NCBI WGS metagenome assembly OMJG01 (sample SAMN03771674, study PRJEB25209) | food metagenome | isolation source: Cotija cheese | place: Mexico:Jalisco,Michoacan | collected 2011-12-12 | reverse complement strand
ACGGCGACCACCGAGATCTACACTCTTTCCCTACACGACGCTCTTCCGATCTGATCAGTCGCTGCCGGGCCGGGTCCGCGAGCGCGAGGTCCACCCCGAGGATGGGGGCGATGCCGTGGTCCAGGCAGGCCCGGACGTGTTTGACGGCGCCGTAGAGCCCGTCCCGGTCGGTCAGCCCCGCGTGGGTGGCTCCGTGGGCGGCGGCGGCCGCGACGATCTCCTCCGGCGTGCACACGCCGTAGTGCGCGCTGTAGGCGCTGTAGGAGACCAGGTGCGGGAACGTCACACCCGCTATCGAACAAGTGTTCGAATCTTAAGTCAATCGGAGGTTGCCGACGGCGCGCCCGCTGCCGGGATGCGCAGCACGGAGGCGACCAGCTGGGAGTTTCCCGCGGCGGAGGTTCCGTCCGGCAGCACCAGCGTGTCCTCCAGGCCGATCCGGGTATCCAGGTGCTGTTCCCGGGCGATGCGCAGCACGGGCCAGGCGCTGCGCTCCTCCCCGTGCAGGAGGGGGACGGACTCTGGTGCGCTCTCGCGCACCACCTGCAGCATCTCGTGCGCCTCTGCTGCAGCGCGGGGAGCCGGGAGGTCCTGGACCTCCAGCAGTGGACGGAGGCAGCGCCGCCTCAGGGGCGAGTCCACCCATGCCCGGGCGGCCCCGGCGTCCCACAGACCAGCCTCCACGGCGATCCCCCGCGCGAGGAGAGCAGACGCCAACTCCTCGGCGCCGTCTTCATGCCAGTTCACCGAGGCGAAGTCCGGCAGCGCGGTCCAGGACCGGATGCGCTCGATCCGCGCAGCAGGCTCGGTCTCAGCCCAGGCGCCGGTGGTCACGCCGATCCGGATGCGTGGGAGGGCTCGACGGAAGGCACCGACCCACCGCGCCACATCTTCGGCACGCAGACTGTCCCGTCCGGCCCGGTCTTTAGGGTGCAGATGCACGGGACCCGCACCCAAGGCCGCTGCCTCCACGGCGTCGTCGAGCAGGTCCGCAGGATCCGCGCTGAGCAGCGGATGCTCCGCAGGTGTTCTGGCGCCGTTGACGCAGAGCTTCAGCACCGGACCCCCACCCCGTCGTCTCTGCTCAGTCGTCCTCGGTCCAGCCGCCCGCGGCGGCCTCGGCCTCCCGCTCGGAGAGCACCGGGCCCCACCACGCCTTGTCCTGGAAGTGGTCCTCGGTCTCGGCTTCGGGACGGCAGATGTTGGTGATCTCCCCGATCCCCTCGATGCGGGTGGTGACCTCCTCGCCGGGGCGCAGCCAGCGGCGCGGCTTCTTGGACATGCCGACCCCGGCGGGGGTGCCGCAGGCGATGACGTCCCCGGGCTCCAGGGACATGAAGGTGGAGATGTAGGAGACCAGCTGGGCGGGGGTGAAGATCATGTCCGCGGTGGTCCCGGACTGGACGGTCTCCCCGTCGATCAGGCACTCGATGCGCAGGCCCGCGACCGGGTCCACCTCGTCCCGGGAGACCACGTACGGGCCCACCGGGGTGCAGTTGTCCCAGTTCTTGCCCTGGAACCATTCGGAGGTGCGGCCCTGCCAGTCCCGCACGGAGACGTCGTTGAGGATGGTGTACCCGGCGATGGCCTCCAGGGCCTGGGCCTCATCTGCCCGGCGCACGTTCTTGCCGATCACCACGGCCAGCTCCGCCTCGTAGTCCACCTTCTGGGATTCCGGGGGCAGGGCGATGGGGTCGGCCGGGCCCACCAGGGCGTTGCGGAACTTGGTGAACACGGTGGGGTGCTCGGGGATCTGTGCACCCACCTCGGCGGCGTGGTCGTGGTAGTTCAGCCCGATGCACAGGATCTTGCCCGGCTTGATGGGCATGGTGGGGATGATCTTGCGGGGGTGGGTCAGCTCGGTCTGTCCCACCCCGGAGAAGTAGTTGATCTGCTCGCGGACCAGGCCGCTGTGGAAGAAGTCGGTGTCCACCACGGAGGCGGCGCCGAGCTCGCGGAGGTAGTACCGCTGCCCTTCGATCTCCACCCACGTGTAGATGCCCGTGTGCTGCTCGAAGAGGCTCTCCACGTAAGCGCGTCCCAGTTTCATGTTCTCCCCAGCATCGGTGATGGATGTCCTGGTCAAGAGTACCGATCCAGGAGGATCCACGTCCCCGTGTTGCGGTCCCTTTCCAGGGAGATCGTACGCAGATTCTCCGCCGCCACCTGGGAGGACGTCGTTGCCCCGGCGCGGCGCCGCCCGGGGCCCGGGCCCGACTCCGGGGCAACCTGCACCTGCCACAGCTCCCGGTCCACCAGGTGCGGGCACCGGTCCTTCGGGGCGCGGGTGACCTCCTCCCACCACGCCCGGCGCTCGAACCACTGCACCGGGTCCGCTGCGACCCGGTACCGGGCGCCGTCGATCTCCACGCGCAGCGGCTGGCCCGCCGTCGTCGTCCTGACCCGTGCGGTGACCATGAACCCTCCCTCGTTTCGAAGATGTGTTCGAAACGCTAGGAGGGGTGACTGACAGATCGAAGCGGCCCCGCCCGCACCACCCGGGTCAGGGGCGGCGCGGACGGGGCCGCTGCATCGGAGGGAAGGCGGGGTCAGGAGGCGGAGGAGGCCTCGTGCTCCCCGCGAGCGCGTTCGAGCAGGTCCCGGTATCGGGTCTCGGACTCGATCAGCTCGTCCCGGTGCTTCTGCTTGATGCCGGGCAGCTTGCGCCGGTGCTTCTCCAGCTTGGCGCTGAGCCGGATGCGCTCGGCGTCGGGGGCGTCGTCGGGCAGGTTCAGGTAAGCCTCGGCGGCCTCCCGGGCGCCGTTGATCGCGCGCACCGCCTGCCCCTTGGGGGTGAACAGGGAGGCCAGCACGGTCACGGTGAGCACCCCGATGATCACGATCAGGGACAGCCCCGTGGAGACCTCCACGACGTGCACGGGTTCGCCGTCGTTGACGAACGGCAGCGTGTTCTCGTGCAGGGCGTGCAGGATGAGCTTGACGCCGATGAACGCGAGGATCGCGGACAGGCCCCAGGAGAGGTAGATGAGTCGGTCCAGCAGCCCGTCGATGAGGAAGTACAGCTGGCGCAGGCCCATGAGGGAGAAGGCGGTGGCGGTGAACACGATGTACGGGTCCTGGGTGAGCCCGAAGATCGCGGGGATGGAGTCCAGGGCGAACAGCAGGTCGGTGCCGCCGATGGCGACCATGACCAGCAGCATCGGGGTCATGACCTTCTTGCCGTCGATGTGCGTGAACAGCTTGTCGCCGTCATACTCATCGGAGGTGTGCATGAACCGCTTGGCCAGGCGGATGACGATGTTGTCCGCCTCGTTCTCCTCGTCCTTGTCCGTGACCTCGTCCTTGACGAGGTTGCCGGCGGTGTAGATGAGGATCAGGCCGAAGAGGTAGAAGACCCAGGACCACCGGTTGATGGCCGCGGCACCGACGAAGATGAACACGGTGCGCATGATCAGGGCGAAGATGATGCCGAACAGGAGGACCTTCTGCTGGTCCGCCCGCGGCACCTTGAACGAGGCCATGATGATGAGGAAGACGAAGAGGTTGTCCACGGACAGGGCCTTCTCCGTGATGTAGCCGCTGTAGTACTCGGCCCCGTACTGGGCGCCGTCCATCCAGAAGATGAGGATGCCGAACAGCAGGGCGATGCCGACGTACACGGCGGACCAGATGGCCGCTTCCTTGATGGTGGGTTCGTGCGCCTTGCGCACGTGGAAGATGAAGTCGTAGGCCAGCAGGGCCAGGATGACGCAGATGGTGATAGTCCACTGCAGCGCGGAGATCTCCACGAAGCCTCCTCGGGCTTTCAGGGGTGGGTGAGGTGGGTGCGGCAAGCCGCACAAGTCTCTCCCGCCGTCCCTGCCGTGCTGTGTCGGCTCCGCGCTGGTGCGCTGGGGCCCGACGACGGCGGGGCGGCCCCCGCATCCGGCCGGGCGACGGTGCCCGACGTGCTGACGTCTGCGGGGTGGTGGGGATACTCCCTTGCTCGAGGGGATATGCTACCTCACCGCGGGCCCCGGGGATGCCGTACCCTGGTGACTGAGCATCCGTCCCGCCGATCCTTCCCGGAGGTACCCCTCTTGTCCGAGCAGCGCCAGAAGCAGCCCGCCCACGTCACCGGCTTCATCCTGATCGCCGTGTTCTGCGTCGGGGCCGCCCTGTTCCTGTGGGCCATGCCCACCGACAACCCGGACTTCGTGCTGTGGGGCCAGATCTTCCTGGGCTTCACCGCCCTGTTCTCCCTGGCCGCCGCGATCTACGGCTGGGTCCGCCCGGTGGAGCACGGCACGGATCTGGAGGTCTCCGGGGACCGCTGAGGCCCCGCACTCCCCCGGCTCCGGCCGGCCCGAGACGCGAGAAGGCCCCGCGCCTCCGTTCGAGCTTCCGCTCGATGGGGCGCGGGGCCTTCCGTCATGCCGGGCAGGCTGATCCGGTCGGGATCAGTCGTGGATCCGCTCGGCCAGGTCCTGGGTGGAGGTGTGCTCCTGGACGAACAGCAGCGCGATGATGGACAGCACCGCGGCACCAGCCACGTACAGGCCCACCAGGCGGATGTCGCCGGTGATGCCCCACAGCCAGATGAAGATGAACGGGGCGACGGCCGCCCCGAGGATCGAGGCGATGTTGTAGGACAGCGCGCTGCCGGTGTACCGGGTGTTGGCGGGGAACAGCTCGGAGAGCAGGGCGCCCAGGGGCCCGAAGATCAGCCCGAAGACGAAGAACCCGAGGGCCAGGGCGAAGAACACCTCGCCGTCGGAACCGCGCAGCAGCCACGGCACGGCCAGCCCGAAGGCGGCGACGACCACGTGGAAGCCGATCATGGCCTTGCGCCGACCCCACCGCTCGGCGAGCACCGCGCCGACCACGTTGCCGACGACCAGCAGCAGCACCGCGCCGATCATCAGCAGCAGGAACTCCGAGCGGCTGAAGCCGAGCCCGGGGACGAAGGAGGCGGCGTCGAAGGCCTTGCCGGTCTTCTCCGCGGCGGCCCGGGCGGCGTCCTCGGTGGCGGCGGTGGTGCCGTAGGTGAGGGTGAAGGTGGTGAGGAAGTAGAAGGTGACGTAGTTGGACACGGCGGCGATCGTCCCGATGATCACGGTCTTCCAGGAGCGGCGCAGCACCTCGAGGGCGGGCACCTTGGCGACCTTCCCGCTCTCCTGCACGCGGGTGAAGGACTCGGATTCGAGCAGCTTCATCCGGGTCCACAGGCCCACGAACACGAGGATGGCCGAACCCCAGAAGGGCACGCGCCAACCCCAGGTCTCGAAGGACTCGGGAGCCATCTGGGAGGTGATGATCAGGAACAGCCCGTTGGCGACGATGAAGCCGGCCGGGGCCCCCTGCTGCGGGACGGAGCCGTACAGGGCGCGCTTGCCGACGGGAGCGTTCTCGGTGGCGAGCAGGACGGCGCCGGACCATTCCCCGGCCAGCGCCATGCCCTGGGCGAAGCGCAGCAGCACGAGGATGGTCGGGGCGGCGACCTCCCAGCCGGGGGTCAGCGCGGTGGGCAGGCAGCCGATGAGGAAGGTGCCGCCGCCCATGAGCAGCAGCGCGAGCACGAGGGTGTTCTTGCGCCCGAGGCGGTCCCCGAGGTGCCCGAAGATCACGGAGCCCAGGGGTCGGGCGATGAAGGCGACGCCGAACACGGCGAAGGAGGCGAGCAGACCGGTGATGCCGGACTGGTGCGGGAAGAACAGCGAGGGGAACACCAGCACGGCGGCCGTGGCGTAGATGTAGAAGTCGTAGTACTCCACGGTGGTGCCGATGAGGCTGGAGAAGATGACGCGCCCGGGCGAGTTGCGGCGGGCGGGCGCGGGTGAGGTGGAGCCCTGCGGCGGCTGGGCGCGCTCAGGTGCGGTGGTGGTGGACATCGGGCGGATGGGTCCTTCGCGGTCGTGGGTGCGCCGTCGGCCTCCCGGCTCCCGGGTCCGGGCTGGGTTCCTGATGTGGTTCCTGGCTGCGGACCTCGGGGGCGGAGACGACGACGGCGGGTGGGACCTCTCCATGGTGGGGACCCTCCGCAGAGTGGGCAACCCTGTGCCAGAATGGTGCTCATTCTGCTCACTCTGCGCGGGTGACGGTGACTGTTTCTGCGCAGATCGTTCAACGGGAGGGTTTCTGGTGCCTCAGGACACACGGGGTGGGGCGGGCGCGCCGGCGTCGTTGGATCGGACGGATCTGCGGATCCTGCGGGTGCTGGAGGAGCATCCGCGGGCCACGGTGGTGGCGATCGCGGAGCGCACGCGCCTAGCGCGACGCACGGTGCAGGCGCATCTGGAGCGGATGCAAGCCGGTGGGGCGCTGCGCTCCCCCAGTGTGCGCGTGGAGCCAGAATCACTGGGGTATCGGGTGAGCGCGCACGTGGCGGTGGAGCTGGATCAGCGCCAGATCGATGACACGGTGGCGGGGCTGACCCAGATCCCGGAGGTGGTGGAGGTGCAGGCCCCGGCCGGGGAGACGGACCTGCTGGTGCGGGTGGTGGCCCGGGATGAGGAGCACCTGTACCGGGTCTCCGAGGAGATCCGCCTGTGCCCGGGCGTGCTGCGCACCCGCACCTCCCTCTACCTGCGGACCCTGGTGAAGTACCGGATGGCGCAGCTGCTGGACTGACCCTCTCGCCCCGGCCCCTCCCCGGCCCGGTTGAATTTTCAACCCGCCCGGCCGATGACGATGTTCGCCGAAGCTGAATATTCAAGCGCCGCCCCCGGAGCTGAATATTCAGCTACCACAGACCATGACCAAGTGCTCGGGTCGGCTGAATATTCAGCTTCCGCCGCGTCCGCCGTCCCGCCCCGGCAGATGAATATTCAGCTCCCGCAGGAGGGATCCAGGAACCCAGAGGGCGACTACTCCAGGCGGGCGTGGGCACGGACCACGTCCGTGAAGTCCTCATCCACGGCCAGCCCCAGGGCCAGGGCGCGGGAGATGTCGAACTCGCCCGGCCAGGAGCACACGATCTCCGCGACGCGCGGATCCGGCTCATCGTAGACCAGCTTCCGGGTCTCCCTCCCTGCCACGACCTCCAGAGCATCCAGCATCATGATCTCGGAGGCGAAGGAGAAGGCCGCGGAATTCGGCTTCCCCAGACGCTCGACCGCGAGCCCATCGCGCCTGCGGCCGCCTTGGCAGCCTGACGAAAACCATAGAAGCACGTTGCTTCGCTAGGACTCCCGAGGGAGCAGCCGCCGCAGCTCGGCATTGCCCAGGTGCGGCAGCGACCGGTGCTCGGCCGGGGGACGGCCGACCGTCCAGGCCTGGGTGATCTGGAGGACGTCGCCGTGGGCCACCAGGACCACGTCGGCACCCGGATGCCGCTGGGCGAGCTCTCGGACCAGGGGGCGCGTGCGGGCGGCGACCTCATCGGCGGGGCTGCCAGCCCAGACGCGGGCCGATCTCATGGACGAACTGCTCGAGGATGTGCTTCCAGTCCTCCAGGCCCAGCTCGAAGGGCAGCTCCACGATGAAGTCGTCGGCGGCCAGGAAGGATGGGTCGGCGAGCAGACCGTCCACGATCTGCTCCGCGGATCCGATGCGGTCTGGGGAGATGATGGTCTTCTCCCCCAGCACCTTCGAGGTGCGCGGGGTGCGGGATGCCACGTAGTCCTCGAAGCGCCGCTTCTGCTCGCGAGTGGTCCCGTCGGTGGGGATGACGACGCGGGCCTGGGCGACGCGCCCGCGCCCGACGGCGTCGCCATCCGCAGAACCCTTCCCCGGCCCGCCTAGGCTCGCGGTGCTGTACTGGGCCTCGAAGGCCTGGCGGTAGGCGCGGATCTGCGCGGCCTGAGCCTGGTCGAAATCCCGGACGCCGTTCTCGGTGGAGCTGATGTTGCTCACCAGCAGGCCTAGCCCGTGCTCCCCGGCCCAGGTGGCGGACTTCAGCGAGCCCGCGCCGTAGGAGAGGCGCGAGGACAGGCCGGGGCTCAACGGCTGGAGGGTCTCGGAGTCCATGTCCCCGCCGTAGCCCTGGTACTCCTCCAGGCTGCGCAGCTTCTCGCCCTCCAGGATGCGCTTGAGGCGCAGGATCCGCTCGTAGGAGTAGTCCTCGTGGCGCCAGGCCGGGCCGAAGACGGCGTCGGCGGTCTCCTCGTCCAGGCGGGGCGGGTGCACGGACAGCCCCGGGCGCAGACGTCCGCCGGAGAGCACGTCCGCGACAGAGAGGTCCTCGGCGAGACTGAAGGGGTTCTCCCACTCCACGGGGATCACGGCGTTGCCGAGCTCCATGCGCTCGGTGGCCTGGGAGAGCGCGCCGAGCATGACCCCGGGCGCGGTGACCCCGTACTGCAGGTGGCGCGTGCGCAGCCAGCCGGAGTCGAGGCCGAGGCCCTCGGCGAACCGGAAGAGCTCGATGGCCTCGCGCAGGCCCGCCCCCGGGTCCTCCGGGGAGAAGGGGGCGATGTGCAGGAAGCCGAGGTGGGCGAGGCGGTGGGTGCTGTCAGTCATGGGGTCTCCTGACGGGGTGGGGGTCTTGTGGCCAGATTAGTTGCCGGGTGAAGTATCTGCGAACGCGGCGCGCCGGGGTCTGCGGGTCGGCTCGGTGCAGAGGGGAAAGGGCCGATGCCGAGGCGGCGGGTCTCGGCGAGGAGCAGGCGCTGGGCGCACATGCCGGGCTCGTACTCGCGGCGTCCGCCGAGTCTGCGGCGGGCTTCGTCGGTGTCGGCGATGTCGCAGCCGGCCCGTCGAACCCGGCCAGGTCATTGGTCAACCTGCTCCTACTTTCGGCCAGGACCGCGTTGACCGCGGTGTCCCTCGCGACCCCCAAGACCCCCGGCGACCGGACCACCGCGAGGTGCTGGACCTCGATCCCGGTCAGCTCTCACGGCAGGCCGGTCCGCGACAGCGTCGCTCCTGACTCAACTGCGCGGTGAATTGCTTGTCGCCACAAGAGGCCGCGCTCATCGCGTCGGAAATGGCGCACTGTCATCCATCCTCTATCAAACACGGGACGGAACACCCCTACCCCAGACCGAACCAGCCATCCGAGACCTGCTCGAGCAACTGCGAAGCACTTACGGGTCGATCCTGGTGATCGTGGATCAGCCCAAGACCATCGGCACCCTGGCCATCGCGGTAGCCACCAGCCTCGGCGTGGACGTGGCTTACCTGCCCGGGCTGACCATGCGCCGTGTCGCGGACCTACACCCCGGCCAAGCCAAAACCGACGCCAGGGATGCCTTCATCATCGCCGAGACGGCCAGGACCATGCCGGCCACCCTGCGTGGGATCACCGTGGCGGAACAGAGCATCGCCGAACTTCTCGCTGCTGTGCGGGTTCGATGATGACCCGGCCGCCCAGATGACCCAGGTCAGCGACCGGCTGCGTGGCTTCCTCACCCAGACCTACCCTTCCCTGGGGCGGGTCTCGGGCCCCGGTGGGGGCCACTCTGCGGTGATCACCCTGCTCACCCGGTACCCCTCACCAGCCCGGCTTCATACCGCCGGGGCCGACCACGTGCGAGCGTTGTTGAAGAAATCTGTACCTCCGATGGCCGAGAGACTCACCGAGGAGGTCTTCGCTGCCCAGGGGAGCAGACCGTGATGGTCACCGACACCAACACTGCGGAGAAGATCATCGCGCGTCTAGCCCAGCAACTGGCCCAGTTGGGTCAGCAGCGCACGGACATCGAGGCTGGGATCCTCGCGGTGGTCGATGCGCAGTCTCTCACGCAGATCCTGACCTCCATGCCCGGGGTGGGCGCCAGGACCGCAGAATCCAACACCACCCGCGACCAACTGATCGGCTTGTGCCCGAGTCTACGGAGATCAGTGCGGCGTGACACCCCCCCGCACAGGCAACACCGTCGGTCAGATTCAATGCTGTCCAATCCCTTTCAGGCTGAGGCCATCGAGCCGTGCGAAAGGGGTTATGCTTGGGCAACCAAAGCCGCACGACAGGGTAGCGTGGCATAATATCTAGACGTTTTCGATGACCAGAAAATGACTTCCATCGTTGAGAGGCCTCAACGCCTACCCGGGTACCGACACGTCAGACCGATTTACACCGTCATCTGGAAAGAGTCGGCAAACACCACAACCACCGTAATATCGCCTTTTCCCAAATCAGTGAAAATGTCTGCTAGTACCAAGATCCGGAGGCTGGACCTTTTACGCCGGTCGTACTCTACCTAGGTATCACCTCAGCAGCTTGCAGAAATCTCAGAATAAAGCAACTCCTCCATTCAATATTCAGCAATACTATCAAATCGTCCAAACTCGCTCAATGGCCAACTCAGCCAAACTTTTAGATCGATCGAGTATTTGCTCTTCGGAAATTGACTGGATATTAGACTCCACCCACTCCCTAAGCTGCGGATCCAAGTATGGTGAACCCTCGACAATATGTCCGGATTTAACATTAAAATCACCATCCCCAATTTTTGAATTTAACGCCTCATTCAAAAGGCACAGATTACCAATAGAGTATATAGGGTCATTGTAATCACCTTCAGCTAATCGCTGCGGCTTGATATGTTCAATCGACCAGCGATTTAAATCCTGATTAGGGGTAATGGACAACGATACACTTGCTATCTTCATCAGCACATAGGTAATGAAGATTTTACGAGACCTTGGTTTTTGGGCTTTACGGACATTGAGTTTAGGTGCGTAAAACAGGCTCTGAAATGCATTCTTTACAACTGTAGCCTCAGGGGTGCTATGCCTCAACTTTTCTTTCAGTTCGCTAATTGCTTGACTAACTTCTGCCTTGGTAGATGCGGACTCAATAAGAACTGCGAAACGGTTATATCTTCCCCTCGTCCCGCCAGTAGAACTACTCTGCGCCAATGCGTTATTCAAAAAATGGAAATTCTCGATTGCAGAAGACGCTTCGATTAGTTGCTTTTTCGTAAGCAGTTTTGTGCTTTGGTATTTCCGTGCCATTGCCATTAATGCAGAATTTGCTACAGAAATGTTGAACATTGCCAAAGCGCTAATGCTATCAACGAACTCTGGGACAGCAAAAGCATTTCTGACGCTTTGACGATTTTCTTCGACTCGACGATTTTCTTGATCAAATTTTGCATAGGTATCAGAATCTTCCTCTAGTTCTTTAAGAAGATTCAAATGATCCTGCGCATTATTGCCCACAAAATTGGATATTTTTTTGAACAATTCCGGTTCTTTCACAGCGTCCCGACGAGAGTTCCAGGATTGCCATATAAAACGATCCAAAACGTCGTTGACTAGCGATCCTCGCTGAACACTTTCAGAGAGAGACTCCCACCTGGTAGCAATAGCATCTCTATCCTTTTTATTGTCTGCGCCACCTCTAACAAGCAGATTTTTCACTAAATCCGAAAGCTTCAAATCAGCCCCACGAGTATTAAGCGTCTCAAATATAAGAAACCCGTCCTCTTCTGACTTCAACTCGACTTGAATAAGTCTCGCTTTAAGTACGTTTCCACGAACAGTCTTTAGGAAATCAATTTTTTCCTCGGGGGACATGCCTTGTGTTTCATTCAGTATTTTGTCTTCAAAGAATTTTCTAGCTTCACCAATTCTACGTGCGCTCCCGTTCAAATTGACGCCAGAAGGAATAGACCCAGGCTTCTGAATTGTTTCGTAGAACATATTCTCAGGTCGCTCTAACACTGGATATTCGTTTTCGTCATCGTCTGCAATAACAATATAACCTTGAGTCCTGAGAGCCTGATTTTCAGAGGTATTTATAATATCATTTTCGGTTTCCTCAGTAGCAATCCTTTTAAACATATCTCGGATTGCTGATAGTATAATTGTGCTAGTGGTTAACCTCTGCTGGCCGTCAATAATTGAATGGGTATCATTGAACAATTCACGCTCTTCACTGACCCAGGTTACCGTAGATCCAAAGAAGAAGTCTCCATTGGCCTTTACTACGTCGTTCCAAAATTCCAAAAACTGCTCATTTTCCCACGAATAAGGGCGCTGAAATTGTGGAACTCTGTACAGGCAGGTCCGAAAACAATTTTGGATTGTCTTCGTCGTGCTATCAATCGGGATATTGTCAATATTTTCTTTATTATTCATATTTCCTCCTACGCATGTCCCGCGTCCCGCATGGCACGCAGCTCCTTCTTCAGGTCGGCCACCTCGTCCCGGAGGCGGGCGGCCAACTCGAACTTCAGCTCCGCCGCCGCGTTCCGCATCTGCTCGTTCATCTGCTCGATGAGCTCCAGAAGA
>OMJG01001703.1_pt1 | contig 12120 bp, 11 predicted proteins | sample 1646431 | NCBI WGS metagenome assembly OMJG01 (sample SAMN03771674, study PRJEB25209) | food metagenome | isolation source: Cotija cheese | place: Mexico:Jalisco,Michoacan | collected 2011-12-12 | reverse complement strand
CCGGAGCAGATCTCGCATCTTTTGGATGTGAACTTGAAAGGGACTTTCTGGGGGACCCAAGCCGCCGCGAAACGCTTTAAGCAACAAGGAAATGGTGGGCGGATCATTAGCGGGAGTCGAAGCCTCAGCTTTACAAAGTGCCTATTCTGCTTCTAAGTTTGGAATCAGGGGTTTAACGCAATCTGCTGCCAAGGAATTAGCCGCTGATCAAATCACAGTTAATGCTTATAATCCGGGAATCGTTCGGACTCCTTTAAGAGATGCGATCGACGAAAAAACTTCTAAACTCAAAGGTTTGTCGGTTGCAGAACAACAAGCCAATTGTTTAACGGAGATCGGCTTAGGGCGTGAAGGAGTACCGGCAGATGTCGCTGAAGTGATCGCATGGTTTGCTTCGCCGAGTGCTGCTTATATCACGGGACAATCATTGCTGGTTGATGGCGGGATGAAGTTCCACTAAAGACTAAGAGAGGAAGTGAGCAGATGAGTAAAGCAGAAGTGGCGATCGACCTGCAAGATATCAATGTTAGCTTTGATAAAAAAGGTGAGACATTTACCGCCGTCGATGATGTTTCTTTGCAGGTCCGCCAAGGCAGTGTCTATGGTATTGTTGGTTATTCGGGTGCGGGTAAAAGTACCTTGGTGCGAGTCATCAATTTATTACAACGGCCGACAAGCGGCACGGTGACAGTGTCCGGACAAAATTTGCAAGAATTAAATGATAAAAAATTGCGCAAAGTCCGCAAGAAGATCGGCATGATCTTTCAGCAGTTCAACCTCTTGCAGTCGCGAACTGTCTTGAATAACGTTGAATATCCTCTGCTCAGTGAAAAAACTCCGCACGCAAAGCGGAAGGCTAAGGCGCAGAGATTATTGGAGCTAGTCGGTCTGGCAGACTATGCTGCTTCTTACCCGGAGGATTTGTCTGGTGGGCAAAAGCAGCGTGTGGCGATCGCACGCGCACTGGCTAACGACCCTGATATTTTGATCAGTGATGAAGCAACTAGTGCGCTGGATCCGCAAACGACGGATTCGATCCTGCAGCTTTTACAAAAACTAAATGAAAAATTCGGGTTGACTGTGGTTTTGATCACCCATGAGATGGAAGTCATTAAGTCGATCTGCCAAGAAATGGCTGTCATGGAAGATGGGCGGATCATCGAACGTGGCCCAGTAGGACAAGTTTTTGCTCAGCCAAAGCAGTCTTTGACCCAAACTTTTATCGAGTCTGCCGCCAACGTCACGCAGATGCGCCAGCAGGTCGTTGATGATGATTTGTTGGCGAACTTGACTGCAGGTGAACGTCTTTTGTATTTGCAATTTTCAAGTCAAGTAACTGATGAATCTGTGATCTCGGAATTGACTGCTAAATTTGGGATCAAGGCCAATATTTTATTTGCTAACGTCCAAAAAGTTGCTCAACTTTCTCTGGGCTACATGCTGGTGATCCTGTCAGAAAAAGATGGAAAAGTTGAACCAGGGATCACTTATTTGAAGAATGTTGGCGTGACAGTCACAGACTTAGCCGTACAAGAAAGGAGTCCTGAAAATGCTAGCTGAATGGTTTCCAAATGTAGTCAAAATTTGGCCGCAGTTCGTGCAGGCGACTTGGGAGACGATTTATATGACCTTTTGGTCGGCCGTGGTTGCCGCAGTATTAGGGATTGGGACGGGAATTTTTTTAGTCATGACTCAGCCAGGAGGGATCGATGCTGATCCGCCATTTTACAGCTTCTTAGACAAGGTCGTCAATTTATTACGGTCAGTGCCCTTTATTATTTTGCTGGCAGTTATCGCTCCAGTCACTAAATACATAGTGGGGACGACCGTTGGGACGGCCGCGGCTTTAGTTCCGCTGATCGTAGGGATTTTCCCCTTTTATGCACGGCAGATTCAAAATGCGTTGCTCAGTATTGAACCATCGGTGATCAAAGCCGCGCAGGCGATGGGGTCTAGTCCGACAGAAATTGTTTTCCGGATCTATTTGCGTGAATGTTTGCCTGACATTATCCGAGCGTCGGTCGTGACGATCATTAGTTTATTAGGACTGACCACGATGGCTGGTGCAATTGGATCTGGCGGTTTGGGCGATATTGCGATCAGTATCGGCTATGCACGTTTTGAAAACGACGTGACTTTTGCGGCTTTGCTGGTAATTTTGGTGCTGGTGTTTGCCACGCAAATTATTGGTGATCAGCTTGCTAAAAAACTGGCGCGTCTTTAGTTTCAAGAGTTTGACAAACGTTTGAAAAAATCATTCAAGAAAGGTGGGGTAAGCGTGAAAATTAAAAACTGGCTGGTCTTATGCGCCAGCTTGGTAGTGGGTGTTTTGGCAGCGGTCGGTTTGCATACCTACAATACTTATAGTGCTCAAAGTGCACCAGACCAAATCACTGTTGGGTCGCAGGGCAGTGACTATGACGTTTGGCAGCACATCGCAGCAAGCCCGCAAGCAAAAAAATTGAACTTAAAAATCACGGTCAAGCAGATCTCCGACGGTGTGCAGTTAAATAACGCGACTTCCGAAAATAACGTGAATGTCAATGCGTTCCAGTCATATTCATATATGCAGGCTTATAATAAGGAAAATCCGCAACATAAATTAGCTGTTATCGGGACAACCTACTTGGAGCCGCTCGGAATCTACTCTGATAAGTACGACTCTTTAAAGCAAATTCCGACTGGAGCGACGATCGCACTTGCAAATAACCCTGCCAACACGGCGCGAGACTTATTGTTGCTGCAAGATGCCGGCTTGATCAAGTTAAAGAAGAACTTTGGTTTATTAGGCAATACCAATGATATCGTTGAAAATCCGCGGGGTCTGAAGTTTAAAGAAATCGACGACACGACGGGACCGCGCGTGCTGAATAGTGTTGACGCAGTCTTGATTTCAAACACGGTTGCGTTGGAGGGCAAATTGAATGTTCTGCACGATTCGCTATATCATGAAAAAATCAATCAAAGTACTCGGCAAAATATCAATATTTTGGCTACTGCCGCTGGCAACCAGAAGAAAAAAGTATACCAGAAGCTGCTTAAGCTGTATCACGAGCCGGTTATCCAAAAATATGTTAAAAACCAATATCATGGGACTAAAATTGAGGTCAAAAAGCCAATTTCTTATTTGAAGTAATGGGAAAAGCGGAGTCAGCATGGTGCTTAAATGAAGTTTACTAAAAATGCGGGACTGACTTTGGTAAAGTATGTGTTACAAGTGAGAATGTGACGCAAAGTCCGACGAAGTAAGTGTTACAAGCGAGAATGTAACGCAAACTTTGACGAAGTAAGCGTCACAAGTTGGAATGTGATGCAAACTCAGGCAAAGTAAGTGTTACAAGTTGGAATGTGATGCAAACTTTGGCGAAGTAAGTGTTACAAGTTGGGATGTAACGCAAACTCAGGCGAAGTAAGTTTTACAAGCGAGAATGTGATGCAAATTATGACAAAGTAATTGTCGCAAGTTGGAATGTAACGCAAACTCAGGTCAAGTAAGCAGCACAATTCAAAAAAATTCTCCGCCTAGCGTAGTGACCCATCAAAAAAACGTTCCGCTGCACAAATTTGTCGTGCGTGCGGAACGTTTTTTAAATTAATATTTGCTAGTTTTAAGAGTCAATTGACATTCGGACAAGTCTAGGGTGTAGTTGATTTTTTCGTTGCCGCGCACTGTCATTTCCATGTCAGTGGAATAGACTACGAGTCCTAATTGATGGTCCTGCGGCAAGTGATAGAAAGTCGGTTGCAAGTCGAATTCGATGTCGTAAAATTCGCCAGCCTGTAAGTCGTCTGTTTTGTAATTTGCCGTCCTGTTTTGCAAGTTGATGTGACCTTTAGAAATCATTTTAAATGGTGTTTTCTTGGTCAGCTGGAACTCATTTAAGTCATCTTCGCGCCAGTGATAGCCTTCACTGATGCTCTTGCGTGCTAAGACTGTTGGAGAGACTCCCAAACGTTTGGCGGTGCCATAGTCGACTAACATTACCGACAGCATGCCGTGATCTTGGTTGCTGGCAACCTTTAACTTCAGATGAGCCGCCCCGCGCAATAATTCGTCGTTGGCTAATGGCTGAGTTTTGAATAGCAAACGTTTGTCGCTCAAGTCACTGGCGTGGTCGGCCAAAATAGTGTTTCTCCAGTTTTCGAAGTTCTGACGGTACTTGGCAAATTGTTCATCTGACAAATGATCAGAAAATGAGACCGTGGCAGTTTTGGCAGGTTGGTTTTCAGTTAGTTTTTCTTGGTCAAAGTATAAGTTTTGCTGTTTAACCTCTGTTTTGTCCCAATCAGGATAAGCCGTCCATGTTTCGGGCTGGACATTATCTTGTACTAATACGGCTGGTAAGATCTGGTCGGCGTTATTGGCGACATCATATAACTTATTTGTCAGCCATAAGTTGATCATCTCACTATAATCTAGCGAACGAAAGGCATTGATATAGATGTGTTGGCCTTGATGCAAGATCAATTTTTTTGTAACAGGCAGTTTGGCTAAAGCACGGTACAAATTGTAGACGTTGCGCGGCTTAACGTTCCAGTCGTTGACACCGTGCACCATGAGTACATCGCACTTGACATTTGCGACGTCTTTTAAATAATTACGCGCGTCCCAAAATGTGTTGTAGTCGCCAGTAGTGCGATCTTGTCCGCGGGTGATCTGTGCTAGTTGCTGATCAAAGAAAGGTTTGACCTTCAGATAATCGGCGCCGTCTAGTTGGCGGCTGAAACATTCTTCGGCCAAGACGTCGGCATCTTCGCCGGGAAAGCCGCCAGGCGCGATGACTAATCCATTATCGCGATAATAATCGTACCAGCTGGAAATAGCTGCTTCTGAAATAATTGTTTTTAATCCGGTAACGCCAGTCGTGGCCGCCGCCGTGGCTAGTGTTCCTAAGTATGAGCGGCCGGTCATAGCGACAGAACCGTTACACCACCAGGCTTTGATCTCAATGTTGTCGGTCTTATTTGTGAAGGCACGTCGATTGCCGGCTAGCCATTCGATAATAGCAATCGTCGAGGCAGTTTCTGCTGGACTGCCGCAGGTACGGACACCTTGTGAACCACGAGTGCCGATCCCAGCCGCGTAGACGATGGCAAATCCACGAGCAGCCAGATAATCGTTTAAAGTGTAGGAGAATTCTCGTCCAAATGTTTCCTCGGCTTGTTGGGTAGTGCCCTTTACTGGGCGTTCGGGCGGTAATTCTTCTGTGTCTTGCTGGTATTTAATGTCTTCATATTGGAGTTCATTTGGTTCTTTGCGTGTCAAAGGCTGGTCAACATTGTGCATCATTTTATCCCCAGCTTCGTCGTTGGTCCCTTGGTTATAAGGACTGGCTGTATAAACTGCTGGGACCTTTAACCCATTATTGGTGTCAGACGGTCGTAAGATCTCGGCTTTCAGCAGGTCACGTTTGCCATCATGATCAGTATCCAAGCTGGATTCGATGTAAACGACCTCTCTGATCAAATCATCAGTTGCAAAGACCGGTTGTGACTTGCCATTAAAAAGCAGCGGCTTTTGAGCGATGGGGAGGTCATATAATGGTAGAAAGTATCCTTGAGCAGCTAAAGCATCAAGTAAAATTTGGCCATTTTTGCCGCGAGTATTGAGCAGATCGTACCAAGCTCCGACTAGTTCTTCGATGTTGTTGAGTTTTTCATGATAGAGCAGGTTAAAATCCTTCATGGTTTGTAAGGGCTGGTCTACCTTGAAATCATCACCACAAGTAAAGCCGAGCAGCTGCAATCCGACTGTGTAAAATGAAGCTGCATCGACTGTCTTTTGGTCTATGTATTCCAAGACGTTTTGTGTCGGCGTCGCTAATAGGTTGCTGACCATCTCTTTTAAAGTGCTCTGACTTTGAGCTTGAGGGAAAGATTTATAAATAAACGACAGCCACAAGTCATTCAAGCTGGTTTGCGGCGTGACTAATTGGTCTAAAAAGCCGATGCCTTGGAGTTCGGAAACTTGGGTGCGGTAGGGCACTATCATGCGTGAGTACTGATTAAATTTCATACATTTCCCTTCTTTTCTAGATAATTATTGTTACCAGCAATTATAACTCAAGTCAGCGCTTTTAGCAGGACTATGTGCTAGGAAGACTATTATTGTTTGGCAAATGAGACAGCAGACAGGACTAGTTCATAGGTAGGCAAATATTTTTATTTTGGCTGCGTGAACCGGCAAGTTCCGCCTGATCAACTTAGGCATCACGACAAGAAAAAACACTTGTCATTATGCCTAAGTCCATTAGTGGTCAGCTTTCGTCCGGTTATCTAGTCGGGCTCCGAAACTCAGACAATTTCCGCTTTGTGATCTTAGTCGGGCTACGTGAACCAAAAGTCTGCGCCTATCCAACTTTAACAACAAGTCGCAAAAAGCACGACTTATCGTTAAAGTCCGATAGTGCTCAACTTTCTCCCGGTTCACTTCGCCCTGTGTTTTAGTCGGGCTACGGCAAGCAAGAAGTTCCGTATATCCAACTTAAACAGCACAGTGCAAAAAGCGCACTCTACTGTTTAAGTCCGATATACTCGCTTCTTCCCGCTTGCCTTCGCTCTGTGATTTTAGTCGGGCTGCGCATGGCAGAAGCTTGCGCCTAACTAACTTTTACGCCACAATGCAAAAAGCGCATTATAGCGTGAAAGTCTGTTAGTGCTCGGCTTCTGGACGCCATGCTCCGCCCTGTGTTTAATTAAACGCTTGCACTTGTTCTTGGGTAATGCTAGAATAAGTTTAACAAATAAATACGGTTTGTCTTCAGGGCAGGGTGTAATTCCCGACCGGCGGTAATAGTCCGCGACCCTTATCTTTTTGATGAGGCTGACTTGGTGTGATCCCAAGACCGACAGTTAAAGTCTGGATGGAAGAAGATAGAGTGATTTGGAAAATACAAACTCGCTCTGTTACCCTGGAAAAAGGTAGCAGAGCTTTTTTATGTTGACAAATTGCCGTTGAAGATAAACCTCTAATTAATTTTAGGAGGGGTTTCATCATGAAGCATAGTTCAATGAAAAAGTGGGTCATCGCAGCAGGTTTGGCAGGAATTTCTTATATCTTAAGGTTTATTGCATTTCCGGTCATTCCGCTGGTACCTTACTTGAAGATTGAGTTTGCTGATGTGCCGATCCTCTTGGGCTTCTTTGCTCTAGGGGTTGGCGGCGGAATTGGGATCGACCTGATCCGCTCATTATTGTTTTTCATCGTCTCGGGGGTTTCTTTACCTAACTTGATCGATGTCTCAACGGAGTTTGTTTCAACTTTGGCAATTTGCTTGCCAGTGTACTTGATCTTGAAGGGTAAAGACGATCCGCGTGTTAAAGATTACTTATTAGCGGGTCTGGCTGGAACGTTAACTTTGACCGTTGTTCTGGCGATTGCCAATGTGGCGGTCATTATGCCGGCTTACGTTGCTTCGTTAGGAATGAAGTTGTCGTTGCCGATTAGCAAAATGGTCTTGTATGGTGTCATACCATTTAACCTGATCAAGGGTACAGCAGTCATCGGCGTCTTTGCAGTAGCATATGCTAAGATGCACGGCTGGTTGGCCAGCAAAGCAGCAACATTAAAAGCAGCACATTTATCATAAAAATTAGGCTTCCTGTCACATGCGGCAGGAAGTTTTTTGCGCCTTAAATAAAACCGTTTACGCAAACACCGATAAATTTGATATGCTATGATTAAGACACTTACCAAAAAAGGAGCAAGCAAATGAAAATTGAACACGTTGGTCTATTTGTAGTTGATCTGGAACGGACTGTTGAATTTTATGAGCAGTTTTTTCAAGCACAGCGTTCTGATAAGTACTACAATCCACGCACGACCTTTTCTTCATATTTCCTGACTTTTCCCAGTGGGGCCCGATTGGAAGTAGGGACTAGGGACGACCTTAATAAGACCCGCCAAGAAGGTTATCCATTAGGGTATATGCATCTGGCATTTTCTTTAGGCTCCAAGAGTGCGGTCGATGATCTGACTGAGCAGATCACGGCTGCCGGCTGCCAGCATTTGAGCGGTCCGCGGACTACGGGTGATGGCTATTATGAAAGTGTAGTGTGCGATCCGGAAGGCAACCAAATCGAATTGACCGTCTAAAAAAAGATGTCGTTGTTCTCTGTTTCAGAGATAACGACATCTTTTTTGTTTGTCAAACGTTTGATAAATTAGTCATCTTGCGCGAGTTTGCTATGTTTGAGACCATAACTGAAGTAGATGATGATCCCAATGATGAGCCACACAAGAAACATCAGCCATGTTTCACTAGAAAGCTGTGTCAGCATTACGATACATAAAATCACGGAAATGATCGGTAAAATGGGATAGAAGGGAACCTTGAATCCATTTGTGTTCGGAATATCCTTGCGTTTGCGCAACGGGATGATGCCGGCAGAAACAAAAGTAAAGGCCATCAAAGTTCCGATATTGACTAAGTTAGTCAGTTGGTCAAGCGACAACATACTGCCAGTCAGGCTGATAATGATCGTGACTGCCAGCATACTGTGAGTCGGCATGTGAGTTTTCTCGCTGATCTGTCCCAAGAACTTAGGAAACAGACCATCACGACCGATCGAATAGATCAGACGTGAAGAGCTGTAGATCATTGAGATCATCATCGTAAACATTCCTAACATGGCACCAACCGAGATCACACCGGCGACCCAGTTTTGGTGGACCAGCTGCAAGGCAAAAGCAACTGGATTACCCACATCTAATTTAGTGTATTTGACCATTCCTGTTAGAACGACCGAAACTAAGATATATAGTAGCGTGCAGATCACCAAAGTCCCAATGATCCCACGGGGCATGTTCTTTTCAGGGTGTTTGACTTCGGCAGCAGCGGCTGACACGCAGTCAAATCCTAAGTACGCAAAAAAGACCAGTGAGGCGCCAGAAAAGACACCTTTAGCGCCAAAAGGAGCAAAAGGGCTCCAGTTGGCTGGTTTGATATAAAAAGCACCGACAATGAGGAACAAGATAATAATAGCAATCTTGATCACAACCATTAAATTATTGACTTTCATGGAAGTTGAGACTCCCTGTGAGAGCAACAAGAAAATTAACCAAACGATAGCAAAAGCTACGATATTAAAATATGTGCCATGCGCAGGATCGAATGGACCGTCCAGAGCCTGTGGAATATGTAATCCAAAACCTGCAATAAATGAATTAAAATATGAAGCAAATCCTGTAGAAACTGCGGCAACGGCCAGCATGTATTCTAGGATCAAAGACCAGCCTAAAAACCACCCGATCCCCTCACCGAAAATAACATTACCAAAAGAATAAGCACTCCCGGCAATTGGCAGGGCTGATGAAAACTCAGCGTAGCACATGGCAGCGGTCGAACAGACCACGGCTGCGATAACAAATGATAAAACGATGGCAGGACCGCTATGGACAGCTGCTACAGTCCCAGGCAAAATGAAGATCCCAGTACCGATCACTGCTCCTACGCCCATAGCGATCAGGTCGGATGAACCAAGAGGTTTTTCAAACCTTTGATCTTGATCCAGGTAACGTGAGAGGTTCTCTTTGCGGGTCACGCGTTCTTTTAAACTCATAACTATGCCTCCAAACAAAATTTAACAACCTGTCACGTAAATGAGATTTTCATTAATTTGTGTAGTTGCAAATTTGAAACTTGATATACATATGGTTATATCATAAAGTTTTGTAATATTAAAGAAAAATTAGAAAAATATTTTTGCGTTTAAATAATTTGAATTTAAAAAATGTCTAAATGACATCAGATGTCAGAAGTCTGCGTGACCAGCGATTTTTTTGATACACAGAAAATTGAGAGAATGATAGAATGTAGAAAAGCACAGGGGGAATTTGATATGAAACATGTGGTAGTGATCACCGGAGCACCTGGGACCGGCAAAACGACGGTGCGCAATTATTTGACAGAAAAATATGGCATGGAAAAGGTCTTGACCCATACGACCCGCATGAAACGTGTGGGTGAACAAGACGGCGTGGATTATTATTTTGAAACAGATGAAACATTTTTTCGCAATCATTTTCTAGAACACGTTGATTATGATGACAAAAAATATGGTTCTTCGCTTGAAGGTCTGCAACGTGCCTGGGAAGATAATGATTGGGCTGTGATCGTTTTAGATACAAAAGGAGCAATTTCGTATTTACGAAAGATGCCGGCAGAAACATTGGTGCTCTATTTAGAAACCTCTGACCAAAAAAAGCAAGCGCAACGCTTGGCGGAGCGTGGTGACAGAGTGGAGCTGATCAAAAAGCGTTTAGCAAGCCAAGAGGCTAAACGTGATCTCGAATTACCCCAAGAATTACACGCACATGCCCAGCTTTTATTAAATGATGACTGGGAACAAACTAAGCATTATTTGGATGCATGGCTGGTCAAGGTTGGTTGGAAGGTTGCTGCTTCCGACTTTCAGGATTAAAAATTGCTTGTTGCTAAAGAACAGTTACTGTGCTTTTTTGACTAAATGTAAAATCTGTCAGTTAACGTGGACAAATATTCGTGATACTATACCATAGTAGTAATGATTACTTTTTAAAGGACGTGAATGATTTGATTGCTGATGCAGTGCGGATCTTGAAAAAGAACAATTATAAATTAACCAAGCAGCGGCGCAGTCTGCTGGAGTACTTGAGTGATAATCAGCACGAATATTTGGAAGTCACACAAGTCGATAAACACATGCGCGAAATTTATCCAACAATGAGTTATAACACGGTTTACCGTAATCTCCGTGAATTCGAGCAAATTGGTATCATTGAGACTAAAAGTCAGGCTGGTGGTACGATCGTTAAGTATCAGTGCGATTTCAGCAATATGCACCACCACCATTTTATTTGCCGCAATTGTGGCGCGGTGTTTGAATTAGAAGAATGCCCGCTGGATTATTTTCAAGAACAGCTTCCCGGCTGTAAAATTGAAGGACATCGTTTCGAAATCTATGGGATCTGCGATAAATGTGTGGCTCAAGGTGTTTCCTAAGAGATGCAGTCAACTTTTTTATAAAATTGGTAAACACTTTTAAAATTGTCTAAGGAAACAGCTGTTTGTGTTTTTTATTGAAAAAATTATTCTATAATAAGAAAATAGGGTGGAGCAGGTTGGGCGAAATTAAGCCGCTTGTTTCCACTGTTTTAATAGTCGGGCTACGGCAAGCAAGAAGTTCCGTATATCCAACTTAAACAGCACAGTGAAAAAACTCACTCCGCTGTTTAAGTCTGATATACTCGCTTCTTTCTGCTGGCCTCAGCCCTGTGATCTAGTCGGGTTCCGAAACTCAGACAATTCCGCTTATCCAACTCAGACCTCACAGTGCCAGAAACGCACTATCAGGTCCGAGTTGGATAATGCTCGTTGTCTCCCGAGTTTCTCCACCCTGTGATCTAGTCAGGCTGCGTGAACCAAAAGCCTGCGCCTATCCAACTTTAACGACAAGTCGCAAAAAGCACGACTCATCGTTAAAGCCCGATAGTGCTCAACTTTTAAACGGTTCATTTCGCCCTGTGATTTTAGTCAGGCTGCACATGGCAGAAGCTTGCGCCTAACTAACTTTTATGCCTCAATGCAAAAAACGCATTATAGCGTAAAAGTCTGTTAGTGCTCATCTTCTGGGCGCCATGCTCCGCCCTGTTTATAAAAAGGAGGAAGAGAAGTGTCTAAAAGAACGGCACCATTTATTACACCGTTTGCTATATTTTCGGCGGTCCTTGCCCTCGGTGCAACTAACGTCGTTGTGAATATTGCTACTCATTCTTCAGAAGGTAAACCACGGACTTCTGTGGTTTCTAGTTCGTCATCTTTGTCTAGTAGTAGTTCGCTTCACTCAGACGAGTCCGCTTCTTCTATGAGTTCATCCAGTCAAGATGAAAGTTCTTCTTCGGAAAGTAGTTCTGCAGAAAGCTCATCTTCAACATCTCGTGCAAGTTCGTCATCTGAGGATAATCAAAACGATAACAGCAATAATAATAGCGACCAGAGTCAAAACGAATCCTCTGATAATAGTTCTAATGATGACAGCTCGGATACTAACAACGATAACAATACAGAAAATAACACTGATAATAGTACGCGTGGTGCTAGTTCGTAATAATTCTATTTTCTGTAAAATCAAAAAAGCCTA
>OMJG01001702.1_pt1 | contig 12136 bp, 14 predicted proteins | sample 1646431 | NCBI WGS metagenome assembly OMJG01 (sample SAMN03771674, study PRJEB25209) | food metagenome | isolation source: Cotija cheese | place: Mexico:Jalisco,Michoacan | collected 2011-12-12 | reverse complement strand
TATTTTCATGTTCATCTCAGCTGCCAATCCTGATGTTGGTCAAACTATCGCGACACCATGCTCATCCTCTACACCCCGCCGTCGGGAAGCAGCGTGCTCATCTCGCTGCCCCGGGACTCCTACGTGCCGATCCCCGGGCACGGCCGGAACAAGCTCAATGCGGCGTACTCGATCGGCGGCGCACCGCTACTCATGCAGACCGTCGAACAGGCCACCGGGCTGCGGATGGACGGCTACCTGGAGATCGGCTTCGGCGGCTTCGTCAACATGGTGGACGCGGTCGGCGGGGTCAATATCTGCCTGGACAAGCCCATGGTCGACAAGGACTCCCACACCAACCTCAAGGCGGGATGCCAAGACCTCGACGGCATCACCGCCCTCGGCTACGTGCGGATGCGCAAGGCCGACGCCCTCGGCGATCTCGGCCGCGTCAAACGCCAGCAGGAGGTCATCGGCAAGGTGGCCAAGAAGGTCCTCACACCGTGGACCCTCATCAACCCGGTGCGCTACTGGAAGGTCAACATGGCGGCAGCCGGCGCCATCCGGCGGGGCGACAACACCTCGGTGCTGACGATGGGCAGGGCGGGCCTCGGCATGCTGAAGGTGACCGGGTCGAACGGGATCAAGATGACCGTCCCGGTCTCCGACTCCAACGCCTACACCTCCGCCGGCTCCTCCGTGCTGTGGGACAGGACGAAGTGCAAGGAGCTGTTCAACGTCCTGGCCCAGGGAGACACCTCAGTCGCGAAGCAGTACGCGAAATAGACGAGAAGGGGGGAGCCGACTCCCCCTTCGCTCGCGCAGGCGCTCGCTGACCGGAACCGCAGCGGGTGGCCTGCGACGCGAAGCCCAGGTGCGCGAAAGCCCCCGCCACGAGGGTTGCAAGGGGGTCGTCCCCCTGCCTCAAGAACTCGAGTGCTTGCGGACCTTCTCGCCCTTGACGGTCGCGATCTCCCGCAGCTGGGTCTGATAGTTCACCATCTTCTCGGTGAGCTCCGGATCTCCCGAGGCCAGGATCCGCACCGCCAGAAGGCCGGCGTTCTTGGCGTTGCCTACGCCCACCGTGGCCACCGGCACGCCACTGGGCATCTGCACGATGGACAGCAGCGAATCCATGCCGTCGAGGTGGGCCAGCGGCACCGGCACCCCGACCACAGGCAGCGGAGTGAGCGCGGCGAGCATGCCGGGAAGGTGGGCCGCTCCCCCGGCCCCGGCGATGATCACCTGGATGCCCCTCTCGTGGGCACCCCGACCGAACTCCACCATCTGCTCGGGCATCCGGTGGGCCGAGACCACATCGGCCTCGAAGGCCACCCCGAACTCGTCGAGCACCAGGGCCGCGGGCTCCATCGTCGGCCAGTCGGAGTCCGATCCCATCACGATCGACACCCTGGGGGCCGCGACGTCGTCTCCCGCCACCCGGCGCGCCTTCGTCCTCGGCTCGGATTTGGTACGGCGCGGCGCCGTGCTCCTGGTGGTCTTCTTCTCAGGCATTCCGGTCTCCCATCAGATATCCCGCGGCATGCCGTGCCCGGCGCCGCACCTCTTCGACGTCGGCACCGACGCAGGTGACATGGCCCACCTTGCGCCCGGGACGCACCTGCTTGCCGTACAGCTCCACGTGCAGACCGCGGTCCCGTGCGAAGCAGTGTTGCAGTGCACCGGTCAGATCGGTCTCCGATCCGCCCAGCACATTGGCCATCACGACCACCGGTGCCCTCAGGGAGGGATCTCCCAGAGGCAGGTCCAGCACCGCGCGGATGTGGTTCTCGAACTGGCTGGTGACGGCCCCGTCGATGGTCCAGTGGCCCGTGTTGTGGGGCCGCATCGCCAGCTCGTTGACGACGACCTCGCCGTCGGCGCGCTCCATCAGCTCGACCGCCAGGACGCCGACGACGCCGAGCCGCCCGGCGATCTCAAGGGCCATCCGCTGGATCTCCGCGGCACGCTGGGCGCTCATCCCCGGGGCCGGTGTGATCGTCTCGGTGCAGATGCCGTCCTTCTGCACCGACTCGCTCACCGGGTAGGCCACCGCCTGACCGGAGGGGGATCGCACCACGATCGCCGAGAGTTCGCGGGTGAAATCGACGTACTCCTCGGCGAGGATGCGGATCGGCTGCTGCCCGTCGGCCAGGCCGCCCATCGCCTCGAAGGGCTCGGCCACATCGTCGGGCCCCTCGACCTTCCACACTCCCTTGCCGTCATATCCGCCGCGCGAGGTCTTGGCGATCACCGGCCAGCCGACCCGCTCGCCGAAGGCCACCATCGACTCGGGCCCGCCGCACACCTCCCAGGCCGGGCAGGGCACCCCGTCCTCGGCGGCGCGCTGCCGCATCACCGCCTTGTCCTGGGCGTGCACCAGGGCCTCGGGGCCGGGGCGCACCGCCACCCCCGCCTGCTCCAGCTCCCGCAGGAACTCGGTGGGAACATGCTCATGGTCGAAGGTGACGACGTCGCAGTCCCGGGCGAAGTCCATCACCGCCTGCCGGTTCAGATGGGAGCCGATCACCACGTCCCCCATGACCTGGGCCGCCGACTCGTCGGGGGAGGTGGCCAGCAGCCGGGTCCGGATCCCCAGCCGGATGGCCGCCTGGTGCATCATCCGGGCCAGCTGACCCCCGCCGATGATGCCCACCGTGTACTGGCGACGACTCTCCTCAGCCGATCCCCCGGGCCCCTCGGCCGGCCCTGTGGTCGACCGTGACGGCCGGGACGTCTCGGCCCGGACTCCTGACTGGCTGCGATCATTCGGAGATGAGCTCACCGTCGACATGTTAGAGGATCCTCCGACACCCGCGCCCGGTCGTGGACGCCGCCCGCCACGGCCCCTGAAGATGCCCCCGTCCCGGCCCGATCCCCTCGACCCCCCGGCCCCATGGGACACACTTGGGGCATGGCACTGTCACGAAGGCTGCTCGGCCCCCAGGAGGACGAGCTGATCCATATGCGCACCCACCCCAAGGCACTGCTGGGGCCGATCCTCGTGCTCATCGTCGTCGTGGCGGGAGTGGGAACGGCCTTGGGCCTGATGCCCCCGGATCTGGGCGCCTGGGTCCCCTGGGCCGTCGTCGCCCTCGGCGTGGTCCTGGTGGTCCTCGGCACCCTCATCCCGTGGCTCAGGTGGCTCACCACCACCTACACCGTCACCACCCGACGGATCATCACCCGGCGCGGCCTCATCACCCGCACCGGCCACGACCTGCCCCTCAACCGCATCAACGACGTCACCTACGAGCGGGGGCTCCTCGACCGGATCCTGGGTTGCGGCACCCTGGTGCTGAGCACCGCCGCCGACGACCCCCTCACCCTCCCCGACGTCCCCCACGTCGAGCAGGTGCACCTGCAGATGACTGAGGTGCTCTTCGGAAGTCAGAGCACCTCGACCGGAAGCTGATCGCGCAGCACCCCGGCCGCCGTCGGCGAGTTGCTGCTGGTGAAGCGGCTCACCTCCGCGCCCTCGCGCTCGGCCACCGCACGGGAGAACTCGCCGTCGACGAAGTGCACGGCGGCACCGTCGTCCACCGCGTAGCCGCTGGGCAGCACCCCCGAGGCGATCGCCTGGGCGTAGGCCGGAGGACGGTCCGGCTCCCCGTCGAAATGCGGGCAGAAGGAGCCCGGCAGCAGCCCCAGACCGCCCCGCCACGGCCGCAGGTCCCCGAAGGCGTCGGTCAGCGACCCGGCGAACCAGCAGGCCGCCCCGGCCGAGATGCCGCCCAGCACCAGATCTCCGTCACGACCCACCATCTTCCTGATGACATGGTCGACGCCGTGGGCCCTCCACAGGGCCACCAGATTGGCTGTCGAGCCGCCGCCCGAGAGCACCACATCGGCCTGGGACAGCCGGTCCACCGACTCCGCGGCGCCCTGCCACAGGGTCAGCACCATCGTGCGCACCCCCAATGCCGAATAGGCCGCCAGGAACCGGTTCACGTAGACGGGATCGTCGGCCGCGGCGGTCGGCGCGAAGCACACGAGGGGGGATCTCTTGCCCGACAGATCCAGCAGGTACCGGTCCAGAGCGGTCGGGGCGCCACGATCGGACATCGAGAAGCCGCCGCCGCCCATCGCGAGGATGTGGGTGGTCATGGGCTCAGTCTAGGGGGATCCGCACCGCCCGAGCAGTGGCGTCGCGGATCACCGCACGGGGCGCAGATGCTGGACGTCGGCGGCCGCGAAGGCCTGACGCCGACCCTGGGTCTCCACCACGATCGATCCGTCGGCGGCGACGTCGACGCCGATCCCCTCGACCACCCGCGGCCCCCCGCCCACCGTCAGGGGATCGAAGGTGAGCCGCACCGGCGAACCGATGGTGTCGCACCGCTCGCGGTAGGCGTCGCGGACCGTGCCCGTCTCGAGCCACTCCCCCAGCAGATCGTCGACCGCCCGGACGATGGAGGCCACCAGATGGGCGCGATCGTGGGGCAGCCCGCACAGGGCCAGGGAGGTGGCGGTGGGGACCGGCAGATCCTCGGACCCCATCGAGACGTTCAGACCGATGCCGATGACGGCGTGCGGGCCGGCGGGCCCGTCGACCCGCTCGGAGAGGATCCCGCACAGCTTGCCGCCATGTTCGCGCTCAGCGTCGACCAGCACGTCGTTGGGCCACTTGAGAGTGACCCGCCGCGGATCGGCGCCGGCCTCCTCCACAGCCCTCACGACAGCCAGGCCCGCAACCATCGAGAGCCATCCCCAGTCCGTCGCCGGACGGTCGTTGGGAATGAGCAGGGACATCAGCGCCGAGGTGCCCGGGGCATCCTGCCAGGGCCGGGAGAAACGGCCCCGCCCGGTCTCCTGATGGTCGGTCACCAGCACCCTGAATCCCGTACCGCCGAGCCGGACCGCCGCCGCCAGATCGGCATTCGTCGATCCCGTCGAGCGCACCCAGGAGACGCCGTCGGCGCCGTTGCGGGTGAACCGGGTGTCGGGTCCCACGAGACCCGAGATCACGGAGGCTGGGCTGGTCTGGCTGGTCGGCACGGGCACAGCGTATCGCCGCGGAACGGCTAGTCTCGCCCCATGGAGATCGACATCCACACCACGGCCGGCAAGATCGCCGACCTGGGCCGTCGCATCGATGAGGCGGTCAACGCCGCCTCTCCCGCAGCTGTGGAGAAGCAGCATGCCGCGGGCAAGATGACCGCCCGGGAAAGGGTCATGGCCCTGCTCGATGAGGGCACCTTCTCAGAGCTCGACGAGTTCGCCAGACATCGCTCGAACAAGTTCGGCATGGAGCGCAGGCGCCCCTACACCGACGGCGTCGTCACCGGGGTCGGGGCGATCCACGGCCGCCCGGTCTGCGTCTTCAGTCAGGACGTCACGATCTTCGGCGGGTCCCTGGGCAAGGTCTACGGCCAGAAGATCTGCAAGATCATCGACTTCGCGGTCAAGACGGGCTGTCCCCTCATCGGCATCAACGAGGGCGGCGGGGCGCGCATCCAGGAGGGCGTCTCCTCGCTGGCGATGTACGGCGAGATCTTCCGGCGCAACACCCGGGCCTCCGGGGTCATCCCGCAGATCTCGGTGATCATGGGCGCCGCTGCCGGCGGCCACGTCTACTCCCCGGCACTCACCGACTTCGTCGTCATGGTGGATCAGACCTCCCAGATGTTCATCACCGGCCCGGCCGTCGTCAAACAGGTCACCGGCGAGGACGTCTCCCTCGAGGAGCTCGGAGGCGCCCGCACCCACTCGGAGGTCTCGGGCAACTCCCACTACCTGGCCGCCGACGAGAACGACGCCCTGGAGTACGTCCGCGATCTCATCAGCTACCTTCCCCAGAACAACCTCGAGGATCCCCCGGTCTACGACGAGGGCGAGGCCGACCTCACCATCACCGACCACGACCGGGAGCTCGACACCCTCATCCCAGACTCCCCCAGCCAGCCCTACGACATGCACGAGGTCATCGCCACCGTGCTCGACGAGGACACCTTCCTGGAGGTCCACGAACTCTTCGCCCCCAATGTGCTGTGCGGATTCGGGCGCATCGAGGGCCGGGCGATCGGGATCGTCGCCAACCAGCCGCTGGTCAACGCCGGAACCCTCGACATCGACGCCTCCGCGAAGGCCGCCCGCTTCGTCCGCGAGTGCGACTCCTTCAACATCCCGGTGCTCACCTTCGTCGACACCCCCGGCTACCTCCCCGGCGTCCAGCAGGAGCACCGCGGCATCATCCGCCACGGCGCCAAACTCATCTACGCCTACGGCGAGGCCACCGTCCCGCTGCTCACCGTCATCACCCGCAAGGCCTACGGCGGCGCCTACATCGTGATGGGCTCCAAGACCCTGGGCGCCGACATCAACCTGGCCTGGCCCACCGCCCAGATCGCCGTGATGGGGGCCGACGGCGCCGTCAACATCCTGCACCGCAAGGACCTGGCCCAGGCCGACGACCCCCGGGCGATGCGCGAGGAGCTGGTCGACGAGTACGAGACCACCCTGGCCAATCCCTACGTCGCGGCCGAGGAGGGCTACGTCGACCAGGTGATCCACCCCCACGAGACCCGTGAGACCGTCATCCGGATGCTGCGGCTGCTGCGCTCCAAGCGCGAGGCCCTGCCGCCCAAGAAGCACGGGAACATCCCGCTGTGAGCGCCGAGACGCCCGCCGGGGCCGGGCAGAACAGACCTCCCGTGCAGATCACCAAGGGCCGGCTCACCGACGAGGAGCTCGGTGCCCTGGTGGCGGTGCTCGCCGCCGTCACCAGCCCCGGACCGGACCCCTACGTCCCCGAGGACCGGCCTCTCGCCTTCGGATGGAAGTCCTACTGGCGCACCATCCGAGAACCCTTCCTGCCCGGCCAGGCGGCCTGGCGGGGATCCCTGCGGAGATACTGATGGCGCCGACGCCGAGGCGGGCCCACCACGTCGTGCTGGCCTCCCGGTCCCCCGCCCGGCTCACCAGCCTGCGACACGCCGGGATCGAGCCCGAGGTGATCGTCTCGGGGGCCGACGAGAGCCGGATCGGCGGCGAGACGGCACCCGAGCTCACCAGCCGCCTCGCCGAGCTCAAGGGCGAGTCCGTACTCGACCGGATCCACGTCGACGGACCGACCGTCGTGCTCTCCTGCGACTCGGTGCTCGATCTGGACGGCCGGATCCTCGGCAAACCGCACACCGAGGAGGCGGCCCGCCAGTGGTGGTACCGGCTGCGCGGCCGCAGCGGGATGCTCGTCACCGGCCACCACGTCGTCGTCCTCGATGAGGACTCGGTGCGCCGGGCCACCAGAGTCGGCTCCACCACCGTCACCTTCGCCGATCTCACCGACGAGGAGATCGCCGCCTACGCCGCCACCGGCGAACCCCAACGCGTGGCCGGGGCCTTCACCCTCGACGGTCTGGGAGGGCCCTTCATCACCCGGATCGACGGGGACCCGCACAACGTCACGGGGCTCTCACTTCCCCTGGTGCGCCAGATGCTCCTGGATCTGGACGTCGGATGGGAGAGTCTGTGGAACGGCTCGGCCGTCAGCCAGTACGCAGTGTGAGCCCGGCCACAGACTCGGAGACCGTGTAGGCCCCGTCCCAGCCGTGGCCGGTGAAGGTGAGCGACTGCTGCCCGTCGGCTGTGATGCGGAACCCGCCGGCCCTCAGGCTCCGGCGCAGGAAGTCGTAGGTGGAGCGCCCCTGGGAGACGTCGAGCACCAGGGTGACATTGTTCGGATTGTCCACCTGGTAGTCGATCTCCAGCCCCCCGGGAAGGATGAGTTGCGCCGGACCGTGCTCGACGCCGAGATCCCGCAGTGTGACCCCGGCCGGCGGGGTTGACGATGGGGAGCCGGTCGCCGGGGAGACTGCCGGCATCGGCGTCTGCTCCACCTGAGGATTCGCGGCACCGCAGCCGGCCAGAAGCAGGGCGGCCACGCACACGGCCGAACGACGCACGATCACCGGGCCACTCTAGACGCCGTGCCGGGGGGCGCCGGCGCCCCCCGTGCTCTGAGCGGGAACCGGCTCGACGGGTTCCCGCAGGACCGGGCAGGACATGCACCTGGGCCCGCCGCGACCCGAGCCCAGCTCGGAACCGGGAATGGTCAGCACCTCGATGCCGGCCTCCTGCAGCCGGGTGTTCGTCGCCACGTTCCGGTCGTAGCCGACCACCACCCTCGGTTCCAGGGCCAGGGTGTTGTTGCCGTCGTCCCACTGCTCCCGCTCCGCGGTGACCGGATCCAGGGCGGTGTCGATGACCCGCAGCCGTTCGATCCCCATCGCCTCGGCGGCCGCCGCCAGGAAGGGCCGCGGCGGGCCGACGACCACCTCGTCGCCCTCCATCGTCATGGCGAAGGACACCAGGGTGTCGGCCACCGGCGGATACATCACCACCGCGTCGGTGTCGACCATCGTGCAGATCGTGTCCAGATGCATGGTGGCCCGTTGCTGATTGATGGGCACCGCCAGCACGGTGCGCGCACCGCCGAGCTCGAAGGCTGTGCGGGCCAGACGCTCCGCCCCGGCGGGGGTCGTGCGCTCCCCCACGCCGACCGCCAGCACACCCGGGGACAGATGCATGACGTCGCCCCCCTCGAGGTTCTCCAGCCTCCAGCCGTAGCAGGGGGTCTGCTCGGCGAACCGGGAGTGGTAGGCGTAGATGAGCTCGGTGAGCTGGGTCTCGCGGCGTCTGGCGGGCATCGCCAACGAGGTGACCGCGGGATGGCCGCCCACCCACACGCTGGAGTCCCGGGTGAACAGCAGATTGGGCAGCGGGGCGATGACGAACTCCTCGGGGGAGAGCATCGCCGTCACCAGGGATCGCGGAGCGGCCGGTTCGAAGGCCGACAGTTCGCCGTTGGACAGCCCGCAGGTGAGGATCTCGGCCAGCCTCTCGCTCGACAGGTCGGCCATCCTGTTGGCCAGGTAGGTGCGCACCGTCTCCCCGAGACGCCTGCTGGTCATGACGTCGTTGATCGCCCGGGAGCGCGCCTGCTGGTTGTCCAGGGTCTGCTCCAGCAGGTCGCGCAGCAGCAGCACCTCGACGCCGTTCTCGGTCAGCAGCCCGGCGAACAGGTCGTGGTCGCGCTGGGCCTGGTCCACCCAGGGCAGGCCGTCGAAGAGCAGGGCGTCGGAGTTGCGCGGGGTGAGGCGGCGCAGCTCATTGCCCGGCCTGTGGAGAATGACCGTCCGCAGCCGACCGACCTCGGACCTGACCTCGCAGCTGCTGTGTGCCATGGGAAGACCTTACGGCCCCCCACCTCACGGCAGCACCGCACAGCAGCACCGACGCAGCACGACCGGGCCCCGGGATCGGGACTCGCGGAGCCTGCGGATCCGGGGCGCCCCCGGATCGATCCCGCCTAGAGTGTGGTCATGATTGACCCGAACCTCAGGCATGTCCTGGTGACCGGCGCCTCGCGCGGGATCGGCCGGGCGATCGCCCTCGAACTAGGGCGCGATCACCACATCCTGGTGGGCGGCACCCGACCCGAGACCGTGGAGAAGGTCGTGGCCGGGCTGCCGTCGGCCGAGCCCTTCGTCTGCGACCTCGCCGACGAGCGCTCGACCTCAGCGGCTGTCTCCCGGCTGACCCGCCTCGACGCCCTGGTGAACTGCGCGGCCGTGGGCTCCAGTGACTCGACGATCGCCGAGACCGGGCGCGATGAGTGGCGACGGGTCCTGGAGGTCGACGTGGTGGCGGTCGCCGACCTCACCCGGCTCCTGCTGCCGCTGCTGCGCGCCTCCGGCGGTGACGTCGTGATGATCAACTCCGGTTCGGGGATCAACCCGCCCAGGGCGGGCGGGGCCGTCTACGCCGCCGCCAAGTACGCCCTGCGCGCCCTCACCCACGCGCTGCGGGAGGAACAGCGCGGCAGGGTGAGGGTGACGTCGATCCACCCCGGCCGCGTCGACACCGACATGCAGGTCGCCCTGCAGGCCCGCGCGGGACGCCCCTACGATCCCTCCGAGCATCTGCGTCCCGAATCGGTGGCGGCCACCGTGCGGGCCGCGCTCGAGGCCCCCGACGAGGCCATGATCGAGGAACTGTCCGTCCGTCCCGTCTTCACACCCTGAGGCCCTGACATGGCTGTCGACCTGTCGGACCCGACCACCCGCTCCCTCATCCGGATGGCGGGCCTGGGCCTCGCGCCGGGCTGGTCCCCCGACCAGGGACCGCAGACCCTCTCGGCCGCCTCGCCGGCCGAGGCGCTGGCCGCCACCGTCTCCAGGATCGGCGCACTCCAGTCGCAGCACTGGCGCGGCGCCCTCCACACCCTGGCGATGCGGACCCCCGACCACAGCCTGGCCACGGTCCGCGAGGCCTTCGACCGGGGTCTGCTGGTGCGCACCTGGCCGATGCGCGGGACCCTGCACACGGTGGCTGCAGCCGACCTGCCCTGGCTGCTGCGGGCGACGCTGCCGAGGATGGACCGTCAGACCGCGAAGCGTCGTCTGGAGTTCAACATCGTGGAACCGGTTCTCCAGGCCGCCGCCGAGACCACCCACCAGGCCCTGCTGGACCGCCCGCTCACGAGGAACCAGCTGGTCGCAGTGTGGCGGGAGGAGGGGCTCATCGGGAAGATGCCCGGACGGGCCTACCACATCTTCATGACGCTGTGCTACCGGGGAATCCTCGCTCTGGGGCCCACCGATGACGGGGGCGAACAGCTCGTCGTGGAGCTCGACCTGCCCAAACTCATGACCGACCCCTACCCCGTCTACATCCAGCGCTACTTCCTCAGCCACGGCCCGGCGACCATCGAGGACCTGGCCCGGTGGAGCGGGCTCACGAAATCCAGCCTGCGGTCGGACACCAGCAAGGCCAGGACCCGGGGCATCCTGGCCTCGACGCCGAGCGGGACCCAGCAGCTGTGGCACCGCCCAGATCTCGACGACATCGGCGAGGATGTGCTGGACGGCCTGCGCCAGATGATCCTGCTGTCCGGCTTCGACGAACTCATCGTGGGCTACGGGGACCGGTCGTGCACACTGTCGCCCGATCACGAGGGTCTGATCTGCCCGGGCGGCAACGGCATGTTCAAACACACCATCGTGGAGAACGGGCACGTCGTGGGCACCTGGCGGCGCGAGGACACCGGCGACCCGGTGCCCGAATGGTTCGCCTCCCCGACGAGGGCGCAGCTGCGCGCCTTCGATCGGGCCGGCGCGCAGCTGCCCAGCTGATCAGGCCCGGTAGAAGCCCTGGTAGGCGCAGTCGAAGGGGGCGTTGCCGTGCATCCGGTGCTCGATGGCCGAGACCACGACGTCCTTGGCGGTCCGGCATGCGGCGAGCGGAGCGGCTCCCTTGGCGATCTCGGCGGTGATCGCCGCCGCCAGGGTGCAGCCGGCCCCGGAGACCCGCTCCTGACCGATCGCCGGCACCTCGAGCACCTCGAGGATGTCGCCGTCGTAGAAGACGTCGAGGGCGGTACCGGTGCCCAGCAGGGTCCCTGCCTTGGCCAGCACCACGGGGACCCCCTGGTCGTGGATCCGCTTCGCGGCATCCTTCAGCTGGTCGACCGAGGTGATCTCGTCGACCCCGGCGAGGACCTGGGTCTCGAAGAGGTTCGGGGTCACCACGTCGGCGAAGGGCAGCACCTTCTCGCGCAGGGCGTTGTCGGTGTCCAGGGCGGCGCCGGCCTCCTGGCCCTTGCAGATGAGGACCGGGTCGACGATCACCTTCGGGAAGTTGTACTTCCCCAGGGCCTCGGCGACCGCCTCGATCGTGGCGGGGGCGCCGAGCATCCCGATCTTGACGGCGTCGATCTCGCCGTGCACGCCGACCGCCGCCTCGATCTGGTCGGCGATCACCTGGGGGTCGATCGGCACGACCCGGTGGGCGAAGTCGTGGGCCGGGTCGAAGGACACGATGCAGGTCAGCGAGACGGCTCCGAAGACGCCGAGCTGGTGGAAGGTCTTGAGGTCGGTCTGCGCCCCGGCTCCGCCTGAGGCCTCGGATCCGGCGATGGCAAGTGCAATCTTGGTCACCCTGACAGTTCTACCCGTCCGTCGGCGCACCCGCATCCCGAGTCCGACCGGCGGGACGGCGTCACCGCGGGTCGTGCTCCATCACCACCTCGTCCCCGGGCCGCGAGGCCAGGGCCACCTCGATCCGGCGGGCATGGCGGGCCGACATGTCGGGCAGGGAGCCCACCGGGAACCACCTCACGTCCGTGGACTCATCATCGCCGACCCCGGCCCGCCCG
>OMJG01001701.1_pt1 | contig 12138 bp, 13 predicted proteins | sample 1646431 | NCBI WGS metagenome assembly OMJG01 (sample SAMN03771674, study PRJEB25209) | food metagenome | isolation source: Cotija cheese | place: Mexico:Jalisco,Michoacan | collected 2011-12-12 | reverse complement strand
GGGTGACAGGATTTGAACCTGCGACCTCTTCGTCCCGAACGAAGCGCGCTACCAAACTGCGCCACACCCCGATCCGACCTCTGAAGCTGTTGCCAGCCCCGTAAGACCGAGTGTCAGCTTAGACCACCTGACCCCTCAGGCACCAATTGAGTCAATGGAGGGGACGACCCCTCCATGCTCGCGCAGGCGCTCGCTGCCGCCCCGAACAGGTCGGGACCGCGACCGCGATGACGACTTCGCGCCCCCCTCGGTCAGGCGCTGCGCGGGAGGAGGGTCACCAGGCTCGCCTCGGGGCGGCAGAACGTCCGGTACGGCGCGAAGGGGGAGGTGCCCAGGCCCGCCGAGACATGCAGCCACGCGGTATTGCCGCCCGCCTCATGGGTCGACAGGCCCTTGACGCGCGCCGGGTCGATATCGCAGTTGGTGATGATGGCCCCCTTGAACGGCAGGCAGACCTGACCGCCGTGGGTGTGGCCGGCGAAGATCATGTCCATCCCGTCGGCGGTCATCGCGTCCAGGATGCGCAGATAAGGGGCGTGGGTGACGCCGATATTGAGATCGGCGTCCGCGGCCGGCCCCGCCACCCTCTCGTAGTGGTCCCGATGGTGATGGGCGTCATCGGTGCCCCGGAAGGCGATGGTGCGCCCGGCCACCTCCAGACGGCCCTGTCGATCGTTGAGGTCCAGCCATCCGGCGGAGGTGAAGGCCCGGCGCAGCGACTCGTGATCCAGCTCCGGATGGTCCTCGGCGGAGTCGGCGCGCGACCGTCCGTACAGCAGATAGCTGAACGGATTGCGGAAGTCGGGCTTGAGGTAGTCATTGGACCCGAAGATGAACACCCCGGGCCGCTCCAGCAGGTCGCCGAGGCTGTCCAGCAGGGGCGCCAGGGCGTCGTCGGCACAGAAATTGTCGCCGGTGTTGACCACCAGGTCCGGATCAAGATCCGCCAGCCGTGCCACCCACTCCTGCTTGCGGCGCTGCCTGGCCAGCAGGTGGATGTCGGAGATGTGCAGCACCCGGATGGGATCGGCCCCGGCCGGCAGCACCGGCACCTCGACCCGCCTCAGGGTGAACAGGTGGGCCTCGGCCACCCCCCAGGTGAGCCCTGCCGCGGCCACCGCGGCCCCGGTCAGTGCCGTACGCCCCAGGACGCGGCCGACCCGGCGTCCAGCACCGGGGCCCGTCACGGCGTCACTACCTGCCACGGCGTCAGCGCCCGCCGGTGGAGCCGCCGCTGCCACCCCGCTGGGACTGCTTCTTGGTGGCCGTGGCCTTCGGCTTCGAGGACGCCGACGACTTGGGCTGGCTGGTCGCGCTGGCCTTGGGCTCCGCCGGGGCCGGCCCCGCCGAGACCCTCAGCTGGATCGTCGTCCCCATGCTCACCGAACCGCTGCTCGGATATGTACCCAGGAAGGTGCCCTCCGGGTAGGAGGAGTAGACGCGATCGACGGAGGTGGCGAATCCGGCCTTGGTGAGCGCCGCCTTGGCCTGTTCGAAGGACATCCCGTCCGTGCTCGGCACGTTGACCTGCTTGCCGTTGACGATGGCGTTGCTGGGGTCCTTGAAGGAGGTCTTCGGCTTGTTGCGCAGCACCGAGGCCATTGCCCGCCGGTAGATCTGGCCGGCGTCGCCTCCGCCGGATCCCTGCAGGTACTGGCCGGTGCTCAGGTACAGCCCCTTGATGGACTTGTACTCGCGGCCCCTGAAGCGCGAGGCGCTCTTGTCGGCGGCGATGAGGGCCACGCCGGCCGCCTGCGGGGTGTAGCCGGCGAACCAGACGGCCTCGTTGGAGTCCGTGGTGCCCGTCTTGCCGGCCTGCGGATAACCGCCCGGGATCGTCGCAGGGGCGCCAGTGCCGTTCATGACCCCCTGCAGCACCGAGTTGACGCCGTCGGCCACCGACTGGGAGACGACCCGCTTGCAGTTGGCGCTGGGCACCGAGAGCGACTTGCCGTCACGATTGACGACCGACTTGAGGATGACCGGGTCGCAGTGGGTGCCGCGCGCCGCGAAGGTGGCGTAGGCGGTGGCCATCGACAGAGGGGTCACCTCAGCGGTGCCCAGGGTGAAGGACGGGATGTACTGGTACTCCTTGACGATGTCCTTGCCGCTGGAGAGCTGGACGCCGGTCTTCTTCGCCATATTCGTCACATCGCACAGGCCGGTGTCGCGTTCCAGCTGCACGAAGTAGGTGTTGACCGAGTAGGCGGCGGCCTCATAGAGGTCGATATTCGTGGAGTGACCGGTCGAGTTGTTGACCTCGAAGGAGCTGGACTTGAATGCGCCGTCGCAGCTCTTGAAATTCTCTCCGGTGAAGTCCATCGGGGAGGACGCCGTGTACCGGGTTCTGATCGGGAAGCCCTTCTGCAGGGCGGCGGCCATCGTGAAGGTCTTGAAGGTCGAGCCGGCCTGGTAGCCCTCGGCGCCGCCCATCTCCTCCGATGCCATGTAGTTGTAGTAGGTCTGGCCCTTGCCGGTGCCCATCTCGGGCCGGGACTGCGCCATCGCCATGATGAGGCCGGTGCCCGGCTGGACGATCGCGGTGCCGCCGATGACCGGGTCGGTGGGGCCGACCATCCTCGCCACGGCGCTCTCCGCCGAGGCCTGGGTCTTCGGGTCGATGAGGGTGTGGATGGTCAGACCGCCGCGGTTGAGCAGCGTGAGCCGCTCCTCCTTGGTCTTGCCGAGGGCGGGCATGTTGAGAAGTGCGTGCTTGGCGTAGTCGCACACGAAGGGGTACTTCGAGGCGATGCAGTCCTTCTTCGCGCTGACGACCTTGGACTTGTCGAAGGCGACCTTCTTCGCCTGCTCGGCCTCGTCCTTGCTGATGATATTGAGCTGGGCCATCCGGTTGAGCACCGTGTTGCGCCGGGTGATCGCGGCCTCCGGATTGTTCACCGGGTCGGTGGCCACCGGGTTCTGCACCAGACCGGCCAGCATGGCGGCCTGGGGGAGGGTGAGCTTGGCCGCGGTGGTGTTGAAGTAGTGCTTGGCGGCCGCCTCGACGCCGTAGGCGCCGTCGCCGTAGTAGGCGATGTTGAGGTATTTCTCCAGAATCTCCTTCTTGGAGTACTTCTTCTCCAGGGCGACCGCGTATCGCAGCTCCTGGATCTTCCTGGAGAGGGTCTGCTCCTGTGCTGCCTGGACGCCGGCCTGGTCGCCCTTGGCCTCGGCGGCCTCGATGCGCACCTGCTTGACGAACTGCTGGGTCAGGGTGGAACCGCCCTGGGTGGACCCGCCGGCGACATTGGACAGCAGCGCCCTCGAGGTGCCGCGGAAGTCGATGGGGCCGTGCTCGAAGAACCGGTTGTCCTCGATGGCCACCTGCGCCTTCTGCATGATCGGCGCCACCTGCCCCAGGGACACGTCGACCCGGTTCTCGGCGTAGAAGGTGGCCAGGACCGACCCGTCGGCGTTGAGCAGCTGGGAGCGCTGAGCCTGCTGGCCGATGTTCATGTCGGTGGGCAGATCCTCCAGGGAGTCCGCACCGGAGCGTGCGATGGCGCCCGTCATGGCGGCACCGGGTACGACGAAGCCGGCCATCAGCAGACCCGCCAGCACACTGACGACTCCGAACATGGCCAAGGAGTAGAGCTTGCCAGACTTCGGGGAACCCATGGGCCCAAGGGTACGCGAGGATACTGACATCTCCTCGACACGGTCTCGCCGGGGTCTGATCCGGCGCGCTGGTGGACGTCGTCCGCGCGGGGGACAGCGCCGCTCAGATCCGCCTGTGCAGCGGTCCCGCGGCCCCGAAAACTCCGATGCTCCCGACAGCCTTTTCACAGCGTCCGACAATCAACCTTGTCATCGGGAGGCCGTTCAGCGTAGCGTGTGTCACGTGACAGGCGACGATGTTGACGACTGGACGTTACTCGCGAACTGTCGCGGAATGGCGGATGCTCTCTTTCCTGATGGCAAGGAGCAGCGCAGGGCGCGACGGATCTGCGTGGACTGCCGTGTGCGCGCTCGATGCCTCGCTGAGGCCCTGGACAACAGGATCGAGTGGGGCGTGTGGGGCGGTATGACCGAGCGGGAGAGACGACGGCTGCTGCGTGAGCGGCCCGGCGTCACCTGCTGGCGCGACGTGCTCGAGTCCGAGTTCGACGAGGACGAGGTGCAGCGGCAGCAGGCCGCCTCCGAATGAACATGTGCTGGTGATCCTGCGCGGGTGATTCCCTGCACGTGGTGGCGTGCTCGGGCGCCTGTGCGCAGCGGGCCGGGTCGCGGGTCGCGATGATGCACCGGCGAGACCAGGGGCCCATGCCCATGGTCAGCGGCACGACCCGCTCGCTACTGTGACGTCATGACTCGTTGGGAATACTTCACCGCACCGATTCTGGTGCACATGTCGCAGCAGATCCTCAACAACTTCGGGGCCGATGGGTGGGAGCTGGTTCAGGTGGTGCCCGGGCCGAACCCCGAGTCCTTGGTGGGCTACTTCAAGCGCCCGCTGCCTCAGACCGAACAGGAGCAGCGATGAGCGCCTCGCAGAGGCTCGCCGAGCTCGGCGTCGACCTGCCGCAGGTGGCCGCCCCGGTGGCCGACTACGTCCCCGCGGTCCGCAGCGGCAGCCAGATCGTCACCGCCGGTCAGCTGCCCTTCGTCAACGGCGAGCTTCCCGCAACCGGTCGGGTCGGCGCCGAGGTGGACGTGGAGGACGCCGCCTCCATGGCGCGTCTGGCCGTTCTCAACGCGGTGGCCGCAGCGGCCTCGGTGGCCGGTGGCGTCGACGCCATCGCGGGTGTCGTCAAGGTGGTCGTCTTCGTCAACAGCGCCCCCGACTTCACCGGCCAGGCGGCCGTCGCCAACGGGGCGTCGGGCCTGCTGGGCGAGGTTTTCGGCGAGGCGGGCCGACACGCCCGCAGCGCCGTCGGCGTCGCCTCCCTGCCGCTCGGGTCCCCGGTCGAGGTGGAGCTGACCGTCGAGGTCTGAGGGTGGCGCTTACCACCTGCCGTCGCGGCACCCGTCGTTCCGGGCGGCCGGCGTCAGGTGCTGGTGCGCATCCTCAGCTTCTCCAGATCCAGGATCGTCACCGTCCTGGGCCTGGCCGTGATCCACTCCCGCTGGGTGAAATCGGTGAGCGCCTTGTTGACGGTCTCCCGGGAGGAGCCCACCGCCTGGGCCAGCTCCAGCTGGGTGAGGTCATGGCGCACCACGATGTGCCCGGTCGTCGGGTCGTGCCTGCCGAAGCGCTCGGCCAGGTCGATGAGGATGAAGGCGAGCCGGCTGGGGACGTCGCCGACGACGAAGTGGGCCGTGGTGTTGTCGGAGCGGCGCAGCCTCTCGCTCATCCTGCCCAGCAGCGCCAGCGCGACGTCGTGGCGGGACTCCACCAGATCCTCGAGATCGTGGCCGGGGACGCGCAGCAGGCTCGCCCTGGTGAGGGTGGTCGCGGTCGTCGAACGGGTGCCGCCGTCGACCAGGGAGAGCTCGCCGAACATGTCGCCGGGGCCCATCAGCCACAGCAGCGACTCGCGGTGGGGGCTGGTGATGCTGGTGGTCGGCCGGGTGAGCTTCACCTTGCCCTCGACCACCAGGAAGAGGTCGGCGGCCGGGTCGCCGGCCTCGAACAACACGGAGCCGCGGGAGCACACCATCACCTCCGACAGGGAGATGATCCGGGCGGTCGAGTTCGCATTGAGCATCGACAAGAAGGGCTGCGTCGCCGCCGTGGCCACTACGTTCGTCATGCATGTCCTTCCAGCATCGGGGCGCTGACCGGAACGTGTCCGGGGAATCACTGAATCCCCCTCTATTGTGGCAGTTGTCACAATTTTGCCTGTCACCGGCTCTCCGGGAGGGGCGGTGGGGCGGATTCGGGACGCCGTGCCCGGCGCCGTCCGGCGGGCTTTCCGAGCCCCGGAGCCGGGCCTCGACGTTGACGCGATCTTCTAGTCTTACCGGTATGTCCGCACCTCCATCGGCCGGCGTCGTCACCCGCCGGCAGGCCCGCCAGATGTACGAGGAGCTGAGCGCCTGCTACCCCGACGCCCGGTGCGAACTGGACTTCGCCGGCCCCTTCCAGCTGCTGGTCGCCACGGTGCTGTCGGCCCAGAGCACCGACCGACGGGTCAACCAGGTGACCCCGGCGCTCTTCTCCCGGTGGCCCGACCCGGCGGCCCTGGCCGGTGCCGCGCTCGCCGACGTCGAGGAGATCATCCGGCCGTTGGGCTTCTTCCACACCAAGGCCGCCTCGATCGTCGGACTCTCGGCAGAACTTGTGGAGCGTTTCGACGCCCGGGTCCCCGGTGATCTCGCCGGCCTCGTGACGCTGCCGGGAGTCGGCCGCAAGACCGCCAATGTGGTGCTCGGCAACGCCTTCGGGGTGCCGGGGATCACTCCCGACACCCACCTCATGCGCGTCGCCCGGAGGATGGGATGGACGACGTCGACGACCCCCGGCGGGGTGGAGTCCGATGTCGGCGCCCTCTTCGACCCGGAGGACTGGGTGATGGTGTGCCACCGGGTCATCTGGCACGGGCGGCGCCGATGCCATGCTCGCCGGCCCGCCTGCGGGGCCTGCCCGGTCGCCGCCCTCTGCCCCTCCTTCGGGGAGGGGCCGACCGACCCGCAGATCGCGGCGACGCTGGTGAGGGAGCCGAGACGATGAGACGCCGTGGCTTGAATGCCGGTCTGGCGGGGGCGGTGGCGATCTGCTGCCTGGCCGGCGGGTGCACGACCTCCTCGCCCGGGGCCGCTGAGAGCGCTGGTGCCGGTGCGGCCGATGCCAGTGCTGCCAGGGCGTCGGCCGGGCTGGCCTCCTGCACCACCGGCGCCTCGGATCGTTCGAGCGCGACCGGCGCGACGAGTGGGACGCGGTCCGGAAGGGCGGTGGCCGGATCCCCGCTACCCGCACTCACCCTGGCCTGCATCGGCGGTGCCCCCCAGGTGCCCGTCCGCGCCGCCCTGACCGGGAAACCCCACGTCATCAACCTGTGGGCCAGCTGGTGCCGGCCATGCCGGGCCGAGGCGCCGATGATGGCTACGGTGAGCCGCGAGCTGGACGGGAAGGTCGGCTTCCTGGGCATCGACTACGGGGAACAGTCCACCGACGACGGCATCGGATTCGCCGCCGCGGCCGGCTGGGGCTACCCGCAGCTTCAGGACCCGGACGCCGCCACGAAATCCGCCTGGGGAATCACCGGGCTCCCCGTGACGCTACTGGTAGGGGCGGACGGCACGGTCGTCCGGCGGCTCGACGGCGCATGGACGTCGCCCGACCAGCTGAGACGGGCCGTCCGCGAGAGCCTGGAGGTGTCATGAGTGCAGAACAGGTCGGCGAGGCCGGCCCCGACGTCGGATCCCTGCGCACCCTGGTCCGCTCGATCCGGAGCGCCGGCCACGATGCCGGGCCCCTGAAGGGGCGTCGCGCCGGGGGCGGGCGGCCGTCTGCAGTGCTGGCGCTCATCAGCGAGGGGAGCCTCCCCGACATCGTTCTCACCAGGAGAAACGCGACCTTGAGGTATCACGCCGGGCAGGTGTCGCTGCCCGGCGGACGCGCCGAGACCGGAGACGCCACACTCATCGAGACCGCCCTGCGCGAGGCACACGAGGAGGTGGGCGTCGACCTCGGAGAAGTCGAGGTGGTCGGCACCATGCCGACCTCCCATATCGCGGTGAGCTCGGCCGACGTCACCACCGTCGTCGCCAGCTGGGACGGCACCGGGCCGCTCGGCGTCGTCGACCCCGCAGAGGTGGCGTCGGTGAGGCGGGTCGCGATGGCCGACCTGGCCGATCCCGCCAACCGGGCGCGGGCGCGTCATCCCTCCGGGTTCACCGGGCCCGCCTTCCTCATCCCCGACCTGTTCATCTGGGGATTCACCGCCCAGCTGCTCGATCGGCTGCTGGCCTGGGGAGGGTGGTCGCAGCCCTGGAACCGCAACCGGACGGTGGAGATCCCCCAGGACTACCTCGGAGGGCTGCACGGCTGAGATCCGGCGGCGACGGGAGATCTTCTGAGACTGACCGCTACCGGCTGATCGAAGCCTTCCGGAGACGCGGACACCGCCCCTGCCGATGCAGGGGCGGTGTCTGAAGGTCTGCGGGTCAGGACCGGCTGCGCGCCGTCTCCGGGTGCTCCTTCTCGGCCAGGGCGGCCGAGGTGGCGTTGTACTTGCCGTGCTGGAAGGCCGACTTGAGGGAGGCGACGCTCTGCTTGGCCTCCAGGATCGTCTGGCGGGGCGGCTCGACCTTCGAGATCTGCGACTTGCCGACCAGGGCGAGGATGCCCGCCAGGACGAGCAGGATGACGCCGCCTGCGCCGAACCCCACCACCAGGCAGAGCAGAAGATCCCAGCCCCACAGGTGCTGCGCCCACAGGCTCAGGGCGAAACTGCCGCACAGGTAGAGCAGCGTCGCCGCGTTGATCGCGAAGTATCCCGCTCCGCCGAACAGACCGCCCCCGACCCCGGCATGGATCGCGGCTGGCTTGAGCTCGGCCTTCGCCAACGCGATGTTGTCCTGGATCAGCGACTGTCCGTCGCTCTTGAGAGTGGCGACGATTTCGCCGAGCTGGCGCGTTTCTACCATGGGTGCCTCCGGATCAGCGGTCTGGTGGCCCCAGCCTATGCCAATTCATAGTGGGGGGAGACCACCCCCCCCTCGCTCGCGCAGGCGCTCGCTGCCCCCCTCGGCCGGTCGCCGGGCCGGAGGTGGGGTTCGTACCGGTGGCCGGGCACGGCGGTTCGGGTCTGCGAGCGTGATCAGACGAGAATCCCGCTCAACGGGGGTTCTCGTCTCCGTGGAGCCGAAAGAGTCCGTTGAGCGGGATTCTCGTTCCGGCTCACAGGGAGATGGTCAGCCCGGAGTCGTCGACGTCGATGGAGGCGGTCAGCTCGTCGTGGCTCACCCACGCCCGCCAGCACTCCAACTGGTAGGGCAGCCGCAGCCCGCCGGGGCCCGCGGAGTCGTCATGGAGGGCCTCGACCTTCTCCAGCAGCTCGGTCCGCCGTCCTGACTCCAGGGCCTTGACGGCCGTCAACGACGCCGCCATGTCCACCAGCTGCTGGCGGGTGGCCGGCACCCAGATGCGGTACTGGGTGCGTTCGGCGGTGGGGAAGTACTTGCTCGAGAGCAGCGACTCCACCGCTGAGGTGCCGTAGCCGCCGGCCATCGCCCGGGGGTCGACGGTGCGCAGCAGTGCGGCCAGCCGGCGCACCCACGGCACGGTGTCGTCGCGGGTCATCCACGACACGCCGACGCAGCATCCGGGCTTGAGCACCCGCGCCATTTCCGAGAGCACCAGGCCGGGGGCCATGTTCTGGAAGGCCTGATGCACCAGCACGGCGTCGAAGGTGCACGGATCCAGCGGCAGCGACTCGGCCAGTGCGCAGATCCCGGTGGTGTGCTCCATCCGGTGACAGGTGGCGGCGACCTTCGGCTCGCGATGCACCGCGAAGAGGTCGACGCCGCGACGCGACAGCATCCGGGCGAAGGAGGGCGCCGATCCCAGGGTGAGGACGCGATCCCCCTGACCGGCATGACCCCCGGCGAGCCAGTCGAGAGCCTGCTGGGGGAACTCGGGGCTCGACGAGGACGGCATGGGGCCGATTCTAGGAGGTTCGGGCGGTGTCGTGGAGTCGGCCACACGGTGTTCCCGACGCTGCGGATCTGGCGCCGCCGGGACGCGGACCGGTCTTCCTGCCGAGTTGTCCACAGGCCCGGCGGGGCCGAGAAGTTTTCCACAGATGTGGTCGGCGTCGACAGATCGGGGGGTCCGGCCCCTAGAACTGGGACATGAAGGACATTTCTCAACACGAGGGACGAGCCAGACCCGGGCCGGAGGAGCCGTCGGTCACCCTGGCCAGCGGTGACGAGCGGCTGGCGGAGGTGGTCGGATCGGTGGCGGCCAGCATCGGGGTGGCGCTGCATGCGGTGAGCACCAGGGCGGACGTCGTGGCGGCCTGGGAAGCTCCGGGGCCGCTCCTAGTGGGGCAGGACCGCGCCTCCGCCGCGGTCGCCTGGCAGCTTCCCGTCCGTCAGGGGATCCACGTCGTCGGCCAGGACGCCGAGCAGGCGTCCCGCTGGTCGGCCGCCCTGGGTGCCAGCGTCATCGTCGTCCCCCAGGGCAACGCGACCCTGGCCGAACTGCTACGGGACGGCATCCAGGAGGCCGGCCGCGGCACTGTCATGCTCATCGACCAGGCCGGCGGGGGGATAGGCGCCAGCACCCTGGCCGCCGGCGTCGCCGCCGACGCGGCCGCGGCCGGGCTGCCCACCGCGCTGGTGGAACTGGATCCCGGCGGGGGAGGCATGGACCTCCTGCTGGGGGCCGAACGCGTCGAGGGCTGGCGCTGGCCCGAACTCGCCTCGGCGCGAGGCACGGTGAGGGAACTGGCCCAGCATCTGCCTGCACTCGACGCCGTCACCGTCGTCTCGGCAGGGCGGGAGCCCTGCCAGGTGGGGCAGGCGGCGCGGGCCGCAGTGGTCGCCTCCCTGGCGGCCGACCACGACCTGGTGGTTCTGGACCGGGGCCACCTTCCGGGTGAGGCAGTGGCAGGGATGACCGTCGACCGGCGCGTCATGGTGATCGGCGCCGACCTGCGATCCCTCATGTCGGCCCGTGCGCTCGGCATGTCGGGTGCCACGCCGGTGCTTCGGCACGGGCCCGGGCACCGCATGTCCGCACCGGATGCTGCAGCGATCGTGGGTGCCGAACCACTGCTGGTGGTGCCCCACGACCACCGGCTGCCCCGGGCGGCCGACGTCGGCGAGGCGCCGTGGGTGATGGCGGGCCGGCGCTGGCGACGGGCCTGCCGCGACCTGCGGGAGGCGGTGATCCCCGATGAATGACAAGCTCGTGGAGGACGTCCGCTCCGCCGTGGCGGTCCTGGCCCACCCGTGGACGCCGATGGACGTCGCCGCCGCCCTGGTGGACCTGGGGCAGGTGGCCTCCGACGCCCTGGTGCTGGCCGTCGTCGAGGAGCTGCGGCGCACCAGCCTGGGCGCCGGACGCCTGGAACCGCTGCTGGGGATCGACGGCGTCACCGACGTGCTGGTCAACGGCCCCGATCAGGTCTTCATCGATCGCGGCCGGGGCCTGGAGGCCACGCAGGTGCGGTTCACCGGGGAGGAGGAGCTGCGATCCCTGGCGGTGCGGCTGGCCGCAGGGGCCGGGCGCCGTCTCGACGACGGCTGCCCCTGGGTGGACGCCCGGCTGCCCGACGGCACTCGCTTCCACGCCGTCCTGGACGTGCTCGCCCAACCGGGCACCTGCCTGTCGCTGCGGGTCCCGGCGAGGCGGCGTCTGAGCCTCGACGACTGGGTGGCCGGGGGAGGGATGACGCCGGGCTGCGCCCGGATCCTCACCGAGGTGCTGGACCGGCGTCTGGCCTTCCTGGTGACCGGGGGCACCGGCACCGGCAAGACCACGCTGCTGTCCTCCCTGCTGTCCCGGCTGCCCGGCGATCAGCGGGTGGTGGTCGTGGAGGACTCCCGGGAGCTCACCCTGGACCATCCGCACTGGGTGTCGCTGGAGGCCCGGGCGGCCAATTCCGAGGGTCGCGGGGAGGTGAGCCTCACCCAGCTGGTGCGCCAGTCGCTGCGGATGAGACCCGACCGGGTGGTGCTCGGCGAGGTGCGCGGGGCCGAGCTGCGCGATCTGCTGATGGCGCTGAACACCGGCCACGAGGGAGGCTGCGGCACCGTGCACGCCAACGGCGTCGCCGAGGTGACCGCACGCCTGGAGGCTCTGGCGGCGCTCGGCGGACTGTCGCGCGACGCCGCCCGGGCCCAGATCGCCGCCGCCCTCGACGTCGTGATCCACCTGAGACGCACCGCCGTGGGGAGGATGGTGAGCCAGATCGGCGTGCTGACCGGGGACGCCGAGAGGCTGGAGGTCGAGATCGCCCTGACCTGGGATGACGACGGCCTTGCCCGGCGGGGGCCCGGGTATCGGAGATTGGCTGAACTCGTCGGCGAGGAGGCCCTCGAGGAAACCGGCTCTGACGGCTTCGTCAGCGACGTTGAGATTCCCGTTGAGGAGCCCCGCCGGACATGGGACGACGAGCCGGAGCGCCCGGCCGTCGAGGACCTGCTCGTTGACCTGCCCGGCCCGGCCGCGGACGCGAGGAGACGGTCATGATCACCGCCCTGACGGCGGCGCTGGCGGCCGCCGCGGCCTGGACGGCCGTGCCC
>OMJG01001700.1_pt1 | contig 12141 bp, 10 predicted proteins | sample 1646431 | NCBI WGS metagenome assembly OMJG01 (sample SAMN03771674, study PRJEB25209) | food metagenome | isolation source: Cotija cheese | place: Mexico:Jalisco,Michoacan | collected 2011-12-12 | reverse complement strand
TCGATTCGTTTTTCCTCAGATTATACCTGAATTTTTAGTTTTCAGACAGTCCCTAGTAAATCTAATAAATACCATTCTTTTAAACGACTCATATCTAGATACCGTTCTTTCTAATTCCGATTGGTTCATCGAATCCGAAATTTGGCTGAAGTCATCTAAATTTATAAAATCAATGGCTGATTCTGTTAAGACTCGATCGTATATCGTTCCAGGAAAAAGATCTTTCAATATTTTTTCCGTAACTATCGGCATTAGCTGCGTTGATTTTTGCGTATTTGTCACATTATTTTTGCTTGCATGCACTGGTTTTAAATACCCGCGCCAAATCCAACCTTGTAAGGTCCGATCAGCACTCCTAACATGGTAATAAATGGCCGAATTTTTCTTATACTTGTCATACAGTTTCTCGTGAGCATCTGTATACCAGATTACGTTTGGCGTCACGTCATTATTGCTATAGCGAATACCCAGATGCTTTGAATATCGTGCGCCGCGCGTAGCCGTATATGTGTGCTGGCCCATTCCCCGTCGCCATAACAACTTAACCGAATTCGAACGTCTAGCAGAATATTGACTATTGGCTGACGCCATAACGCTCGACCACCCCCAAACGCTAGCCCCGATCCCTAAAACCATACCTAGCTGAACAATCTTTTTCATATTATTACCTCCCATTGCTAGTCAGCTTATCACATACACACTATAAATAATACATATGACATCCTACATTTATAGGCCACTAGGTACTTAACTTACTCAGTATTTTCATGTAATTTTCGTCTGTCTTTCAGACGGCACCCTTGGTCTTCATCTATCATTAACGTTGTACCAAACTAAGTCGGCTTCTTTATTAGCTAGCACTAAATTGGCCGATTAGAGAAAGGAGATGAGTCATGATGATTTATCAGACAAATAGTTTGAATTGGTTTACCCTTCTAATAGTCCTGATTATCGCAACCTATTGCGTACTTCACCCACTAATTCAGGCCAAGTTAAGCACCTTGCATCACGCCCGACTTCAACAAGCGTTAAAATTGGCCGACCACTTCGCCGCCTTAATTGTTCCGGAGATCGCGGTCATGAGTCATGTTGGTAAAGCTGAGCGCAAAACCGAGGCTATTCGCTTCGTTACCGCCCGACTTAATCATCACGGTGTCACTTTACCTCAGCCCGTTATTTCTGCTGCCGTAGAAAAAGCCTACCAGCTATACAAACATTTAGTTACCGGCGATCAACATTTAGACTTATAAAGCCCCAAACGATGGGTTAAAATAACATATTTCATAAAAAAGTAAGAACGTTTTCTTTCGGACAACGTCCTTACTACATAATCCTCTTAATCCGAATCCCAGTCAGCAAAACCCTTTAATGGCCGTGCATCGTCAACTCTATAAGGGTTCCCGTTTTCACCAGTTTCGTTACCTTAACACTATCTGTGGATTTAAGTTTAGCAAAGCCACTATCTACATCTGCGTTTAGCCACTTATCATTAATTCCCGTCATCCGAGCCTGACTGTACGTTTGGATATAATTATCCAGTGTGATGAATCGTACTGAAACGTAAGTCGGCTGATCTATATGAGTTGTTGCCATGCCAAAACTGGTTCTTGTCGTAACAATTGCTCGTAAAGTCTTAATTGGCGTGAAGTTAGCGGTTATGTAGCGGATATCGCCCAGTGTAACGGACACATATGTTTTAAATTAGGATATTTTTCCACACGTGTCCATCGCACTAATTGACAACGTATTCATGTCATCGGCTCTACACCAAAAGACCGGGCAGCCACATCCCCTGGCCACCCGGTCTTCTTTCCAAACTATTTAAAATGCTCCGCCACCGGAGCCGCCACCAAAGCCACCTGAGCTACCGCCGGAGAAGCCGCCGGAACCGCCCGATGGTGAGCTAAAGTTAGCCGACGTATCAATTGCTCCCGCAATACTCGTTTGGACCATGTCGCCCAACGACAAATTGAACGCGCCCGGATAGTAAAGGGGATAAGCGACCAAAGCCCCGGCCACGACATCCTTCCCAAAGTCGATCGCCAGTTTGTCAGCCACCTGTTTGGCGAGGCCAAATGCTGCGGCATACGGTAATATTTGCTCCCATAATATGAGGTCACCAATCTTAGCCGTATTGAAATGACCAATGTCCTTCAACATCCGCCGGAAGCCGCCAATCTCATTTATCAAGACCAATCCTTCCGCCGTATTGCGATCAACTTGCCGCCGCTGACGCGAAATATAGGTCCAACTACCAAACAAAACAACGAGTCCTAGTCCGGCGCTTAGTTTAAAGACCAACGGGTCGACCAACGCCGACACACCGATCCAAACGGCAATTACAAATGTGAGTCCCCACGCAATCCCTAGCAAGCGTTGGCGGATGGCGATATTGTCCCCATCTTGGTAGACCTCTGCTGCTTCATCAACCTGATTTTGCCACTCCTTAAACCAGTGGCTGACTCGACTCCCTTTATCTTTTTTCGCAAATTGTTTTAAATCACGCAACGTAAAGCTATCCAGGGAGCCTAATCGTTCAAACGCCCGTTGGAGAAAAATGTTGGTCACTGTACCCGTTTTGGTCAAACGCACGGTGTCATGTTTCTTCTCTCGAACCGGTTCTAACTTAATCTCATGCCGACTGGCTGCCATCATCAATTCACCACTTAATGCATCCGTGTCCGGTGAGCGAAAATTCAGTAATGCCACAGCTACGGCCGGTGCCACGCCTGGGACATCAAAAAAGTGGTCGACTGGAATCGGATGCGGATACCGATTAGCCGGATGATGTCGCATCCAATGATAACTTCCCGCTAACAAGGCCACTAAGCCCACCGTCAGTGCCGCGTAGCTCCCTACGACTAGCCAGCGTTGTTGCCGGCGCTTAGCATTAGCGTCCGCCGCTAATTTCGCTTCTTGCTTTTGCGCGGCAGCTCGCCGTTTTTGCGCGCGAGTATTGGGATTAACCGCCGTTACCTGCGTTGGAAACAGCAGATGACTTTCCACAAACGTATTGGCCGGATTTTCCGGTATTGTCATCACCACACGTCCCGTCTTCGGCTGAACTGCCGTGTGCCCGGTCAATGGGCCATGCGTCCACGCCTGCAACTGCTTAACGGGCTGAGTCGGCAGTTGGATGGTCAGGCGGACATTGTGCAACGGCTCATCCCAGCCTGCACCAATTAATTTCCAATTCAATTCCGCCGTATCCGCATAATTCGTCACGACCCCGGTCAAATGAAAGCGGTAAGTGACCTGTAAGCGATCGCCCGCGGACACCGCCCGATAAACTTTAACCTTTAGCCGTTGGTTACTTTGGCTGACCTGATACCGACTGTCGCCACTATCAACAGCTCTTGCCGGCCGCATTCCTCCATCATTCAAACGCGTGCTAACGCCGGTTAGTCGCCCACCCTGAATGCCGCGTAAGTCTTGCACATTATAAACACCGTGATAATCATCATCAAAGTGATAGGTCATGGTCTCCGTCACATTGGCATCCCCACGACGCGTCACGTCTACATTCATTCGAAACGGTTTAATCGTGTAGCTCGCTGCCGCATTGATCGTGGTCATTTGACATCCACCAATCGACGCCAGAATTAAACCCAGTAACCACCAAATTCCCTGTCGGTACCGCATAAGCACCCCTCCTCCAATCCTATTAGGTTTAGTGTAGCATACCCACGAAAGACGACCAACGATTACCGATAAGGAACCATTGTGTCCCCTAACCAAGTCACTATTAACGCGATTACTGACCCCTTCAGTTGCAATTTAACAGGGACTCCATTAACATAATACTCACAGAGGAAGCTCTGTGGTATTTGCGCTCTAACCAATCCGCAAATGATAATAGCCGCCTTCGCGTTTCAACGTCGCGATGGCGGCTTTTTTAGTCATCAGTACGCTTGATACCCCTTGTTAGATGCCATACTCCCCCTATTTATTGCATTTAACCGTCCGGTTGCCCACTAGTTTTCTATTAGTATTGGGAAGCTAACACGCCATATTGTTTATTCACCGTCCAATCTGGTCATAAAAAAGGACCCGCAGCAATGCCTGCAAGTCCTCCAGATATAAGCTTATTCTGTTAATCAGGCCAACCCTATCCAACCGAAAAACGGCCTCAATCCGGATAGGTACCCACTGACCTGATCAGTTCACTCATCATACACCCCAACATTAGTTGCGTCAGCAAAAGTGCTCACGGAAAAATTACTTACCGCGTCATGCTCGCACGTACTTGGTTTCCACTTGAAAGCACAACGCAAAAAGACAGGAAGAAAATCCTCAAAATCCGAGAACTTTCTTCCTGCCTTTCGGTGAAATTGAGTTATGTTACCAAAACCGATAGATTAACTTACTCGTTGCGCTTTAATCTGGCAGTTCTTGATAATCAAAGTAATCAAAGGTGGCAACGCGCTTGTAACCAGCATAGTCAGCGGCCATCAAGCCCACGAACGCCCCCGTGAAGAAGCCGCCGTAGTTTTGCAAGACGTAGTCATCCGATAAGATTGCAGCATCCAGCTCAACCGGTACCGTTTCCCAGTTTTGACCATCAAATGAGTATTCGTACGTATAGGACTGCTTACGAACCTTCGTTCTGAACCAAACGTAGTCCGTCCCATCAGGAATCTTAATCGCATCATCTTTCAAGTAAGACGTGTAATTATTGTTATCATTTTGGGCAACTTCAATGACATGGCCCTTCTTTTCATCCCACGTAATGAAAATCCAAGAATAGTGCTTGTCGTTGTAGATATTGGCTAACCCTGCCATCTGTTGATACGTGAATGGGTCAAACTTGACCTTAGTCTCTGCATCAAAGTTGAAGGCTTGCCAGCGCCGCGCAATCAAGGAAACATCAAAGTTACTGGACATTGTTTGTTGTCCAATCAGCTTCAACTCGCCGTTACCCACGGACCCCATTTGGGCAGTAAAGGGTTGCCGCAACGTATTCCAGTTCAGGTCTAACGTTGGTTGATCAAAGTCATCGTGCTGTGAATGATCCTTAGGCGCCGTCGTTTCGATAGCATCCTTAGGGGCATCAACTTCGACTTGCCCGCCGTGACCACCAACGACACGAGGCCAACCAGCGTCATCCCATTCAACCTTTTGGATCGACGTTTCCCGCCCCAGCGTGCTCCAACCACGAGGATCATGACTGGATTCGTTGGTGTGGTTCCACGGCCGCGAGACCAAAGACGCGTAGTACCATTCGCCACTTGGTGTACTGGTTAATGCCCCGTGGCCCTGCTTTTGTAAGTAAAAGTCAGGGGTGTCCATATTGGTAATGAATGGGCCATCTGGTTCACTTTCAAAGGACAATTCATCCAGTGTCTTAGAACGAGCGACGACTTCTTGGTGGGTAAATACGGTCCCACCTTCAGCAGCGAACAGGTAGTAGTACCCATTGATCTGATACAAATGTGGGCCTTCAACCAATTTCACATCAGTCCCATTGTAGATGTTGCGCGCCGTTTCTGGCTTCAACTGCATGGTAGCTGTATCAAATTCCGTCAAGGTAATCCCATTGAATGGGTGGTGATATTCACGGTGATCCCAGGTTTGTTGAACCAAATACTTACGGCCATTTTCGTCATGGAAGAGTGAGGCATCAAAACCAACGCCGTTCACCGCAATGGGATCAGTCCATGGGCCACGAATATCCGTGGCAGTGGTCAGGTAGTTGGTCATGTCCTTGAACGGTCCTTCGGTAATCTTGACATCGGTGTAGATCAGCCAAAACTTACCATCGGCATAGCTCAAATCAGGGGCCCAAATCCCGCCAGATGCAGGATTACCCTTCATATCAAGTAAAGTCGTCGTGGACAGTGGTGATGGCAATAAATTCCAGTGGACCAAGTCCTTGGATTCATGTAACCGCACACCAGGGAACCATTCAAAGGTTGAATTGGCAATATAGTACGTATCACCCACCCGAATCATACTTGGATCAGCGTTAAAACCGGGTAAAACTGGATTTTGAATCTTCATGAGAGAATCTTCCTTTCATTTAAACTTGATTGGCTTTCCGTTCTGCTGTCAATTCTTCGTTCATCTTCTTAACATCACTATCCGTTAAGGTGTAACGACTCATGACCCACATCGCGACAAAGGCCAAAATAATGGGTAGCCAAATCATCGACCATTGAATACCGGCTAAGGCGCCCGCACTTTGGGTCGTCTTGGTACCATCAAACTTGAAGAAGGCGTTGATGTACCCCGGAATAATTCCCCCAAGAGCTAAACCAATCTTGAAGAAAAGACCCATGATGGCGTTAATAATACCGGCAACCCGCTTCTTAGAGTGGTACTCACCGTAAGACACAACTTCTGGAACCAGTGACCACATGTAACCGGTCGCTGCCGTAATCCCCCATTGCATCAAGAACCGACCAATGTAACCTAAGGCAACGCTGTTCTTAAAGGCTGGGAATGACCAAACCCAAAGAACTAACGTCCCGATGATGAATAATGTCAGGAAGGCGTAGAAGAATTGACGTTTCCCAATCTTCTTCCGCACGATTGGCCACAAGAAGACCAGGAAGATACCAGGAATGGACCCGATCAAGTTGATTGAAGCCACCCATTCGGAGTGCCCGATGTTATATTGCATGTAGAAAGGCCAAACGGTGTTACCAAAGAACATGAAGGTAAAGCCGATCAGGAAGAACAATCCTAAAATTTGTAGGGGTTTGTTTTGTTTAAATTCAACCCACAGGTCTGCATACTTAACTGCAGAGGATTCCTTTTCGGTCGGTAAGACCCGTTCCTTAATCCCAAAGTAAGTGCACATCAACATGATAAAACCAATGATCATGTAGATGGCCATCACCATGAAGTAGGCACCACCCGATTTTGGTGAGGTGTAATCCCCTAAATTCATGTGAATACCGAAGAAACCAATATCCTTGGATTGGGGATTTGGTGAAGCCAATTGCACGAACAGTGGCAGGAATGTATAAACCAACAAGTTCCCAATATTGGCTTCGGTCATCCGAACCGTCGTCAAAGTTGAAATTTCATCGTTGTCCCGGGTCAGTGAAGCATTCAAGGCCCCGTAAGGAATGTTAACGAATGAATAAATCAGCGCCGTTGCGAGATAGGCAATAAAAGCATAGAAGACATTGCCCCGAACCGCATCAATTGGTAAGAATAACAGCGCCGCCATGATCGTCAATGGAATCCCACCGTAGATCAAGTATGGGCGATACTTACCACGCTTAAATCCATGCTTGTCGACGAAAGCGCCGACCCATGGATCCCAGAAAACGTTAACCCACCGGACCACCAAGAAGATGGTGGCACCGACCGCGGCAGAAATACCATAAACCGTGGTTAAGTAGAATAAGAGCATGGAACCAACCGTCCCAAAGATCAAGTTTTGGGCAAGATCTCCGGCACCGTAACTAATTCGCTCGCGCCAAGACAGCTTAGCAAATTCATCATTTGCAGCTGGTTGGGCATTAGCCTGTGTGTTTGAGGCCATTTGCGAGAACCCCTTTCAGAAGTATAATCTTATTAAGTATCAGTGCAGTTGCACAATGATCCGGCCGAATCATTGTCAATAAAAATCGGTTAGCTAACTATACTTTAGATTGTATCCGCTTTCACAATAGCTGACCATCTTCGTTCATGACTGTTTTTAGTTAAATTCTGACCTTTAAGGCAAATAAAAACCCCGAAAAATCAACGTTTTCCGGGGTGATTGGTTGTTTTCTAACCAAAATTATTCAAAATAACCACTTTCCTTAACCGTCCGCACGCGACGTTTTTGCTTCAACTGGCGTTGATATTTACTAGGCGTGATGCCGGACCACTTCTTAAATTGCTTACTAAAGTTTGAAGTACTGCTGGCACCCATCAAATCCGCAATGTCCTCGATAGAATACTCTGGTGAACCCAGTAATCGCTTCGCCTTGTTGTATTTTTGATTTTCAATATAGTGGAGCGGCGTGACGCCATAAACCTTTTTAAATGTGCGATGACCATAGCCGTTACTGACACCGACCTTTCGACAAATATCGGTAAAGGAGAAGACCGGGACGTGCTTTTTCTCAATCGCCTTCTTGATTAATGTCGCAATCATCCGGCCCGTCTTGGCCTCACTTTCCGTATACTTCTGTCCTTTCTCCTGGACGTGGGCTTTCAAATTTTCAGTCAAGGCAAAGAAAAATTCCAAGACCGCAATTTCAATCTTCAAGTTGGCTTGTTCCTTGGTTAACTGATGATCCGCACTATAGGTCACCACTTTGGTAGCGACTTTTACAGCTGCTTGTGCAATCGACTGATCGGCCGGAATGACGGCGTTCACCATACTACTCAGCATTTCTGATTTTAATTCCAAACTCTCAATATTGAAATGAAAACAGATATATGTCATTTCTTCAGTATCACTAGAATTCTTGTTCGTGTGGAGGGTGCCCGGTGAAATAATCATGGCATCCCCGGGTCCATAGGTGTATGTCGCCAGGTTTTTAATTTCCGTTGTCTGGTGTCCGGCTGTCACACACATGAGTTCAAACGCTTGGTGCTTTTGTTCAAAGAATTGCCAACCACCAGGCACCGTCCGCTGGTGCCCCCCAAATAAATATAAGCTGGAATCAACGACTGGAATCGGAACAAAGGGCTTCATCATGGGCCTCCTTTACACGACAGTGGGATATGAAAACGGTTTAATTTCTCTACTGTCATTATACCCAATTAGTTGTCGAAAGCAACCAACCTCGATGCTCGCTGTACACAAAAAAGCAGACCACCTTACTAGGTCGTCTGCTAGAAATACTATAAAATAGGGGACAACAATCTTGACGCCGTTTGTTTAAACTTCAAGTACGCCGACTGCTGCTTGAATTTCTCTGGTGTTATTAATTCACTGTGCCGCATGTCTTCCTCAAAAATTTCTTCGAGTTGTGTGGCTAACTGAGGATCATAGATGAACGCGTTAATTTCGAAGTTCAGTTTGAAGCTCCGATAATCCATGTTCGCCGAGCCCACAGAAGCAATCCGACCATCAACTACCATTGTCTTGGCGTGGATAAAGCCATTGTGGTAGAAGTAAATCTTCACACCATCATCTGCCAGTTGCCGAGCATAGTATTGCGTTGCCCGATAGACAAAGGCGTGGTCTGGCTTATCCGGAATCATAATACGGACGTCAATGCCAGCCATCGCCGCAATCCGCAGCGAATCTAGCACACTATCATCGGGGATTAGGTACGGTGTTTGAATCCACAGGCGTTTTTCCGCCGTTTGGATGAGCCGCATATACCCCATCTTAATCTGCTGCAAATCGGAGTCGGGACCGCTCGACACAATTTGTAAACTGGTTTCCCCCTTCACCTTAGTAAGTGGGAAGTATTTGTGTTCAATCTGATCGTCCTTAAAGGGGTGATCACGATCTGTGGCGTTCCAGTCCAACATGAAACGGGCCTGCAAAGCAAAGACACCGGAACCCACAATCCGCAAATGCGTATCACGCCAATAGCCGAATTTGGCCTTACGCCCCAGGTACTGGTCACCGATATTAAAGCCACCGACATACCCTACTTGACCATCAATCGTGACAATCTTACGGTGATCGCGGAAGTTCAGCCGGAAATCAATCACTGCTGATCGCGTGCCCAGAAAGGCTTCCACGTGGCCACCAACCGCAATTAGTGGCTTGAAAAATGACTTCCAGGTTCCCATCGAGCCCCACGGATCATAGATAACGCGGACCTCAACGCCCGCCTTGGCCTTCTTGACCAACAAATCCAAGATGTCATTACCAATCTGATCGTTGTAAAAGGTGTAAAATTCAATGTGAATACTGGAATGGGCATTCTCGATATCTTCCATCATTAAATGGAATAAATCGTGACCATCGGTAATCACCCGCACCCGGTTTTTACGGGCCAAGAAAGCATGGTCGGTCTCCATAAACATATTGACCATATTGACCACCGAGTGACTGACTTGATCCGCTGGCATAATCTGATTGCCAATCTCAGCACGCTGTTGGGACAGCCGTTCATCGAGCTGCACCGCGACCTGCCGTTGCAGTCGGAACATTCGCCCCTTCGGTAGCTTTCGCCCAATAAAGGCGTAGGCAATAAAACCAACCACAGGTAACAAAACCAGTACGAGCATCCAAGCCCACGTCGCAGCAATATCGCGCTTCTCCCGAAAGACCGTCAAGAAGGCCAACGCCGCGTTGACCACCACGATAATTTCGAAGATTAGCATGTAATTTACGTTCACGTGTAACGTCCTCCTCAAATTCTCTGTGGTTTCATGATACGCTAAATCTTACAAATGTCTTTACTTTTTCCTAATTTTCTTAGGAAAATCCCAAAAAATTTTCAGGAGGTTCCTCATGATACAGGCTATTTCACCGCTGATCGGTGGCTTACACGGCACCGGATTTTTGCGAGTCTTCCATTGGATTTTCCGTGATAATCCCGCTATCGGCATCATCTTACTAGCCGGTATTATTCTGTATAGTATTTACCGGTATATGAACCGGCGCTAATCCCACATAACAGTAAACACCCCCGCTACCTGAACGTAACGGAGGTGTTTTCATATCATGGTTTTAAAAACTGCTAGCTGGATCACCATATTGGCTGGCCCCAGTACTATAGTTAATCTTTACGCCAGCCTGAATGTTAAAAATGTAGACATTATAAGACACACCGCTATTTTTCACCGACTGCGCCTGCATATGAACCCCACGTGCGACCAATTCATTGCCCCGAAAGACTGGTTGTACTTGATAGCGCACGTAGTCATTGGGATGACTCTTCAGGTAACTGGCTACTGGGTTCTCATAAGCCGTCATGCCGGGATCATTTAGAGAACGCGTACCCGTCATGAGGTTTTTCAGATTGTTATTCTGCCCAGTCAATTGATAGCCAATCAGGTGACTCCGGTTGTAAAGATAGCCGCTTTTACCATTAACTGTGTATTCTTTATTCTTCCAACCAGTCGGATTAACGTAGAGTGGTTCTCGCTTGGCGGTCGGCATAGTGCTCTTACTCAGCAATGCATTGGCCGTCGTGACCCGGTTCAAACTATCCAATTCGCCGTAAGTTGCCCAAGCCCCCTTTTTAGTCGACAATTGGGCCGTGGTAAAAGTTGGTTTATTGTGATTAACCGCCACAATCTGCGTTCCCGTGTACTTCTGGTCGGCTAACGCCTTAGTGGCCACCGACTGTTTGGGGGCGCTGGCTGACTGACTAGTTGACTGGTCATGACGCGAACTGTTGCTGCCAACTAAGCTGGTTGCGATCGTCGTAATCTTTCGCGCCGTGGGATTGCCCTGCTGACTGAGACCACCAATCACCCCAATCACAATGACGACAATCGCCGTATAGATGGATACGCGGCCGCCACTGCGGCGACCGCGATTTCGTTTACTCATGAAAAAGCTCCTCTCCCGTAATTAATCTGCTTATTCATTTTATCAAAGGAACATACGTTTGTCTCTAGTAATTCGTTGGTAATTCCCTTTTTTCTGAGTTTGTTACCGCAACTTAACACTTTTTTAATTGAGCGGTGACCTCCCTTACCCAGTCGTCATGCTATACTATGGGGGAATAGAAGTAGGCGGTTTGTGTGGTTTCCACATAACTGTTATTATTTTCGATGAGGTGATTGAGATATGAAGAAATCCCGAATTTTTGCCACCGTGCTTAGTTTAGTCGCGGTTATGGCAATCGGCCTAGCTGGCTGCAGTCAAAAAGCTAAGTCGGGGAGCAACCAGCAAGCAAGTTTCGCTAATAAAACCACGAAAAAGTCTGATGTGAAAACGACTTTAACCAGTTCTAAACAACTTTGGTACGTGGCCGGTTCCGTTAACGCCAAAAGTAACTCTGGTCTGGAAGCCTACAGCTTCGATTCCAATGGTAAAGCAACCGTCTACAATGTAGATAAGTACTACAAGTCGCTCAGTGCGGCCAAAAAGGCTGGTGCCTTGAATAAGACCGGGGTCTTAAACACGACCTTCACCACAAAGGGCGACAACACCGTGATCAAGTTCAAAGGGAAGTTGTCAGATATTCCAATGGCGCAGAAATTCACGGTCAAAAAGACACTGACCGCAACCAACAAGGCTTCTAAGCTCAAGGTTGCTGGTTACCACATTGCCCGCGA
>OMJG01001695.1_pt1 | contig 12167 bp, 11 predicted proteins | sample 1646431 | NCBI WGS metagenome assembly OMJG01 (sample SAMN03771674, study PRJEB25209) | food metagenome | isolation source: Cotija cheese | place: Mexico:Jalisco,Michoacan | collected 2011-12-12 | reverse complement strand
CCAGTTTCTTTAAAAGTTATTATATTTTACGTATTGACTTAACACCACAAGTCTATACAGTTTTCGCCTTAAGTGTATAGGCCAGAACTCGTTGCCTATACAGTTTCCGCCTTAAGTGTATAGGCTAGAACTCGCTGCCTAGACAGTTTTCGCCACAACTTTATCATCTCTCTGTCTATACACTCCGCTCGCTCCTAATTACTGAGACTCGGCCTCTCTATTGTTGAGCCTGCTTTACTTCTCCTGTATTCGGATCAAAAGTTGTTAATGAACTTTTGCGCAATTGGTCTTTTTCGGCAGCAGATTTACTATAATCATTGTGATATAACGTTGACTCCCAACTGCCATACATCGGATTAGGGAAAATAATGTATTTACGCCCGAATTCTTCTTTTTTCTCATTGATTAAATCTGTACGGGCTTGTGCTGTTTTAGCTTTAGGATCGTCAAAATCCAGCAAGTTATCGCCGAATAACATTAATAAGTTATGATGCTTCTTCACAGCATCGCGACGGCTTTGTTTATTTTTATCATTTTTACCTTTAAGTAAAATATGGGACTTATCATTTTGCGGCAAACCTTGGGCTTTCAAATTCTTAGCCGTTGCTTCTAATTCTGTCTCTTTATCACGGTCAGATACATAATAGATGGCTACTCCTTTTTTATTCGCATAATTTAAGAAAGCTTTAGCACCATAAACTGGTTTAGCCTTAGCAGCCATTACCCACTCATGCCATCCATCTGGAAATGTAGTGTTATTGAGAGAAGCATAAGCTTGATAAGGTGAATTATCTAATACTGTTTCATCAATATCTAAGACAATGGCAGGTTGCTTCTTGCCTTTTCCTTTACCATGATAATGTTTCAATTCTTTATCTAAGTTATCTTTTGCTGTATTGTAACCTTGTAAATATAACGCTTTAGCCTCGGCTGAATTTTGATACCAAGACACGCTCATGGTATTTTGTTCACCTAAATTAGCTTCTTGTTGTGTCGAATGCTGTTCTTTCACTGCTGACGAAGCAGGAGCACCACCTGCAGCTTGCGCATTTGCTGGCCCTGCTACTAAGAGTGAACTTGCCAATCCTACGATTGCTGAATACTTTGCAATTTTGTTCATATTGTCTCCACCTAATTATGTATTTAAGAATAATTACCACTTTTCTAATTATTCTTATAAAAATCATTATACTGTACAAATAATATAGTTTCACTATCTTTTTCACAAAAAAGAACGGCAGGAAGAAACCTTCTCTCAGTTTCTCTGCCGCTCCAGCAATCTCATCTTTATTTTTTCAATTTCATTGGAATCATAGCTAAAATACAATTTTTTTGATAGAACAATGTCCATCTTAAAGCAATTCCTGTTTGGTTATGCAACAAGTTCTGCCAACCTTTCTTCGTAATAAATTGAGGGACAATAACTGTGATGACAAAATGGTCGTTCTCCGCTTTGCTACGTATTCTATCAATGAATCGTGCTAATGGTCGTACAATACTGCGATATTCAGAATGTACTATCACTAAACGGATGCCAGGATAATGGTTTTTCCATTTTTCTTGAAAGGCTTTATCTTTAGTTCTATCAAAGGACACATGTACTGCAATCGTACGATCAGCAGTCAATTCCGCATATTCAATCGATTTGTCTACAATTGCAGATATACTGCTGACAGGTATCAAAGCTAAGTTTTTCTCAATATGTGCCAACTCTTTGAATACTGCGTCTGTACGCAACTCTTCAGCGATGTCGCGATAATGCGAACGTATTTTCAATAAGACAAATACGACAAAAGGTAAGAAAATTAAAATTGGCCATACATGTGAGAATTTAGTAATCAAGAAAATCATGAACACGACAAAAGTAATCGTACCGCCAACAGCGTTAGCAGAAAATTTTAATAACCAGCCTTTCGGACGTTCTCTGATCCATTTAATAACCATGCCGTACTGCGCTAGCGTAAAGGGAATAAACACCCCTGTAGCATATAACGGAATTAAATTTTCAGTAGCACCTTTAAAAGCAATGATGAGTATGATAGCCACACTGCCTAAGATAATCATTGAATTAGAAAAGCCTAAACGGTCACCGCGTACAGTAAACATATGAGGCATGTATTTATCTTGCGCCATATTGGCTGCTAATAACGGAAAAGCTGTAAATCCAGTATTTGCAGCTAATACTAGTATTAAAACCGTAGTCGCTTGGATAAAATAAAACGCTACGTTTTCTCCAAATACATGAGTCGCCAGTTGTGATAAAACAGTAGTTTCCATATGTGGTACAATGCCATACCAATATGAAAGACCCACTATTCCTATCAATAAGAAGGCTAAAATACTGCCCATTGCGACTAAAGTTTTTACTGCATTTTTCGGTGCAGGATTATGGAAATTGGTTACAGCGTTGGAAATCGCTTCAATCCCTGTTAAAGAGGATGCTCCTGAAGAAAAAGCACGCAATAACAAGAACAAAGTAACTCCAGGAACCGCTGTACCTACTGCCGCATGCATATTGGGTTGCGCTTGGCCGGTAGCAACTTTAAATGTGCCGTATAGTATTAATACAATCATACCAAAGATAAACAAGTACACAGGATACGACAAGACCTTCGCCGAATCAGTCAAACCACGTAAATTTAAAATTAAAATGATGACCACCAACAAACAAGCAATCAACACTTTATGCGTATGCAGATTGGGAAAGGCTGCTATAAATGCATCTGCCCCTGATGAAATACTTACTGCCACTGTTAAGGTATAATCTACGAGCAACGAGCCTCCCGCTAACAAAGACAATTTTTCTCCTAAATTATGTTTAGTTACCACATAGGCGCCGCCGCCTTCTGGATAGGCATAAATGATCTGTCTATAAGATAAAATCAAAGCTAAAAGTAAAATCAGTATGCCTGCTGTAATTGGCAACGTGAACCACGTAGCTGCTACACTGACAGCAGTTAGTGTAATCAGTATCTGTTCCGGCCCATAAGCCACTGAAGATAAAGCGTCAGATGATAAAATAGCTAACGCTTTGACTTTAGTAATTTTTTCATGTGAAAGTTCTCTGTTTCTTTTTGGTTTACCAATCAACAGATGTTTCAATTGATTAAATATCATAATCCATTACTCCTATATCTATTTCTATATAGTTAATTGTGTATACAATGTTATATTTACCCATTTTTCAAAGTTCATGCATAATGCATTCACTCATGAATGAGAAAAATATACGCCTATAAACTTAAAATGTATAGACCCCAAACTTAAATAAATATAGAACTTTTACACTTTCGAAATCTTGTTAACAAAATCGTAAACATCTTGTCCAACTTTCTCTCTTCAATCTTAAAGCAACCTCATCATGAATAAATAATGGTATACTATTGCATATCTTATTACTCTTAAAGTAGGTAAACCAATGAAAAATCGTAGCCATCCACCTTATTATATTATCTTGTTATTTACACTGAGCACTATGCTCTTTTTAGGAATAGCTTTAATGCTTATTCTTCAGTCGACATACTCAGCTTCCAGACAATCCAGCCGTCAAACTTTGAATCATTCTGCGAACCAACAAATACATCAAGTGATGAAACAACAGGACATCCCAGGGATGAGTGTTCTAATGATACAACATGGCAAAGTCATTTTAAATCAAGGGTACGGTTATCAAAATTTAAGCAAGCATCAGCATGCTACTAAGAACACACAATATGAAATTGCTTCAGATACTAAGGCCTTTACTGGACTGGCCATCTTACAACTTGCAAAGGAACATAAAGTTGACTTGAAAGCACCTGTGGCAAAGTATATACCTTGGCTGCATCTATATTATAAAGGACGACAAACAGATGTGACCATTGAACAATTACTCTCGCAGACAAGCGGCATCAGCGACAGCCTGTCTAGTGATGATGAAGAGTCGCTTCCGAAAAGTAAAAATAATTTAAAAGATCGCGTCAAAAGTATCAATCATGCCAGCCTAAAAGAAACACCTGGCCAACAATTCAATTATGCCAATATGAATTACAATGTATTAGGTTACGTGGTTGAACAAGTTTCACATCAATCATATGAAACTTACATACACCAACACATCTTGAAACCGCTTCACATGCAGCAGACTTACTTTAAGACCGAGAAACCTACCGCTGTACAAAAACGCGCTTTATCAAAAGGATATGTTGAAGAACATGGCAACATCCAAGCGGACCGCCCTGCTTATTTCAAAGGCGATACGCCTGCTGCTTACATGATCAGCAGCACCACTGACCTGATACCTTGGGTTCAATATCAGCTGAAACCTGGAGCATCAAGTCGCTCGATAATACATCAATCACATCAGCAAATCGCTGAAACGCCTTTTGACAAAAATGCAGTCGGCTATGGCTCAGGATGGTTCCTCAACCCAGAATCACACCAAGTATTGCATCCAGGAACCTTGCCTAATTATGCTTCCTTTATACTCTTAAACACCAAAGACCAAAACGCGGTCGTAATATTGGCTAATCTTAATTCGCCAGGCATATCAGGGTTAGCAAAAGCGTTGGATCATCAACTTGCCTATTTTAACGAACATCAGATACTCAATCATTACGTCGAACAACATGCTACTCTCATCGGCATTGCACTATGGCTCTTAAGTCTCATCAGTACCGGCTGCTTAATCGGAATCGGCTTCCTATTCTATCATTTCAGACAACATCGCCGTACTTGGCGCTATCGCTCATTTATAGCTAACAGCACAATCATCTTAATCAGCAGTGTAATAATCATTTCAGTCTGCATCGCTTTAGAACAGACGCCGGTCCATATCATTCATACCTTAAACTGGGATATTGCATTAATCGCGTTCTCACCACCCTTTATCCTAGTCATCTTGCTCAGCTTCTGCACTAGCGTATTGCTGACAGTTTACTTAAGTCTACTGCTGTTGTGGAAAAAGAAAGCAAGACAGTGATAGCCACTACTAAAAACAGGAGCTGTGACATAAGGTTGTCGCAGCTCCTGATCATTTTTAGTCTAATAAATCCATGAATAATACAAATACTAAAATAATCATGATAATAATGGCACTATATAACGTCTTGTGTGTTTTGTGAGAAATTTTATTTTGTACAATATCTCGCACACCTATGATTAAAGCAGCTAAAACAATCAATGCTAAGATAAACGATAACGTATCCATAGTATCCTCTCCTCTTATTCTTTCTGCATTACCCTTTTCTTACTTTTACCTAACAAAAAAACGGAACCATCCCCCGATGCTGCAGTTCCCTCATTAACTGCAACACCGAGCATGTTTCCGTCTTTCAAGAATCATATTTACCATACAAATGCGTGGCGGCAATATTTAGTCTTTCATTTTAATAAGTTTCTCCAGTAGATTTCGGAACAAGTACCCATACTGCTAGGAATGCGAAGATACCTAATAGTATATTGAATCCGATTCCTGCCATTGCGCCTGCCGCTAAGTTGAAGTGGTGAGACACTACAGCATAAATCGTACCAGAAATAGCGATACCAAAAGCATTCCCTAATGAAGAGGCCATCTTATAGATACCTGAAGCAGCTCCGACTTTATTGTCGGGCGCAGAAGATACTGCTGTATCAGTAGATGGTGTCGCATACATACCTAGACCGAGTCCGAATAATAAATATCCGAGCACACTGCTGACTACATAAATCGGTGTCGGCAAGAAAGTAAGTGCAATCAGCAGCATCCCAACTGCATTTAATAAAGCACCAAACATCATCGGACGTTTTGCACCTAGTTTTTGCATTACTTTTTCACCAATACGAATCATTACCAACACGGTCACTAAGTAAGTAATACTCATCATACCAGATTGATTTGATGTAAATCCTAATCCTTGTTGGAAATAAGTATTAGCAACAATTAATGTTCCGGCTACCGCATTTAATGCGAAATTGGATAATACAGCTCCAGAATAAGCTTTATGTTTAAATAATCTAAAATCAATCAAAGGATTTTTAAGTCGTTGTTCATAGAAAGCAAAGAAGATAATCGAAACAATGAACACAACAATTAAACTTAAAATAAGCGGCGATAGAAAGCCGTAGTTTGATGATTGTGTGATAATCACATTTAAGCTTAACATCATGATAGCTAACACGATTAAACCTACAACGTCTAGTTTACCGCGTTGTACGTCACTGCCCGCATCAGCTTTTGTTTCTGGAGTTTTACGCATCAACCACATTGCAAGCAATGCAACAATGATTGAAATAATGAATATCCAACGCCACCCTACAAACGTTGACATTAATCCACCGAAGTAAGAACAGATACCTGATCCGCCCCATGAACCGATAGACCAATAACTAAGGGCACGCTGTCTATCCTTGCCAATGTAATATTCATTTACAATGGCGAGTGTAGCAGGCATAATACATGCTGCAGAAAACCCTTGAATAATACGGCCGATAATTAAAAACGCCGGTATATTAGTTATAATAATTAACAATGATCCCACAACACTGAGAATTAAACCGATATACGTAATTTTTACGCGTCCTACTTTATCTGCAATACTTCCGGCACCCACAACAAATAAACCGGAGAATAAAGCAGTTAAACTTACCGCTGTATTAATGATTCCTGCATTTGTACGAAAGGATTCTTGCAATGTCGGCACTACATTCAAAACCGATTGCGCAAACAGCCAGAATGTAATCACACCAAGAATAATGCCTAACAACAATTTGTTGTCTCCTCTGTAAGATCTGGTTGTTGTCATATTAAATTCCTCCTATACCCCTGCAAAAAAACTGAAAAAAATAGCGATTTAGCTTATCATTAAGTTGCAATATAAACTAAACCTATCATTTTCAATATATGAAGTATCTTACACCAATTTCAAGTGAATTTCTATAAATACCTAATAGCTAATCTATTTATTCGTAACATATTACATATTTAGTATAAACAATTTTCATTTATATATAAATTGTCATAAAATTCTCATAAATAAGGTGATTCCTTTGCTCAATTTATTTATTTTACTCTTAGAACGTGTCGGTTTAATTATCGTTCTTGCTTATATTTTAATGAACTTCAAATACTTTAAAAATTTAATGCAGCACCGTGAAACTTGGCGAGCAAAGTGGCAATTGACACTGATGTTTGTTATTTTCGCACTGCTTTCCAATGTAACCGGTGTAGTCATTCGTGATTCGCACATCCTCTCAGAACAGCTCTATACACATTTAGCGCCTGATACTTCACTGGCAAATACACGTGTGTTAACAATTGGTGTGTCTGGACTTGTCGGTGGACCAGCAGTCGCATTAGTAGTGGGACTTATTTCAGGCATTTATCGTTTTTATATCGGAGGTGCTAACGCCTTTACTTATTTTATTTCTTCCATTCTGATTGCGTTAGTTTCAGGCTACGTCGGCCGATATTATTTAAGAGCTCGGCGCTATCCGCCTATTTTACTTGGAGCACTAGTCGGCGCTTCTTTAGAGATTATTCAGATGCTTTGTATCTTGATATTTGCAGAACATGGCGGTCATGCATGGTCACTTGTCAGCTTTATTGCCTTGCCGATGATTTTAATCAACAGTATCGGAACAGCAATCTTCTTGTCGATTATCATTTCAACTTTAAAGCAAGAAGAACAGACACGCGGCGTTCAAACACATGACGTCCTCCAAATTGCTAATGAAACCTTGCCTTATTTTCGCGAAGGATTAAATGAAGCTTCTGCTAATAAAGCAGCACATATTATTAAAGATTTGATGCGCGTTTCTGCAGTCGCAATCACTAATCGCCACGATATTTTAGCCCATGTCGGCGCTGCCAACGATCATCACGTTCCGCAAAAAGAAATCATTACAGAGCTTTCTAAAGAAGTCATTTTAACCGGACAATTAAAAGAAGCACATTCCAAACATGAAATCGGCTGTCACCATCCGAATTGTCCCTTAGAAGCTGCTATCGTTATTCCATTGCATATTCGAGACAAAGTGGTTGGCACGCTCAAATTATATTTTACGGATGCCCATCGTCTCACTTTTGTTGAAAAGCAGCTCGCTACAGGGCTTGCGAATATTTTTTCCAGTCAGTTAGAATTGGGACAAGCTGAAGCACAAAGTAAATTATTGAAAGATGCAGAAATCAAATCTTTACAAGCTCAAGTAAATCCGCACTTCTTCTTCAACGCTATTAACACAATTTCAGCCATGGTGCGTATAGACAGCGAGAAAGCACGCAAACTACTCTTGCAACTCAGCCAATTCTTCCGCTCCAATTTACAAGGAGCACGCAACAACACGATTACCTTAGATAAAGAATTGCAGCAAGTAGAAGCCTACTTATCCCTAGAACAAGCACGGTTCCCAGATCGTTTCAATGTTTCCTTCGATATTGATCCGGCTTGCCGCAACGCTTTGCTGCCGCCATTCATCATTCAAGTGCTAGTAGAGAATGCGATCAGACATGCTTTCAAGAATCGGCGTAATAATAACGTCGTACACGTCACTGTACGCGGTGAAGACGACCAGCTTTACTTAGAAGTCCAAGATAACGGTATCGGCATCCCTGAAGATAAACTGCCCTATATCGGCAAAGCTATCGTACACTCTGATACTGGTGGAACAGGCAGCGCGCTAGAAAACTTGAATCTGCGTCTCTCTGGACTGTTCGATACCAGTGCACTGCTGCATATCGATTCAGATACACACGGCACTACTGTCAGCTGCCATATTCCATTCCGATCCGACAACAAGGAGGTAGAGAGAAATTGAACACACTCATCGTTGACGACGAACCCTTAGCACGTAATGAATTAAATTACTTGCTCACTCAAAATGGTCATTTTGAAACGATAGACGAGGCAGAAACCATCGCCGAAACACTCGAAAAATTATTATACGAAACTTACGATGTTATTTTTCTAGACATTAATCTAATGAACGAAAGCGGTTTAGACTTAGCCGAGAAAATTCAAAAAATGAAACAAGCACCCTACATCATCTTTGCGACAGCCCACGACAACTTTGCGGTCAAAGCCTTCGAACTCGATGCTACAGATTACATCCTGAAACCCTTTGAACAAAGCCGCATTGATCAAGCAGTCGAACGTGTCGCAGCCAAATTAAATACCGCTTCAGTTCCTGGAAAAGAAAACGCTGAAGAGCAGTCTGCCTCAGAAAAAGTCGGCGAACCCGTGAGGCACCACTCTGACCGAACTTCCGACGTTCCTATCAAGCAGCCGTCAGTTCTGCCGATTGAAGTAGACGAACGCATTTATGTCTTAAATCAAAGAGACATTATTGCGCTTTCCGTCAATAACGGTAAAACGACCTTGCACACCTTGAGTCGAGATTATGAAACCACAGAACCTTTAAACACCTTTGCGAAACGTTTGAATCCGACGCAATTTTTACGTATCCACCGTTCTACGATTATCAATCAAGCACACATTGAAACAATAGAACATTGGTTCAATTATACGTATCAAGTTACCTTGACTGGCGGTCTGAAAGTGCAAGTCAGCCGTTCTTATATGAAACCTTTCAAAGCTGCAATCGGTTTAATATAAGCCTCCTAACTCCCTTTTAGCTGAAAACAGCGAAGGGGGTATTTTCATATTTCACCCTCTAATTTGTGCAGCTTATTCTCTCGATATTACCTTTCATCTATACTGTATGAAACTCATCTTGTGAATGATGCAACTCGCATACTGATTCTCGCATTTCACCTTGAAAACGCCCACAAAAACCTATTTCGGTCGTACAATTTAATCAAGATAAAGAAACGAACGGAGGCAGTAATGCTATGGAAAAGGTCAAAACAAGCGCAAAAAATGTGGGCAAAGCGTCAAAAACCTATTCATTCTTGCATCAAGTGTTGGTTATCGGGATTATACTATTAATTTCTAAAATAATTGAAAGTTTCATTCCTATCCCGATGCCTGCATCAGTTATCGGGTTAGTACTGATGTTTATTGCATTATCCACTGGAATTATCAAACTCGGCGAAGTTGAGGGTGTCGGCAGTGCATTAACGAATAATATCAGTTTCTTATTCGTGCCAGCAGGAATTTCAGTTATTAATTCACTCGGCATTTTAAGTAAAAGTCCAATTTTAATTATTTTATTAATCATTATTTCTACAATTTTACTATTATTATGTACTGGTTTTGTTTCGCAAATATTGGTCAAAGGGTTGCCATTTGCGCATAAATCTACTAAAGGTACAACTAAACGTCACAACAAAGTAGCGGAGGAACATGTATGATTGAACATTTAGGCATTAATACACCTTATTTCGGTATCTTATTATCTGTGATTCCATTCTTGATTGCCACTTATTTCTTCAAGAAAACAAATGGCTTCTTCCTGCTGGCTCCTTTATTCGTCAGTATGGTCTTCGGTATTGTCTTCTTGAAAATAACAGGGATCAGCTACGCAAACTATAAAATCGGCGGTGATATCATCAACTTCTTCTTAGAACCTGCAACAATCTGTTTCGCCATTCCGTTATATAAAAAACGTGACGTCTTAAAAAAATACTGGGCGAAAATCTTCGGCGGTATTGCTTTAGGAACTGTCGTAGCACTCTTCGGTATCTTTGCTGTATCTAAACTCTTTATGTTCGGCGGTAATGTTATCGCATCCATGTTACCGCAAGCTGCTACTACAGCGATTGCATTGCCAGTATCTGATGGCATCGGCGGTGTCAAAGAACTCACTTCACTCGCAGTTATCTTGAATGCAGTTATCATTTACGCACTAGGTAACAAACTATTGAAATTCTTCCATATCGACAATCCGATTGCACGAGGACTCGCACTGGGCACAAGCGGGCACACACTCGGCGTATCAGCGGCTACCGAACTCGGTGAAACTGAAGCTTCAATGGCCAGCATTGCAGTCGTACTTGTAGGAGTAATCGTAGTAGCCATAGTACCATTCCTAGCTGGCGCATTACTTTAATTTGAGGGAGCAGAACGACGAAATAATATAGGTTCAAATTATTTTGTCGTTCTGACAATGAGCTGAGATATTATTTTGTCTCAGCTTTTTTACGTGAAAAAAAGGTAAGAAAACGCTTTAATTTAGTATGCTTTTAATGAAAGCGTTTTATTTTAAATAATTTTTTAATTTCTCTTATTATTTAAGTTAAAGCTGTTTACATTCTGATAATGTGGTATTACACTAATAGTAAACGATACGTTTCGTTTATAAATTATTAAAGATTGGAATGATAATCAATTATGTTTGGCATTTCTTTTGCAAGTTTAGCCATTCGTTTTGTCTTCGGCGGGTTAGCAGTCGCTTTAGCAACTGTCATTGCCTCTAAACTCGGAGGTAAATTGGGTGGTATCTTTTCTACCTTCCCCGCAGTGTACTTAGCAGCCTTAGTCACACTTGCTGTAGATTTTCGCGGTCAAAATCTAGTTCAACAATCTATCCATCTTAGTTCAGGTGCTGTCATCGGCATTATCGGCTGTATTCTTAGTGTGGCTTTAACAGCTTATGCAGTTCGCAGAATCGGATTCAGACGTGGCGCTGTCTTCTCAGTAGTCAGTTGGTTTATCTTATCTTGCATTATTTTGGCACTTAAACATATTTAATTGGAGGTTATAATTAAAATGAAAATGTTGTTTGTAAAATTTCTTGCAGGCGGTACGTCAGTCGCATTAAGTTACATTGTGTCTGTCTTAATTCCATGGAAAGAATTCGGCGGGATCTTCGCAGTATTCCCAGCAGTATTTCTAATCTCTCTCATTATGGCAGGCGTACAATACGGCGATAAAGTGGCATCGCACGTCAGCAGCGGTGCTGTCTTCGGTATGACTGGTGTACTCTTCAATATCTTAGCCACTTGGTTGATGCTGGTTTGGACCAATGATTGGATTTTAAGTATCCTTGTAGGCGTTGTCGTTTGGTTCATCAGTGCTATTATTATCTTTGAAATTGTAGAAAAAATTGCGCATCTGAAAAGAGGTCATTAATATGGCGGGAAGACCGAAAGATCCTAAAATCAATTTACGTATTTACAAAGAGTTAGGACAATTGTTAGAACAACAACCTTACTCAGCTATTACCATCGATGAACTCGCAGAAAACACACAAATTTCCAAAGCGACGATTTACCGTCGTTGGAAAGATAAAGACACTATGATTATTGATCC
>OMJG01001694.1_pt1 | contig 12170 bp, 9 predicted proteins | sample 1646431 | NCBI WGS metagenome assembly OMJG01 (sample SAMN03771674, study PRJEB25209) | food metagenome | isolation source: Cotija cheese | place: Mexico:Jalisco,Michoacan | collected 2011-12-12 | reverse complement strand
AGGTGCTAGTGTCCTATTAACGGACGTGGGGGTTCAAGTCCCCCTCCGGGCACAGAATTTTTAGAGGTTCTGGATTGCGAAAACGCAGTTCAGAACCTCTTTTTTACGCCTGTGTGGTCCAACTGCTGGCGGCGCCGTCATAGGCATCGTACCGGACGGCGATATGACCGAAGGTCTGGATTAGAAGGCGGCATAGGTGCGAGTAGTATTAGTGCCCGTGTCATCAATTGCTTCCTGGTTAAAAAGTTTCGCAGAGTTCATTTCAGGACTGTGCAAGGATGCTGTCGCCTCAATTCGCCAGTGGAGCCCAGCGCGCAAGATGGCTGTCGCCGTCGCCGTCATTGCACTAGTTGCGCTAATTCTATTTGTCGATCTCCCCGATATCGGCGAGCTTCGTACGTGGGCAGATGGGGCCGGATCATGGTTCATCGTGCTGTTCTGGATCGGCTACGTCGTTCTCACTCTGTTTCCGCTCCCCCGAACTTTATGGACGGTCTCGGCCGGCCTGCTCCTTGGTCCAGCGACGGGACTGTTGATCGCACTGACTGCATTGACGGCATCCGCGACTATCGCGCTGCTCGTCGTTCGTGGGCTGCTGGGAGATTGGATGCGGCCAAGGCTTAAGCACCCTGCTGTCGCCGGAATTAACGCGCGTTTAGAGCGTCGTGGATGGTTGGCTATTGCATCACTCAGGCTAGTAGCCGGTGTCCCCTTCTCTTTGCTTAATTACGCTGCCGCGCTGACATCAATTCCGGTTGGGCAATTCGCTATCGCAACAGCCGTTGGATCGATACCAACTACGGCCATCGGTGTCTTCTTTGGTGACTTGTTGACTGGGCAAACCCATCCGGGAATCGTGGTCGCAATGGTTGTGTGCGCACTGCTGGGAATCGGCGGATTAATACTCGACGCGCGCATGCCAGTTGCAGAAGCAGGTCAAGGCAAGACAGTAGACTAAATTGCATGTTAGCTGTCCACGCACGTTACCGAGGCCGCGCTACGAGGCGCGCAGAATTAGTTGAACGCTCCGCCGCTGCACTGTCTACGTTGGATGGAGTCGGTGAGTTTGAGTTCCTCGGCGTTGAAGATATTTGCGCCGATGTAGACACCGCCACAGCAGTGTGCGAGGTTGTCATGGCATTGCTTGCCGATGGCTCCTGGGCCATCTCCATTGGCGTCTCAGGCAGTGATGCTAAGAAGACTGCAACGGAGGGACTGAAACCAGCCGCACGTCCCGGTCAGGTCTATGCCACGGTAGAGCCCACTGTGGCTGCCGGCACGGGTTCGAAAGATGCAAAGGAGAAAGCCAAGAAGGACTCCGCGAATATTGTTTCGGCCTTCGCACTGTTGAGCTTCGTTCTTGGCAAGCGCACAGCCGAAGGCCGTGAAGCGACTTCTCTGGTTCGTTCAGGGCTGAATCAGAATGAGGCTGCCGAGGAATTGGGTATCTCTAAACAAGCGATGTCCCAGCGCCTCCAGGCCGCTGGCTGGGCGGCAGAGGGCGCCGGATGGCAGCTGGCAGTCAACCTCATTGCAGCGGCTGACTTGGACGCCTAAAGCCCCTACATCAGGTCGTGCTTGGAAAGCTCTGGTGTGGTCACGAAATCAACGAGCCGCTCGACTGCACCAATGAGAGTTGAATCCAGATCGCGGAAGCTGTTGACCGAGTTATAGACACGGCGCCAGCCTTCCTTGGGGTCAGACCAGCCCAGGCGTTCGCACACTCCCGTTTTCCAGTCCTCGCCGTAGGGAACCTCGGGCCAAGCTTTGATTCCAACAGCCTGGGGCTTAACCGCAGCCCAGATATCAATAAAGGGGTGACCAGTGACCAGGACATGCTCGCCTACGGTCTCGGTCATGCGGGTTTCTTTCGAGCCTTTCACCAAGTGATCGGCTAAGACACCAACACGGCGGTCTTTTTGTGGCTGGAATTCTGCGAGGCGTTCTTCAAGATTGTCCAGTCCCTCGAGGTATTCAACAACAACGCCTTCGACTCTAAGGTCATGACCCCAGACCTTTTCCACGATCGCGGCATCGTGAATACCTTCTACCCAGATGCGCGATGGTGCAGCAACTTTAGCTTCGAGATTTTCCACTCTGCGTGAACCGGAGTTGGACTTAGTCTCCGTTTGTCGCGGCGCCACATAACGCTTCAGTGAGACTCGCTTGCCCTCGAGCAAGAATCCACCCTTAATGAGGTTAAATACGCGCTGTGCACCACGGCGGTCCTCCAAGCGGATCACGTCGCCATAAACGGTCTTATCAACGCCCATGACCGCACCAACGAAGTCATCGCCGAAGACTTCGACCACCATGCCAGGTTTTGCTGGCACCACCGGATATTCCACTGGCTTGCTTCGGGCATGCCCACCGAGAATATCGCCTGCATAAGGATCGCGGGAAGAAAAACTCATGCCGAGCATTTTATCGCTCTAACACTCGTCTATTAGACTGGCTCGCCATGGATGTGCGCGAACAGGTGTGGTCACCACTGCAAAATACTGCCTTATGGATCGGGGCGTGGCTTTATGGACACGAGCCAGCTGATGAAGCCCTATCTGCTATGACCGCACTTGGCGGCACTCAACGTCTAGTTTCTACGCCTGACTCTCCCGCTACTACTCGCCCATTCATTGATGCCCTATCAATGATCCGAGAAGCAACGGCTGAGGATGATTCATCTGAAGGTCCCCTCCTTCGTCTAATCCTCTCAGGTCCTGGTGACCCGCCTGCCCTTCCTGCGGGAAGCACCGCTAGTTTCGCAGCGAGCTCCAATAGTCAAGGAGCGATCATTGTCCGGGCTAACGCCACCGGCGCGAGCCTCGGCGACATGGGCGGGCATCGCCATCTGATTTTGGTTCCGGAAAGTACTGAGCGTGGCACAGATTGGTCGATCTTTGAAGAGACACAGTCATTGCCCGCGCCCGCCTGGCTGAGCCCTGGTGATGCCGACGCACTACTGTCACAAGCAACCGACGAGTCAGCATCACTTATCGAATCGATGGGATATAAAACGGACAAGATCCCCAACCCGCGTCTAACGGTGGGGACCTTGGCTGACTTCTATGACACTCCGGGGCTGCCCTCGAGTGTGCCGAGCCGTTCCGCAAAGTTATTTGCCCGAGCAGATCGAGTCGCTGCAATCATCGAGACTGTCACTGACCGCATTGGCGATCACAGTCTCGATCCTCAACTCTTCCGCCTCTGGCGCCATGTGCGCGCAGCACGTATTGCCGGTGTGGACTACGCGCTGATGGACTTTGCTCGGTAGTTAAATCTTAAGCTGTGGATTTGGTCTTTCTGATTGACCAAATATCACAGCAGCCTCCGGTGCAAGGAGCACCGTTCTTGGTTGATCCCTGAACAGTTACTTCACCGAGGATTTCCGGCGTGCGCCCCTGCGTGTGTTCCTCGATGAGGTCCACGATCATTGAAGCAAAGGACTCTGTTGGGCCAACGGTGTAGGCACGCGAGACCTGCACACCAAGTTTGTCGGCGGCCTCTACAAGTTCAGTATCCAGATCCCAGATCACTTCCATGTGATCGGAGATGAATCCGATTGGGCACACGACCACTGCCTGTACACCGTCTTTCGCATGGATCTCCTCAGTATGGTCAACAATGTCTGGTTCAAGCCAAGGCGTTGCTGGATTTCCGGAGCGAGACTGCCAAACCACGTCGTACTCGCTTATCCCTGCAGCTTCAGCAACTAGACGCGAAGCCTCAGCAACCTGGCGGGAGTAGAGATTTGGATTGTCTTCGCCGCCACCAACTTCATCGTGGGCGGTCGGAACTGAGTGCGCAGTGAATAGGATGCGCAGATTGTCCTTCTTATCCTCATCAACTGCGGCGATAGCTTCTTTCAGAGCCTTTGCGTTTTCGTTGATAAATGCAGGATTTGAGAAGAAGTGGCGCAGCTTCAACATCTCAATGTTTGCGAGGCCTTTTTCTTCCAGGTGCTCTTCAACATGCACGATATCTTCGTTGTATTGCCTGCACGCTGAGTATCCGCCCCACGCAGAAGTGGAGAATACTAGTGCGGAACGAACGCCGTCTTCGACCATCTGCTCAGCAGTGTCCTTGGCAAACGGGTGCCAGTTTCGGTTGCCGAAGTACACCGGCATGTCGTTGCCGCGGGACTTCAGCTCTTTCTCGATGTGGTCAATGATCTCACGGTTGAGCTCATTGAGCGGGCTCTTGCCGTTGAAATGGAAGTAGTGCTGGCCTACTTCCACGAGACGCTCACGCGGGATGCCTCGCCCGCGGGTTACGTTTTCTAGAAATGGAACGACCTCCTCATTCTTTTCCGGGCCACCGAAAGAAAGAACGAGAAGGGCATCATAATCACGGGGGGTTGGGTCTGAATCGCTCATGAATGAAAATTGTACCAACTAAAGTTGGATATCCAGAACCAACGTGAGGTTAGGTAGAGCACACACTTTTATGTGTGCTCAGACCCCGCTAAATTAAATCAATCGAACTGCGTAATCGGACATTCCGGACCATCGGACAGGTACTGACGCAACGGTCTGACCGGACTGTGGTGCTTCTATCATCATTCCATTGCCCTGGTAGATAGCCACGTGGTGGTTGCCGCTTGGACCGTAGAAGATAAGGTCGCCGCGCTCCATCTCCTGTGGGGTGATGCGCTTGCCCTGATTGTACTGGTAGCCGGTAAAGTGAGGCAGGGAAATGCCTGCACCAGCAAAGGCATAGAGGGTAAGGCCCGAGCAGTCGAAGCCGACCTTATTGTAGTCACCGTGGGAATCGGCAACACCTCCATCGCGGATGCCCTTGGTTGGGCCATTAGCGCCGCCGCCGCCCCAAGCATATGGAACACCGATTTGAGACTCGGCACGTGCGATTACCGCATCAATCTTGGCGGCACGGGAAGCATTGCCCAGCTCTGCCGAAGCTTCATCTTCAATGTCGCCTGGAGTTGGCAAGTCTTCAAGAATGCCGTCCAAGTCTCCTGCAACGTCATCTTCTGCAGCCGGACCTTGCTGTGGGAACAGCGCACTGCTGCCAGCGATGAGAGCCTCCGATGAGCCCTCGTTTTCAGAAGCGACATCGCCTTCAGCACCAGCCTGTGCACCATTCTCTGCGTCTACAGAGTGGGAAGGCTGAGAAGCTGCAACAATTGCAGCTGCGGCGGTTACTGCTAGTCCAGCGAGCTGTGCCGCCTGTTCCCCATCAACGCTGCTGCCCTGCGCGTCGCCATTTGCGCCTGGGGCATCCTGAGAAGGAATAGAACTTGCCTGCTCTTCAGTCGTCACGGGAGATTCAGATTCTTCAGTGTTGGTCGCTGAAGGCTCAGTTACCGTCGCAGCGGTCGGACCGGCGCCTACTGGTGCAGATGCTGCGTAGCCGTTCGTAGAAGAAGATGACTCGGACTCTGACGCAGTTTCAGATTCGGAAGAAGTCGCTGTTTCGTTCTCGTCAGCAGATGGTTCGTTGGCTTCTGCCACGGTGGTGTCTTGCTCTGCTGTCTCAGATGCGGTGTCCTCGGCTACTTCCGAAGTAGCTTCTTCGGAAGTAGCCGGAGCTGGAGCCGCAGAGGTGTCTTCGGTGACGTCGTTGTTTTCAGACTCGTCTGAAGTAGGTTCCTCGCCGCGTGCCGATGAAAGCGCTTGCTGCGCTTCCTCTTGCAGAGCTACAAGCTGCTCACGCTCAGAAGCGATCTCACCGATCCGAGACTCGTTTTCCTCGAGCACACCGCGCGCATCATTTTCTGCCGAGACCGCGTTGGATTCGCGTTCGGTCGCTAGCTGTTCAGCCTTGCGGAGCTGAGATTCCTTGTTGGACTTTTCGGTGCGAACTCGTTCCAACTCGGTGACGGTGTTTTGCTGCTTTTCAGCCTGCGAGCGCAAGTAGCTCTGGCGAGTCAGCATGTCCTCGCGTGTATCACCACCGGCTGCGTTGGTGACTGATTCGGAGGTGTTGGCGCGGCGGTAGGCAGAACGAGAAATCTCATCCAGCTTTCCTTGGGCATCTTCCACCTCTAATTGAGCATCATCTAGCTCACCGCGTGCAGCTACTGTGCCACGACGGGCTTGCTCGGACAGGTTTCGAGCGTCTTGCAGATCAACCAATGCTTGGTTGGCGCGCTCTCGGAATTCTCCAATCTCGCTTTCAAGGCGAGAGATTTCTTCCTGGGCATCGGCGATGGCGCCGGCCAAGGAAGCAACAGAAACGTTGCCGTCCAGAACATCCTGGAGCTTGGAAGCGACGGAAGTATTTTCTTGTGCGACCGCTGGGGTCGTCGTTGAAATCAAAGAAACGCTAAGTGTGCACGCGACAGCTGCAAGTGCTGACCGCATACGATGTGTGCGTCTAGACGAAGTGGTGGCCACGGATTAACTCCTCACGCCACCACCTGCTGGCAATGCTTCGCCGCCTTGGTCCACTGGGCAAAGTGGACCAAGGTAAGGCGCCGCTGGAGTGATTTAGGCAAAGCAATGCTCGGGAGCCCTCATTCAGACTGCTCCGGGTACAGGCTTGGCGTTAAACATGCCCATCGCACCCTGAATAAAGACCCACACTCCTGACAACAGGCGGTGGGTGCTCAGTAAAAAGCGAATAGAAAATACCGTCTCCGCGAGCTATCACTTACTGAATCTTCGTCACCAACGAAACCGTACTGTCGTCACAATGATGTGCCAGCGCTTGGCGTGCTTCCCCACATGCCCGAGCTGCGTATTCATAACTGTGTCAACAATCAAGTCTCGAACCGTGACCAAAAATCATTAGATCCAACTCGTGAGTCGATGTTTGAACCATACGACACACAACCACCCCTTCGCACCTACTTTCACAAGAAACACATACGTCAAGTAACGCAACATGACTTATCAGAGGTTCATTACCAGCACTTCCGTAATCAAAACGAGACATATGTAATGTTTGTCACAAAATGAATATTGCATGCGTTTTCCACCCCGGAAAGCTTGAATGGGTGTGCTATTTGGGAAATTTAAGGAGATTGCCTGGAAATACACAGCTCAACGCCGGCTGTCACGAAAGAAGGTTCGCGACGGCAATTGCGGGCAGGCTGAAATCGGCCGAAATAATAAAGGGCGCAGACTTTACTTACGGGTCGCGGACTTGAATGCGACAGCAGCACTCGCGGCGGCAAGTAATAGAACTGCTACGACAATAATCGGCCATGGCGCGCCAAGGGGGTCAACCCCCGAATAGAACTGGTCAAGGAGTGTGACTTGATCAATTCCTTGTGGCAGTGTCGTTTGGGCAGATTCGATTGCTGCGCGTGAATAGGTGTCACTGACAGCCGAGACATTACGAGTGGTTTGCACGATAACCGTATCCAGTCCCGTTGCGTCCTGAAGTTCTTGCGCGATATCACGGGTATCGGCAAGCCGCTGCGGATGGACATCAACGACGGCGATACCGTGTGAGTCTTGGAGTGCTGCTTCAATCGGAGCCTGGACTTCTTGATTATTGGCCAGTTCGGGATTCGAGAAAGCAACACCGTCTTCTGAAAGCTGAGCAGACAGGGCAGGAATATCTGTTCCTTCAGGAATCATTTTCATCTACCCCTTATGTTGTGTAATCCATATGTGGATCTCATTGCTCACTCCCCTGGTTATATCCAAGACTGAAGGTTGGAGCTGGGGTGACGCGCCGAAGATTGGCAAAATGTGCAAACAGTACGAGCGTTCTGTTACAATGAACGGCGTTCGACTAGATACCTCACTATGATGGAAGGGTGAACCCTCGGTTCGCCTCATTGAAGTTTGACTTAGAACCCCATGACTCAAGCGGTTTGAAGGCAGCGAGTGGTGAGGAAAAACGAATATTTAGTTCAATACAACAAGGATTGGAGCTCCCTGTGACTGAAAGCTTGAACTCCTTTAACGCCGAGAAGACTCTTGACGTAAAGGGCAAGGAATACACTTACTACGATCTTACCGCCGTTGAGGGCCTCGAGAAGCTTCCATACTCTCTCAAGGTTCTGGCTGAGAACTTGCTTCGTACCGAAGACGGTAAGAACGTAACCAAAGACCACATCAACGCACTTGCTAATTGGGATCCACAGGCTGAGCCTGACACCGAGATCCAGTTCACCCCAGCTCGTGTTCTTATGCAGGACTTCACCGGCGTTCCTTGTGTTGTCGACTTGGCAACCATGCGTGAGGCAGTTTCCGCTCTGGGTGGTACCCCAGACCAGGTCAACCCTCTGAACCCAGCTGAGATGGTTATTGACCACTCCGTTATTACTGAGGCATTCGGCTCCGCTGATGCACTACAGAAGAACGTTGAGATCGAGTACCAGCGCAACGAAGAGCGCTACCAGTTCCTTCGTTGGGGTGCTGAGAACTTCTCCAACTTTAAGGTAGTTCCTCCAGGAACCGGTATTGTTCACCAGGTAAACATTGAGTACCTGTCCCGCGTTGTCTTTGACAATGACGGCTTGGCTTACCCAGATACCTGTATCGGTACCGACTCCCACACCACCATGGAAAACGGCCTGGGCATCCTGGGCTGGGGCGTTGGCGGCATTGAGGCTGAGGCTGCAATGCTTGGCCAGCCAGTTTCCATGCTGATTCCTAAGGTTGTTGGCTTCAAGCTGACCGGCGACATCCCAGCTGGCGTTACCGCAACCGACGTGGTTCTGACCATCACCCAGATGCTGCGTGAGCACGGCGTAGTCCAGAAGTTCGTAGAGTTCTACGGCAATGGCGTTAAGTCCATCCCTCTGGCTAACCGCGCAACCATCGGCAACATGTCCCCTGAGTTCGGTTCCACCGCTGCGATGTTCCCAATCGACGAGGAAACCATCAAGTACCTCGAGCTGACCGGTCGCCCACAGGAGCAGATCGATCGCGTTGAGGCTTACTCCAAGGCTCAGACCATGTGGCTGGAGCAGGACGCTGAGGAAGCTGTCTACTCCGAGTACCTCGAGCTGGACCTTGGCTCCGTTGTTCCTTCCATCGCTGGCCCTAAGCGCCCACAGGACCGCATCCTGCAGTCCGAGGCTAAGGAGCAGTTCCGTAAGGACCTGTCCAACTACACCACCGACGAAGTTCTGATGGATGAGTCCTCCGTTGCTGCAAAGCGCATGTCCTCCGAGGGTGGCGCTATCGAAGACGGCGAAGACGTAACCGGTGGGCTGAACTACTCCCGCGCTGGTAAGGGCGAGTCCGCTGCAAAGGGTGCAGTTGGCCGTCACTCCAACCCAGTTATCGTTGAGTCCCTTAACGGTGGCGAGTACACCCTGGACCACGGCATGGTTGCTATCGCTTCCATCACCTCTTGCACCAACACCTCTAACCCTTCCGTGATGATCGGCGCTGGCCTGATTGCACGTAAGGCTGCTGAGTTGGGACTTGAGTCCAAGCCATGGGTTAAGACCATCTGTGCTCCTGGTTCCCAGGTTGTTGACGGCTACTTCCGTCGTGCAGACCTGTGGAAGGACCTTGAGGCAATGGGCTTCTACCTTTCCGGCTTCGGTTGTACCTCTTGTATCGGTAACTCTGGCCCACTGCCAGATGAGATCTCCGACGCCATCAACGAGCACGACTTGGCTGCAACCGCAGTTCTGTCCGGCAACCGTAACTTCGAGGGCCGCATCTCTCCTGACGTGAAGATGAACTACCTGGCTTCTCCAATCATGGTTATCGCATACGCAATTGCCGGCACCATGGACTTCGACTTCGACACCCAGGCTCTCGGTCAGGACAAGGACGGCAACGATGTCTTCCTGAAGGACATCTGGCCATCCACCGAAGAGATCGAAGCTACCATTCAGGAAGCTATCTCCCGTGAGATGTACGAGGCTGACTACGCTGACGTCTTCAAGGGCGACGAAGCATGGCGCAACCTGGATGTTCCAGAAGGCCAGACCTTCAAGTGGGATGAAGATTCCACCTACATCCGCAAGGCTCCTTACTTCGACAACATGGAAGCTGAGCCAGCTCCAGTCTCTGACATCAAGGGCGCTCGCGTTCTGGTGAAGCTGGGCGACTCGGTCACCACTGACCACATCTCCCCTGCTTCCGCTATTAAGCCTGGTACCCCAGCTGCGAAGTACCTGGATGAGCACGGCGTATCCCGCGTTGACTACAACTCCTTGGGTTCTCGTCGTGGTAACCACGAGGTCATGGTTCGCGGTACCTTCGCGAACATTCGTCTGGCTAACCAGTTGGTTGACGTCACCGGTGGCTACACCCTCGACTTCACCAAGGATGATGCTCCACAGTCCTTCATCTTCGATGCTTCCATGAACTACCAGGAAGCTGGCATTCCGCTGGTTGTCCTCGGTGGTAAGGAATACGGTTCCGGTTCTTCCCGTGACTGGGCGGCTAAGGGCACCAATCTGCTGGGCATCAAGGCGGTTATCGTTGAGTCCTTCGAGCGTATTCACCGCTCCAACCTCATCGGTATGGGCGTTGTCCCACTGCAGTTCCCACAGGGCGAGTCCCACGAGTCCCTCGGTCTTGACGGCCACGAGACCTTTGACATCGTTGGTCTTGAGGAGCTGAACAACGGCAACACGCCTAAGACCGTTAAGGTCACCGCAACCAAGGAGTCCGGCGAAAAGGTTGAGTTCGACGCAACCGTTCGTATCGACACCCCAGGTGAGGCTGACTACTTCCGCCACGGCGGTATTCTGCAGTACGTTCTGCGTCAGATGGTCAAGGCTTAAGCTTCGCACTGACTGTCACAGTCACTCATGGCTAGTAAGCAATTGCTAGCCATGGCTTAAGGCTAAAGCGGGGCCACGATCACAGGTCGTGGCCCCGCTTTCCATTTCACTTTCATTTATCCATTTTCAACAAAGGAGCAGGCTCAGCACATGCCTATCATTAGCGATGAAGAGCTCAACCGCCGTCGCCATGACATCTTGGTCGGTGCACGCAAGTGCTTTGCTGAGCATGGATATGAGGGCGCTACAGTGCGCTTGCTTGAAGAGTCAACGGGTAAGTCACGCGGTGCGATCTTCCACCATTTCGGTGACAAGGAGTCGCTCTTCCTAGCCTTGGCAAAAGAAGACACACTGCGTCAGGCTGAGGTGGTTGCCAACAACGGTCTGGTTGAGGTGATGCGAGAGATGCTGCGGCATCCGGAGCGTCATGACTGGCTGGCAACACGGGTTGAGGTTGTCTCACTCGTGAGAACAGATCCGTCATTCCGCGCGCGTTGGAAAGACCAGCAGTCCATCCTGGATGACGCTGTGCGTGACCGTTTACGCTCCAAGGCAGAACAGGGCCGTGTCCGCGACGACATCACGGTCAGCACGCTAATGGTCTACCTGCAGACGTTCATGGACGGTTTTATCTCCCGCTTGGTTCAAGGCGATACCCATGACCTAGAGGCCGTACTTAATATCGTGGAACATTCCATCCGAACCGCGTCCTGATCCTTATTCCTTCGCGATCTTGATGACGCCGGAACTCCTTTGAGTATTTGAAGTTGTGAAGGCCACTCAATCGCGTGGTTGGGATCCAGTGGTATTGCCTGTGGGAACCAGGGTTGGTGGGTGTGGGATCCACTAGTTCCTACAGGCAATGGGTTTACTGGTTCATGCTGGTGTGCTCCCTCATGTTGTGCGTGCCGGTATCGACCCAAATAGTGTTGTGTACGATGCGGTCCATGATGGCATCTGCGTGTACTCCGGATCCGAGTCTTTGGTGCCAGTCTTTCTTTGTGTATTGAGTGCAAAAGACTGTAGTTGTGCAGTCGTATCGTCGTTCAAGGAGTTCAAGCAGCATTCTGCGCATGTTCTCATCGGGATGGTCAAGGAGCCATTCATCGATGACGAGGACGGTAAAAGCAGCGTATTTCTTTAAGAATTTCACTGTGCCTTGCGGACGATCTTGCGCATTGACCCACGCTTCTTCCAAATCTGGCATCCGGATATAATGGGCACGGTAGCGGTGCTGGCAGGCTTGTTTTGCCAGTGCACATCCTAGGTACGATTTTCCCGAACCTGTAAAGCCTTGAAAGACAACATTCTGGTGCCGCTCGATAAAACCGCAGGTAGCTAGGGATACGAGCAGTTCATGGTTAAGTCCACGTTGCTCAACCATGTCTATGCGTCGCAGGTCTGCTTCTGGATAGCGCAGTCCAGCACGGCGAATAAGTCCTTCTACCTTTGGAGTGGGCTGGGTTTGTCGGGCCGTTTGATTTGAGAGTCTTTCAGAGCAAAC
>OMJG01001693.1_pt1 | contig 12170 bp, 15 predicted proteins | sample 1646431 | NCBI WGS metagenome assembly OMJG01 (sample SAMN03771674, study PRJEB25209) | food metagenome | isolation source: Cotija cheese | place: Mexico:Jalisco,Michoacan | collected 2011-12-12 | reverse complement strand
TGAGCTCCGAATCTCTCTATGGCTGCCTCAATGATTTTTTCAGAGCGTTTATACATTCCTGTATCTACGATCACAAACGAATTCTCTTCAGGTCTGCCGATAAATAGGACGTTTACAATCTGATCAACGAACACATAAACATCTGGTAAGAACTCTGTTACCTTACCGGATTCCTTGCTGTACATCGGAATTTTTCTGTAGTCGTCCCCATACTTCATGAATTCCATCTCCTTATCAAGCAATCTTTTGCTGAATCAATCAGGTATTTTTGTCTTTGTCGCTTCTCTTTTCATCACGGACGATTTCAAAGGTTTGCGAGGCAAGTTCGATTTCACCCTTATACTGATCAAATTGTTCCAACATAGAAGTAAACATACGATCTTTGACTGCTCGACGTTTTCTAGTATCTACAATATATCTTAAACTTAATGTAATCCAGTTATCATCGAAGGAAATAAAGACTTGCGGTTTCAGCGAGGCATTCTCTATCCGGTAGCGACGCTTCATATTGTCCCACTCTTCTTCTGCTTTTGCATTATAGGTACCGATCGTCTCTTCTGCAATATTTAATACGATCTCTGTAGCCAGCGGAATATTCGAACCAAAACGCAGCGGGATATGTACTTCATCCCATAAAAACTTGAAGTCAGCAGTATAGTTGTACACTGGTGAATTAAAAATGTAACTGTTAGCTACGCGAACGATTCGTCCTGTGTACTGGTCTCCTTCTACCCATTCGCCGATCTCCATCAAAGTCGTGCGCAACAGACCTATATCTACCACGTCCCCTTTGGTTCCTCCCAGCAAGACACGGTCACCGGTTTTGAAGAAATCTCCGAACATAATGGCAAACCAGCCGGCAAAACTGACGATCACTTCGCGCAAAGCGTAAGTCACCCCGGCACCCGCTAGTCCTATGGCTGTCGTAAATCCGCTCAAATTACTTCCGAATATATAAACAAAGACAAGGACGAGTATGAAGTTCGTCAGCCACTTTGCAATTTTTCGTGTAACGTACCAGTTCTCTGAGTGATTGAATTGTTTGTATAAACGATTTAAAACAACTCTTCTGATCATTAAAATAAAAATAATAATCAGAATAAACACGATAATGTTAGCGACTAATGGATAAGCTTCTCTATATTGATCAATCCACTCTCTCATATTTATGACTCCTCTATCATTCCTAGACGTATAACTCGTACTTTTATGATAACAGTTTATGGATGTGAAGTGGATTGTTACGCACTCAGCTGATCAGCACTTTTATATCTTTCTCAGTGTGCGGTCCGCTGTCATTTTCCAGCAAATATCCGATCCACTGGAATGCTCCAGTACTCTTAAAACATTCCGGCGATCACTTTGTTTATAAAATGCTTCAGCCTGATCTTTTGGAAGTCCGCCCATCATTTTCCGTTCGACAAGTCTGGGTTTTAGTGTTTCTTCTGCCGCTTCAATAAAGATGGTCAAATCTGCTGCGTCTTTCAGCTCTGTCCACCCTGGTTCATTTAACAAAAGGTAATTCCCTTCTACCAATACAATATCTGCATCCACTTGAACCGTTTCTTCACTCACATCATGCAGCTTACGGTCATAGACTGGCCATTCGACAGTTTCTTTCTCAGCAAGCTCATCGATCCGCTGTTTCAACCCAGCCAAGTCGAAGGACTCCGGACTGCCTTTTACACTGTTCAAAGCCATTTCTTCTCCATCTACACTGATCCATGTATTCATTAAGTATTGTCTTTTATGATGGAAGCCATCGATCGAGATTTCCTGAAATGTATAGGGGAAATCATGCTGGCCATGCAGATACTTTAAAAAAAGGGTCAGTGTCGTTTTGCCCGTGCCCGGCGGTGCAGCTAGATAGACGATGACTCTGCTGCCTTTTCCTGCATACAAATCCTTCAATTGTTTTAATAATGGGAGAAAGAGAGCATTGACTTCGCTTTCAGTGTAGACTGCATCCACTGTCAGACCATTTACATTAAATGTTAGATTCACTGCTCTTCCTCCTCGGCTTTTGCTTCCTCTTCTTCTTCGGCGGTGATTCGATCTTCTACCTCTATAGACATGATCTGGTTAAACCGTTTTTCAATCACTTCTCTGTCCAATTGCAGCGGGAAGTTTTCAATCACAGAATCATGAACGTACCTCGTATACTCTTTGACGATTCCCAGCTTGTCTTCATGAGCCGCATGAGCAATCAGAACAAGTGCGTCAAAGACAGCTTCCATCGCTGAAATATCTTCTTTCATATAATGAACCAGCTGCCTGTATCCGACGTGCAGATGTCTGAAAAAATCATTATAATCATAAATCAGGAGACCTGACAGTTTTGACAAATCCGGCTCTTGTTCTAGTTCCTCTTTCGTTTTTCCAATGACAACGTACCTGCCTCTAAGCGCCGCAAATTTAGCTTCTAAAAGAGCTTTATAGTGTACAGCATGAATGGCTGTATTCGGATCATTGATACCTGGAGACATCGCTTTTAAGGCAATTTCATTTAATTTATTTCTGGAATACCCTGAATCAAATGAAGTAGACCGTTCTGATTCATAATCAAAGGTCTTATTGAATTCTCTATTCAACGTTTCGATATCTGCGACTTTTCTGTTCGTATATACCGTTGCAACAGGTTCATTTCTAGAAACAAAATCTCCCACCTTTACGGTAATTCTGCATATTGCCTGATACTCCTGGCACAAATTTTTCAAATCTTCAAACTTGATCGAACCGATGTAAGCTTCTTCGCTGGTATTCAGTTCGTACTGATATGTCGTAGTGATTTCAGGTATACGGCTTATTCGAGTATGTCCTCGGTAAAAATCAATCGTGTCATCATACTGCGAAAGTGTTTCAAAATACATTCTGCTGACCAGTTTATCCGCTTGAATAAAGTTAGAGACCTGGTAGACAAACATGGTAAAATATACGGCGCTCCCTATCGCATAAAACCAGGCGATAACGACGGAAAAGACTCTGTCATCATATAAGTCTCCATTCATAAAGACCAGTGAAGTCAATGAATAAATAAATCCGCCCAAGAAGATGCCCAGTGTTCGCATTGAAGTAGTATTCAGCAGAAAGTCCTCTACAGCCCGCGGACTAAAATTGGACGTATACAGCGTAACGATCGTCAATATGGCTGAAAATACAAAGGTCGTTGCTGTAAAGAGCGTTCCTGCTAATGTACTTAACACCTGTCTGGCAGTAGTGGTATCCGTCAACATCCAGTCCGGAAGATTTTCCAGCAATGCGATTGTATTGGAGTCTAAAAAGATCATCATTACAGATAATATCAGCGATAATCCCATACTGCGCCCAAATACCCTCCAGATTCTTTTGTCCTCCAACCGCAGTCGCCACTTTGTAAACATATATCGTTCCTCTTTTCTCGTTAGACTGTTTTTTGAAATATTCTTACTATATGTAGTTTTTTTCTGATAAAAAATAAGAACCCGACCGACTCCTCACTGCACTGCAGCGATTGATCCACCGGGTTCTTTTATGATACCGTCCAGATTTTCTCCTGTCCATATTAACGGTTTTTATGAGTGTTTTCAGAGGTGGGCGGTTTGTTTTCAAGTGCTCTCATAATAAACTTCCATCATACACAATCCATGCGGTGCCGCGGTCGGGCCTGCAGTTGTCCGATCTTTTGCCTCCAGCATCTGCTGGATTTCTTCCGGCTCACGTCTGCCATCTGCAACTTGCAAAACAGTTCCCATAATAATTCGAATCATATTATACAAAAACCCATTACCCCGAAAAGTGAAAGTCCACTCATTCGTTTGCTCATCGATTTTTAGACTCGCCTCGTATATGGTCCTGGTTTTATCTTCTTTATCTGAGTGAGCTGATGCAAAACTAGTAAAGTCATGCGTGCCCTCTAAATAAGATAATGCTTGTCTTGTCCGTTCTGCATCCAATTCAAACGGATGATGCAGAGCATAATTTCTTGTAAAAGGATTCTTCAGTTTATTGGTATCCACACGATACTGATATGTTTTCCCTTTAGCTAAGTACTGTGCGTGAAAGCTGTCTTCTACAATCTCAGACTCTAAAAATACAATATCTTCTGGACCTAATGTATTTAATGCCCTTAACATACCATCTGCCGGTATTCGCGTCGGATAATCAAAATGAATCACTTGTCCTTTTGCATGCACTCCTGCATCCGTTCTGCCGGCACCTTTGATACGGATAAAAGACCCTTTTGACATTTTACTTAATGCCTTTTCAATTTCTCCTTGTACGGTTCGCTTGTTCGGCTGGACTTGAAACCCAGAAAACTGTGTTCCATCATAAGCAAGCTTCATTTTATATCTGATATTTTCCACGCGGCATGCTTCCTTTTCATCAATTTATACAGAAAAAGGACAAAGACAGAGATCCTTATCCTTTTTCGGTTTATGTTTTTAGGTTTATGTTTTTAATAGTAATAAAAGAACAGCTAATCCTAAGAAAGCAATGATCGTTACTGTATCCTTTGTCTCCCAGCTCAATTGACGGTACTTGCTGCGTCCTTCGCCGCCTTTGTATCCTCTAGCTTCCATTGCAGTCGCCAGCTCCTCAGCACGGTTAAATGAGCTTACAAATAGCGGGATCAATAATGGAACAATAGATTTCATCTGCTCATAAAGATTGCCTTCTCCAAAATCGATTCCTCGTGCTCTCTGTGCATTCATAATCTTTTCCGTTTCGTCCATCAAGGTTGGAACAAAACGCAATGCAATCGACAGCATCAGCGCAATTTCATGTACAGGTACTTTGATGACCGCTAACGGTCTCAGCAGGTACTCAATGGCATCCGATAAGGACAACGGCATCGTTGTCAAGGTCAAAAGCGTTGACATAAAGATGATCAGCACAAAGCGCATAAAGATAAATGCCCCGTTGATCAATCCTTCTTCTGACAGAATGAATGGACCAAATCGGAAGTAGATTGTCTGTCCGCTCGTGAATAAGATCTGCAAGATTACGGTAAACAAGATCAGCCATATCAGCGGCTTGATTCCATTTATAAAAAAGCTCACTTTGATTTTAGATAGTCCTACAGCTAACGCTACAAATAACGCCAGTGTCAGATACGTCCATACATTATTCGCTAAGAAAATGATGATGATGAAGAAAATGGCCCCCATCAATTTTGTACGGGGATCCAACCGATGAATCAGTGAACTTCCCGGTATATAACGTCCAAAAATCAATTTATCCATCATGTTCGGTCACCTGCTTCCCGACCGTCTCCGATTTTTTCTTTGATTTGTTCTGCCAGTTCATCTGTGGTTAACGGCAGCGGGTCAAATGTCCAGTTGAATCGCTTTTCTAACTGCTGTGCAAAGCGGACAGTCTGCGGTACACCAAGCTGCATACTCTCCAGCCAATCTGCTTCTTTGAACAAGTCTCTTGGTGCACCTTCTTTTGTTACAGTACCTTTTTCCAAGATGACCATATGATCAGCATACTGCGCTACATCTTCCATCTGATGGGTCACTAAGACGATTGTCAGACCTTGATTTTTATAGAGATCATAGAACATATCCATGATTTCTTTGCGTCCCTGCGGGTCTAGCCCTGCTGTCGGCTCATCCAGTACCAAGACTTGCGGTTCCAGCGCCAGTACTCCGGCTATCGCAACCCTGCGCATCTGTCCTCCCGAAAGATCAAAAGGAGATCGATCAAGAAAACTTTCATCCAACCCTACCTGAGGCAATAGTGCCTTGGCTTTTTCGATGGCTTCTTCTTCAGAAACACCGAAATTTTTAGGACCAAATGCAATATCTTTTCCAATCGTTTCCTCGAACAACTGCGCTTCTGGGAATTGAAAAACGATCCCAACTTTTTTTCGCAGCTTTTTAAGCCCTTTGTTGTTAGTTGCAGCGGTAATCACTTGCTCCCCAATAGACACTGAACCTTCTGTCGGTTTTTTCAGTGCATTCAAGTGTTGCAGAACCGTAGATTTTCCGCTTCCAGTATGGCCGACAAGTGCCGTATAGCTTTTGTCGTTTATAGAGAGATTGATATCATACAGCGCACGGCTTTCGAATGGCGTTCCTTTTTGATACGTAAACCCTACTTCTTCGAATCGTATGTCCATAACCACTCCACCATGCCTTCCTCTGTTAAATACTCACTGGGTACATTGATCCCGCTATTTTTCAGCGAAGACTTCAGCTTCTCCGGGAACGGCAAGTCCAGACCCATTTCGATCAATTGATCGCCGTAAGAAAAGATTTCTTCTGGTGTTCCCTCTTTGATCAATTTACCTTCCCGCATAACTAAAATACGATTGGCTGATGCTGCTTCGTCAATGTCATGAGTAATTGAAATGACAGAAAGATTTTCCCGTTCTTTCACTTCTTTTACCGTGCGCAAGACTTCTTCTCGCCCTTTCGGATCAAGCATACTTGTTGCTTCATCTAAAATCATGATCTCCGGTCTTAAAGCAACAATCCCGGCAATCGCTACCCTTTGCTTCTGTCCACCTGACAGTCTTGCTGGTTCTCGTTCGGCAAATTCCAGCATATTAACTTTTTCCAATGCTTCTCGCACTCTTTCGACCATTTCTTCTCTAGGAAGCCCCTGATTTTCTAAACCGAATGCTACGTCATCCTGTACTGTAGAACCTACAAATTGATTATCCGGATTCTGGAAGACCATTCCGACCATTTCACGGATCGACCAGATATTCTCTTCATTCAGTTCATAAGGTCCTACTTTAACTTCTCCCCCACTTGGCTCAATTAGTCCATTGATCGCTTTCGCTAAGGTAGACTTACCAGAACCATTTGGGCCGATGATTGCAATCCATTCTCCTTTATTGATAGAAAAGGAGACATCGTCCAATGCAGGGCGTGCATCTTCTTCTGTATAATGATAAGATATTTGATTTACTGTTACAATTTCATTCATTGTCTTTACCTCAATCTTTGAGTCCTGATGCCTAAGCACCCATCCATTATCTAAGTTCTGTTAGCGTATGAAAATACTGATTCATTATACCTTATTTCCAGGTGTCTTGACAGTCCTCATCTTTATAAGATTAACAAAAAAACAGGTATAAAAACAACAGCTTTTATTGTCTGCTATGTATAGTCTGAATGACCGACAGTTTTTGGGTATAAAAAAATCACTTTAAACGATATATGGTTTCTCCTGAAGGAACATTGTCCTCCAGGAGAAACTTGAGCTAGACACTTGGAAAAACTTTCCATCATCATAACGCCCATCATACATCCAAAAGTGAATTTGGTTTAATTCTGTTTTGTTGAAAATTAAGCTTCTACTTCTTCAGTTTCAGCTCTAACCACGAATTCTAAGACAGCCATTGGAGCGCCATCTCCTCTACGAGGTTCAGTTTTCAATACACGAGTATATCCACCATTACGCTCAGCGAAACGTGGAGCTAAATCGTCAAACAATTTTTGTAAAACAGTTTGTACTACGATTTCTTCTTCAGTTTCTGAAACAGTTGCTAGTTCATTACGAACTACTGATGCAGCCTGACGACGTGCATGCAAGTCTCCGCGTTTACCTAAAGTAACCATTTTATCAGCCATTTTAGACACTTCTTTTGCACGAGTTTCAGTAGTGATGATACGCTCGTTGATAATTAAATCTGACGTAAGATCACGCAGCATAGCTTTACGTTGAGCACTTTTACGTCCTAATTTACGGTAGCCCATTAGTCGAAACCCTCCCTTAACTACAAGATTATTCTTCTTCGCGTAAGCCTAGATCAAGCTCGCCAAGTTTGTATTTAACTTCTTCCAGTGATTTACGTCCTAAGTTACGGACTTTCATCATTTCTGGTTCTGTTTTGTTTGTCAGTTCTTGAACAGTGTTGATTCCAGCACGTTTCAAGCAGTTGTAAGAACGAACAGATAAATCAAGCTCTTCGATAGTCATCTCAAGCATTTTTTCCATCTGAGTTTCTTCTTTTTCAACCATGATTTCAGCTTCACGGGCTTCTTCTGTCAAGTTGACAAAAATGTTCAAGTGTTCTGTCATGATTTTTGCCGCTAAACTCACGCCATCCTCTGGAGAAATCGATCCGTCAGTCCATACATCAAGCGTTAACTTGTCGAACTGATTTTTCTCTCCAACACGAGTATCTTCCACATGATAGTTCACACGGCTGATTGGGGTATAAATCGAATCAACCGGCAGTACACCAATTGGCATATCTTCGTGTTTGTTGTATTCAGCGCGAACGTACCCTCTGCCTTTTTGTGCTTCCATGCGAGCATGTAAATGTCCGCCTTCAGAAACCGTGCAAATATAAAGGTCAGGGTTCATTACTTCAACATCACTGTCATAAATAATGTCAGCAGCTGTTACAGTCGCTGGTCCTTCAACATCCAATTCAATCGTTTTTGTTTCATCAGAATACAACTTAAGTGCGAGTTTTTTCAAGTTTAAGATGACGGCAGTTACGTCTTCTACTACCCCGTCGATCGCTGTGAATTCATGTAAAACACCATCGATTTGTATATTTGTGACGGCAGCACCTGGCAAGGATGATAGTAGGATTCGACGCAGAGAGTTCCCCAAAGTTGTACCGTATCCACGCTCAAGCGGTTCTACGACAAACTTGCCGAATTTTCCATCCTCACTGATCTCAACTGTCTCTATTACCGGCTTTTCAATTTCGATCATCTAGTCCGTTTACCCCTTTCAAAACGTTCAGTTCACGCAATATTTTTTGAAAAAATTCCAATTATTAAACGCGACGGCGTTTTGGAGGACGACATCCGTTGTGTGGTACCGGAGTTACGTCACGAATTGCTGTTACATCAAGTCCTGTTGCTTGCAATGAACGAATTGCAGCTTCACGACCAGATCCTGGTCCTTTAACAGTAACGTCAACTGATTTCATACCATTTTCCATTGAGCCTTTAGCAGCTGCTTCTGCAGCCATTTGAGCAGCAAATGGAGTTGATTTTTTAGAACCTCTGAATCCTAAAGATCCTGCTGAAGACCATGAAATTGCGTTACCATGAACATCAGTGATCATTACGATTGTGTTGTTGAATGTTGAACGGATGTGTGCCACACCGTGCTCAATATTCTTTTTCACTCTTCTTTTACGAGAACGTGCTGGTCTATTTTTAGCCATACGTAGATTGACCTCCTAACTTTTAGGTGATTATTTTTTCTTACCAGCGATTGCTACTGCTGGTCCTTTACGAGTACGAGCATTGTTTTTAGTGTTTTGTCCACGAACGGGCAAACCACGACGGTGGCGGATACCACGGTAAGATCCGATTTCGATCAAACGTTTAATGTTTTGGTTTACTTCACGACGAAGGTCACCTTCGATTTTTAGTTTGTCTACTTCAGCACGGATTGCGTCTAATTGATCATTTGTCAATTCACGTACGCGTGTTTCTTCTGGAACTCCAGCAGCTGCTAGAATACTTTTAGAAGTTGTTTTTCCGATACCATAGATGTATGTTAATGAAATTACCACATGTTTATCACGTGGAATATCTACTCCTGCTACACGAGCCATTAAAGCACCTCCTTCTTATTAGCCTTGACGTTGCTTATGCTTAGGATTCTCGCAGATAACCATTACACGGCCGTTACGACGAATCACTTTACATTTGTCACACATTTTTTTGACTGATGGTCTTACTTTCATGAACTTTCCCTCCTTGGTTGTACGGAGTCTTAAGTTATTTGAATCGATACGTAATGCGTCCACGAGTTAGATCGTATGGAGACATTTCAACTGTTACTTTATCTCCAGGCAGGATACGAATATAATTCATACGAATTTTACCCGATACATGTGCTAGAATTTCATGTCCATTTTCAAGTTCTACTTTGAACATTGCATTTGGAAGAGTTTCTAGTACTTTTCCTTCAATCTCAATAACATCGTCTTTTGCCACGTTGAGTTTCCTCCTTCGATAACTCTCTTTTGTACGCATGAAATTGCGAGGGCAGACTGCTCTCACATTTCTTTATAACATTTATTGAATGATTTAACCGTCATGCCAACATGACGCTCGAAATATTATACCATGCAAAGTTGATAAGCACAAGGCTTTTCCAAATATAAAATGGTTATTTTAAAATATTTCTTATATCTTCAAATACTGAGTCTGGATCTTGTTCTCCGTTGATTTCTTTTACGATTCCTTCTTCTTCGTAATATGCAGCCAGTTCTTTTGTCTGAGCTTCATTTACGTCGATACGTCTTTCAACAGTTTCCGGTTTATCGTCTTCTCTTTGATAGAAGTCGTGTCCGCCGCATTGATCACAAGTGCCCTCCACTTTAGGTGGGTTGAACAATTTATGATACGTTGCGCCGCATGTCGCACAAATGAAACGACCTGTAAGACGTTCCATCAAGATACTTTTATCGACTTTGATGTACAACACGCTGTCGAGTGAACGACCGTTGCTGCTTAACGCTTCTTTCAAAGCATTGGCTTGATTCAACGTACGAGGATATCCATCCAATAAGAATCCTTTTTGAGCATCGGCTTCTTCCAGACGCTCTTTCACGATTCCATTGGTTACTTCGTCAGGTACGAGATCTCCAGCATCTATATACTTTTTCGCTTCCTTGCCTAAGGGAGTTTCGTTTTTCATCGCTGCACGGAACATGTCACCTGTTGAGATATGCGGGATATCGTAGGTTTCAGTGATTCGTGAAGCTTGAGTTCCTTTCCCTGCTCCAGGAAGTCCTAAAAGAATAAGATTCATGTTTGCTTCCTCCTTGACTGATTCCCAATCATTTACGCTTAGGAAAAAAAGATCGATTTACCCATTGATGAGTATACAGCTGCATGCGGGGCAAATCGTCTATTTTTGTACAAAGGATAAGACTCATTCACTTTATCTTTGAATAAATCCTTGATAACTCTTCTTACTCAGCAATCCTTCAAGTTGTCTCATTGAATCAAGCGCAACACCAACTACGATTAGCAGACTGGTACCGCCTAATGCAAGAGAACTCGGAAGATTCCAGAGTCCAGAAGCGATAATCGGTAATACTGAAATGATCCCTAGATAAAGTGCACCGACAGTGCTTAAGCGGATCAACATGTAACCAAGGTATTCTTCAGTCGGTTTCCCGGGACGAATACTTGGGATGTAGCCGTTTTGTTTTTGTAGATTCTCTGCCGCTTTTTCAGGGTTAACCTGAATGAATGCGTAGAAATACGTGAACACTACGATCAGCAGTACATAGAGTACAGCACCCGCAGGTTCTTGTAAATTAAAAATACTATTCAAAACTTGATACCAGCCAGCATCTTGATTGCCTTGAGCAAAATATCCGAGAATAATTTGCGGGGTCATTAAGAATGAACTCGCAAAAATTACAGGGATAACACCTGCTGAGTTGACTTTAAGGGGTAAAACAGCATTATCTTTTGAAGTACTTGCACGCTTAGAATAGCGCACAGGTATGTTGCGTTTTGCATTCTCCATATAAATAACGAATATGACCAGTGCGATCAGTGCAACAATTAGTCCAATCGTGAATAGTACACTTTGAACAATCTCGTCACCGGCATTGCGGATTTGAGTATTGTAGAACTGAATCATGTCTTGAGGCATACGAGCAACGATACCTGAGAAGATGATCAGTGATGTTCCGTTTCCGAAACCATGCACTGTAATCATTTCACCCAGCCACATTACCAGCATTGTACCTGCCGTCAAGAAGATCGCAATCATTATAAATGTTGCCGCTCCTGGGTTTCTGACAAGTCCTAATCCCGTTAAGGCATTAAAACCGACAGAAATTCCGATCGCTTGGAAGAATGCTAAAACGATCGTTAAATAACGAGTTGCCTGATTAAGCTTCTTTCTACCGACTTCACCTTGCTCAGCCCATTCCTTGAATTTAGGAAGGACGTCCATTTGCAAAAGTTGAACGACGATTGAAGCCGTAATATATGGCGAAACACCGAGAGCAAACACTGAGTAGCTTCCAAGTGCCCCACCACCGAATGTATCTAGAAGGTTAAACAACCCTGAAGTTGATAATTCGTCGAGTGCTTGAGCATTAACGCCCGGTACAGTGATCTGTGTACCTAAACGAAAAACAATTAAAATTCCGAGAGTGAATAACACTCTAGATCTTACATCTTTTTCTTTAATAGCACCTTTAATCAGCTCGATCATAAATTAGATCACCTCTA
>OMJG01001692.1_pt1 | contig 12178 bp, 8 predicted proteins | sample 1646431 | NCBI WGS metagenome assembly OMJG01 (sample SAMN03771674, study PRJEB25209) | food metagenome | isolation source: Cotija cheese | place: Mexico:Jalisco,Michoacan | collected 2011-12-12 | reverse complement strand
CTAACGGCATCCGAAAACTCAATAAATAATCGACTAACCCGCCACTAAACGAAAAACTTGCGGTCCAATGCATTAGCGCGGCAAATCCCAACGATAATCCCATAAAAACGGCGTGTAATAAGTAAAGTGGCCAAGCCACGAACATGAATGAAAACTCAAGTGGTTCAGTAACACCAGTAAAGAACGACGCAAAGGCGCCAGCTAACATTAACGAACCGACCTCTTTTTTCCGTTCTGGTCGCGCATTACGATAAATGGCATACGCACCCGCGGGTAATCCAAACATCATAATTGGGAAAAAGCCAGCTTCATACATTCCAGTAATCCCTTTAACGCCATGGCTAGCCCAAAAATTGCCAATATCATTGATACCTGCAACGTTATACCAGAATACTGAATTTAAGGCGTGATGTAACCCGGTCGGAATCAATAAACGATTGAAGAAACCATATAAACCGGCCCCCACGAAACCTAATTTAGAAATCCCCGTGGCAAAGAGCACGATGGCATCATATACAAACGGCCAGACAAAGTATAATACTGCCGTCACGATTAACATCACGAAGGCAGCCATGATTGGAACCAACCGTTTGCCACTAAAGAATGAGAGCGCCATTGGCAACTTAACTTCGTGGAACCGATTATAGAGGGCAGCCGCAATCAATCCCGCACTAATCCCAATCAAGACGTTGTTATCTAACGCACTAAACGCCGGGTTGATCTGACTCACCTTAACGTTCAGCATGGTTGCTAACGTTGTCGGTTTCAAAACAGTTACTGGGACTTCAAATGCGATTAAACCGGCAATAGCCGCCGCACCGTCCTTATTGACCGACATTCCAATGGCTAAGCCGACTGCAAACAGTAAGGCTAAGTTGTTCAGGACAACGTCGCCACCCTGAATTAAGTAATTTGCAAACAGCCACTGTTTTGGTAAGTAATTCCCAATCCCAACCAAAATTGCTGCTGCGGGCAGCGTTGCAATCGGTAGCATCAAGGACTGACCGATTTTCTGAAAATATGTCTTCATACCAATTTCTCCTCGTTCTCTTTTTAAGCACGTTATAAATCCTATCACAACATGTTTTCATTGCAAGTTTACAAGGTCATTTCATTGTATAGACCAATACAAAAGAAATCGATTTCAACCTTACTAAGTTAAGTTTTTCCGCCCACAAAAAAAGTTCTGAAAATTTTCAGAACTTTTTCATTAATATTCTTATTTTTCAGTAACTGGGATCTCCGGGTGCCGATACTGCCGCATCATTTCTGCTAAGTGGACTTCATGGGTCACAAATTCATGGACCCGACAAACATAGTCGTGTTCCCGCCCAATCTTGGCAATGTAACCATTAATATAATCAACTTCGGTTGGCCGCCCCTTCGAGAAATCTTGATACATTGATGGGTAATGGTATTTGTACGCCCGACTGACCGTTTCAACCGAATCAATCTCTTCTTGCCGCGTCTCAATGAGTTTGATACCTGCTCGTTCACAAGCATCGTACGCTTCGTTGAACATCTGGGTGGCCATCTCCTTAACCCCCGGATATTCGATGAATTGACCCATCTGAATCTCGAACATCGTGCACAAACTATTAGTGACCGCGTTGAATACAACTTTGGACATGCACATCCCCATAAAGTTATCCGACCAGATTGGATTTAAATCTGCGGCCTTGAAGTCAGCCATCACTTGCTTAGTAGTCGCATCAATCACACCCGCATACTTACTCATGTGCATCGCCTCACTGCCCTTAGGTCCCATAAAGTCAACGGCGCCCGGACCATTTAAGACCGTTGCAATCATTGCAGTACCGCCAATAATGTGGTCTTCAGGAAAGTATTGCGCAATCTTTTCAAAGTGCCCCATGCCGTTCATTGCGGCAAAAACGTACTGGTCCTCATGAAATAACGACGCGTCGCGCTTGAGTTCATCGGCTAACTGCATTTGCTTTTTAAAAACAATCCAGACATCTGGATGGCCTTGATATTCTTCAGGATAATAAATGTTGATGGGAACAACGTGATGGTTCTGATGGTCACGCGCTACATCAACGCCGCCTTGCTCGCGGACCTTCGCTACGTTTGGTTCCCACGTATCGATAAAATCAACGTCTACACTAGCGTTTTCTTGTAACATCACGCCGTACCGATATCCCATTGCGCCCGCGCCAATAATGCCATATTTCATAAGTAAAACCATCCTTTCATCTTGCCAACTATGTGTGTACCCGTCAAACATCAATTCACGACGTCTCTAATCTTAGTTCACTGGACCGATCTCTATGTGTTGCGACGCTATACCTACTACTATGTGTCTAAGCTACTTAACGACTATGTGTTTTTTAAATAAATTAGTGCTATGTGTCACTTGATGAAAAAACGCCCTTTGAATAATCAATCAGATTATCCAAAGGGCGTTTACACGCGGTACCACCTTAGTGCTAACCGAACTCACATCCGGTTGCTCATCACGTTCACAACAACTAAACGTGTGCACAATAATGGGTGCGACCAGTGAATCTCGTAAAATCCACGCCAATCCTTTAACTTTCCACGACTTGTCATCACACCTTCACAGCAACGGCGCTTTCTGAGCATCACAAGTCAGTTACTCCTTAAAGCATTATAGCTTTTCATCAAGTTTTAATGTTATAACCATAATATCATTTTAAAGAAAAGTCAACCTTAAAAGCAAAACTTTTTTCAAAAACAGGCCATATTTATCCGACACAGGTCACGAATACTAACCTGGTCCCACCTATTGTCGTCGTTCACTATCGAGCGTCGTTAATAACGGCTTCCAATCAAGCGACCAAATCATACCGAGTGCGTGATCCCCCGTCAAGACGCCTAAGACAGGACCGATGACACCCGTTTTGACTCGAACAGCTGGAAATTGATAGCGTAACTCACTTGCCCAGTCTTCCGCAATCTGCGCATCATTAGCACTAATAACATCAAGTCGAACCGGTAATTGACTGGTCATCACAAATTGACTAAATTCATCTTGAACAGCCTGTTGCGCATTTTTTAACGTTCGCTCCTTGCCCAAGAGTTGAATCTTACCGTGCTCGTTAAACGTAATAATCGGTTTATTCCGTAATACCATCGTTCCGGCCAAACTACTATTGTTATATATCCGGCCATTCTTAACTAAATGTCGCATCGAATTAACGATTAAAACGGTTGTCGTTGCTGCCCGCAAGTGCTTTAGCTGTGCCAAGATGTCATCCAACGCGTAGCCCGCTAATGCCATGGCCGCCGCTAACTTCACCATATTGGCCGTACCAGCACAAGCCGTCCGTGAATCAAACACCCGCACGTCAATCCCATCGACTGACGGCGCATAAGTCTTCAAATTATTGATCCAACCACTAATACCACTACTCAAGCCAATGACCAAGATTTGATCATACCCAGCCGCTTGCAATTGGTCAAAAACCACTTGCATTTCTGGCATTGAAATTTGAGAAATTGTCGGAATGTCTTTCTCAACCTTCAATAACCGATAAAACTGATCAGTCGTAATATCAACGTTTTCATGATAAACGTGATTACCGAACATAATTGGATCATTCACCACCGTAATTTGGTAATCTTTTATAGCTTGCGCACTCAAATTGGCAGAGCTTTCGGTCACCACCGCAATTTTCATAATTTCACTCCTCATCGTGTCAGTCAAATAACTGCCACGTCCCGCTAATTAACTTCGATTAGCGCGTCCATCAGCCATGATAATTCCATGGAAAATCAGCGCCAAAAAAAGATGCTCAGATATAGTATACTGTACCTGAGCATTCTTTTTCAAATCGCGACATTTACAGGGGTTGTAATCGTATTCTCGGACGTTTGCGGCCAGACCGTGGTATTTGCAATCGGAATGAGATTGATCGGTAATTCAGCTCGTAGTTTGTCACGCTGGACAGCAGACAACGCGGCAATCCGATAACAATTGGCCGTAATGAATTCAACTGAGAAATCGGCCTCATTAGCGCGGCGCTTCAATTCTTCTTGACTAACGGTACTAAAACCGAGATACGTTTGTGTTAACTGGTCCAACCGAGCCACTGTTAACGGTGCAGCTGGTTCGGGATTGCGAACAGCTTGATGGTCACTAATCAGATGCTTAGCCGCCACTAAAACATCGTTAAGCACACTATTGGCCGTTGCCGTACTCCCAGCCCCTGGACCAGTGTACAAACCAGTTCCAATAGCCTCACTCTGGATCACGATTGCATTTTGAACACCATTGATTTGACTTAAAGACTGATTAGTAGGAACGGCTACCGGCGCCACACGACAATATAATCCGGTAACATGCTGCTGGATTTGAGCCAGTAATTTAACGCCCCAACCATTTTCAGCTGCTAACTGACAATCCACGGCTGTCAGCGCCGTAATGCCAACGGGACGAATTTGTGACAAAGTCAGCTCCTGACCAAACGCAAAGCGACTGAGGATCATTAATTTATAGGCCGCATCAACTCCCGCAACGTCATTAGTCGGATCAGCTTCCGCATAACCGGCCGTCTGGGCGGCAGCTAACGCTTGTTCATAAGATTGACCAGCTGTCATGGCACTTAAAATATAATTAGCAGTCCCATTAATAATGCCACTAACAGACTGAACATTATCCGTAGCATAGCTATCCGTCAAGGTTCGCAAGATGGGAATTCCGCCCGCAACACTAGCTTCATAAAACAAATCACACCCCCGCTTCTTAGCTAGTGCGGCCAATTCAGGCCCGGCCGTGGCAATTAAGTCTTTATTAGCCGTCACAACGGCCTTACCTTGATTAAGCGCCGCTACGATCGCCGCCTTGGCTGTCGCAACTGTTCCCATGACCTCAATGATCAATTGAATCTGTTGATCACAAACAACGTTCGTCAATGAATCAGTCAGCCGCGTGCCAATCGGTAACTGAACTGAACGATGGGCATTCAAATGATTAACGGCAACTGCTGCTAGGTGCAACCGAATACCTTGCGTTTGTTCAATTTTAGTTGCTGAGCGGGTCAACCGTTCAACCACCCCGCTACCCACGGTTCCTAACCCTAACATGCCCACTTCAATTGTCGTTGTCATTACAACACCCTCCGTTTCGTTCACTTTCAATCAGCACAAATTCATCATCAGCTAAATTTGTGCCAAGGCTTGCTCCAAATCAGCGATTAAATCCTCCGCATTCTCAACCCCCACCGAAATCCGAATCAAATCAGGGGTCACCCCGGCAGCCAATAATTCCTGTTCATTCAACTGCGCATGTGTCGTTGAAGCTGGGTGAATAATTAATGATTTCGCATCGGCAACGTTGGCTAACAATGAGAAGAGTTGTAAATGTTCAATCAACGCCTTACCAGCCGCTTCACCGCCAGTTAATCCTAAGGTGAAGATGGAACCGACCCCATGTGGGAAGTACTTAGCTGCTAAGTCATGGTACGGGCTGTCTTCAAGTTCTGGGTAATTGATCCAAGCAACTTTCGGATGTGCCTTTAAGAAGGCCACAATTTTGCGTGTATTAGCAACGTGCCGTTCTACTCGTAGCGATAACGATTCTAACCCTTGCAGTAATAAGAAAGAATTGAATGGACTGATGGTGGCACCAGTATCCCGCAGTGTTTCTGCCCGCACCTTGGTCGTGAAGGCTGCACCACCTAAGTCAGCAAAAACTAGTCCGTTATACTGGGGATCAGGTGCCGTAAAGTCTGGGTACTTGCCACTCGCACGCCAGTCGAACTGTCCACCTTCGACAATGACGCCACCCATAGTCGTGCCGTGTCCACCAATAAACTTAGTCGCTGAGTGCACGACCACGTCAGCACCATGTTCCAGTGGTCGAACCAAGTAAGGTGTCCCAAAAGTATTATCCACAATGAAAATAATGCCATGGTCATGGGCAATTTTACCAATTGCTTCAAAGTCGACAAGGTTGATTCCTGGATTACCAATGCTTTCAACGTACAAGGCTTTGGTATGCTCATTAATCGCGTTCTCAAAGTTGGCAGGATCATCTGGATCAACAAAGTGTGTTGTAATACCTAACTTATTCAAGGTTACGCTGAATAAATCATAGGTACCACCATACAGGGTATTAGCTGCTACGATTTCATCACCCTGTTGTGCAATATTCAAGATTGCGGCCGTAATTGCAGCGGAGCCGGTTGCCAACGTCACCCCCGCCGTTCCGTGTTCTAAAGCCGCGACTCGCTTGTCAACTACGTCCGTCGTTGGGTTAGTTAATCGGGTATAAATATTGCCAGCATCAGTCAAAGCAAACCGGCCCGCAGCTTGCTTGGAGTCCTTAAAGACGTACGACGTTGTCTGATAGATTGGAACAGCGCGAGCACCGGTTTCATCGACCGTTTGCCCTGCGTGGACTTGTAACGTTTCAAAGTGGTAATTTTCAGGATTCGTTGTTGTCATAATTAATAACCTACTTTCGTTAAATTCAAAGTTGCCAACCAGTTTTGATACAACCGGTCACTTGCTGTCTGCCAACTGTAATCGACCGTTGTTAGTCGTTCAGTTGCAAAGTAATGTTCGGGTAACTGAATTGGTAAGTGTTTCCGTCGATCACGGAAATATTCATCAGCTAGCGTTTGCCGTTCATATTCGGGATGCCCGGTTACATAGACCGCGTGCTGTTTCGGTGCGGTCAAAACAAGCGGTCCCACCTGTGGATTGTCGGCAACAACCTGCAAGCCATTTGGTAATTGTTCGGGCATGACCAGCGCGGTGTGCCGTGATTGCGGCATTTTTAGTAAGCCCCCAGCGCTCAGACCGTTAATTAATGGTGATTTAACATCAGTATTCGTCGCACGATAAATACCAAATATTTTGTGCGCCACAAGCCGCTTAGCAATGCCAAACTGTGCGTATAACCCTGCTTGTGCTGCCCAACATTCAAATAAAGTCTGACTAACATGTCGTTGCGCCCAATCAATAATCACCAGTAACTCCCGCCAGTAATCGACCCTTTCAAACGGCAACGTTTCAACTGGCGCCCCCGTGACAATCAAACCATCAAAATACTGGTCATAGATATCCGCTAACGTCACGTAATGTGCGGCAATAACCGCTTGGGGTAAGCTCTTAAACTGATGACTTGCCGGATACATAAAAGTCACGGTAACGTCGGTTGTCCCGGCCGCAAAGCGCTTCAAGAACTGCCGTTCAGTTGTTAGCTTCGTCGGCATCAAATTTAAAATTAAAATTTGCTTGCTCTGAGAATTGACCTGATTATCCGCACTTTCCCACTCACCACGTGCCGCTAACAGGCCATTATTTGCTGTGACTGTCATCTAACCGCTTCCTCTCTCGTGTTCTTAAACAAAAAAAGCTTTCGTCCGTTAGTCTCTATACATAGAAACTAACGGACGAAAGCTTTCGCGTTACCACCGTTATTCGTTGCCATCTCACGATCACAACCTCGACGAGTACCCTAACATCTAGGAAACCCCGCAATATATCGGTTGCCACCGCATGCGTAGCCGCTACGACCCGCATCATGACTCCAAGCTCATCTTCACCGCACTTCTGATTACTTCTCTCACCATCACGAAGCTCTCTGCAAATCAGTTATGTGATTACTCTTCTCTTCAACGCCTTAATCTGTTTTTAATTTAAAACTAATTTAACACCAGATTTATTCATTGTCAACTCATTTTATTGTTTTATTTTTGTTATGCTTTAACTTGAACCCGTGCTTTGAACACCCACAATCACATACCTGTTCGGCAGCAATTACGCATCCTAGGCCGATCTCCAGGGCCGGGTGATAATTGTAGGACACTTCAACCTAATACGCTAATTTAAAAATAAGTGCATTATCTTGTAAATCGACTACTGAATAACAAATTGACCGTTTATAAAGTAGCGCCCAATCCATCAGAGGTTGAGGGACATCTTTATCAGACACTCGAATACCATCCCGACTAGAAATCGGCGTCGGATGAACCAACTAAGCACGTTTACACTCAGCTGGCTGTTTTGGACTTAAGCTATCCAATAACTTATAAGCATCCGCATTTCACAAGATTTTCACCACAAATTTTAATATTTATTGAAATTTATCCTTGACACTTTTTTCGTCTTTGCCTATACTGAACACATTCAATAACGAAAGCGAGGAACCAAGATGTCAAAGTCAATTACTAACTTGAACAGTTCATGGCAAAGCCGGCCGTTCAGATTGTAATACCGTCCACACGGATACAATCTGGCAAACAGTTTGTATCTGTGCCGGCTCACTTTGATATTCAAAGAAGTCTGCATGGGTTTTAACACAGCAGGCTTCGGTTCCGTAAAGGGCAAACCAGAGCTTACTGGTTTGCCCTTTTTTATTGGCTTTGAACTTGCCCGAACTTATGAAATCTTTTGAGGTGATTAGATTGAAACGTATGATTGCATTTATTAGTGCCTTAATCGTCTTTCTAGGGGTAGCCTTTGTTATGACTGGCAAAACTACCGCTACGAAAACGACCAGTACAAAGAAAGTGCCAACAGTTGGCATTCTTCAACTTCAGACCCACCCCGCTCTCGACGCCATTCATCGTGGCGTGGTCGCTGGTTTAAAGGAATATGGTTATATTGACGGCAAAACCGTTAAGATTGATTATCAAAACGCGCAAGGTGATCAGAGTAACCTGAAAACGATGAGCCAGAAATTCATGAATGAAAACGCGGCATTAACAGTTGGGATTGCCACCCCCGCGGCACAAGCACTTGCCTCGGCGGCGAACAAACAAACCCCCGTCATGTTAGCAGGGATCACTGATCCATCTGGTAGTGGCCTCATCAAAAGCGATCAGCATCCAGGTGCTAACATTACCGGGACTTCAGGCGAATCACCTCTGAAATCACACTTAGATTTATTGCGCAAGTTAGTGCCAAGCGCTAAAACTATCGGCATTATCTATACCACGTCAGATCATGGTGGTGAATATAATGCCAAAAAATTCGCGCGGATTTGCAAGCAAGAAGGCGTGAAGTACAAGTTATACACGATTGCGAACACGAACGACATGCAACAAGTTGCTGAAACGATGGCCGCTAATGTCGATGCCGTTTACGCGCCCCAAGATAACGGTGTTGCTAGCGCCATGAAGACCCTTGTCTCCGTAACAAACAAGGCTAAAATTCCAGTTATTCCGGCCGTTGATACGATGGTTAAAGCGGGCGGTCTCGCAACCTTATCCGTTGATCAGTATCAACTTGGTAAGCTAACCGGAGAAATGGCTGCTAAAGTTTTGAAAGGTAAAGCAACGAGCGATTACCCAATCAAAGTGATTACTAAGGGTAAGATGACCATCAATTTGAGTGAAGCTAAAAAACTCGGCATCAAGTTCCCTGCTAGTGTTATTAAAGAAGCCAAGACGAAAGGGGTTATTTACAAATGAGTATGATCGTATCAAGCATTGGCCAGGGTCTCTTATGGGCTACCCTTGGCGTCGCATTATTTTTGACATTCCGAATCCTTGACTTTCCTGACATGACCGTTGAAGGTACTTTCCCGCTCGGCGCAGCAACTGCCGTCATGGCAATCAGCCATGGAATGGGGCCCATCACCGCTTCCCTACTAGCCTTCGTTGCGGGCGCGATTACTGGACTAGTAACCGGCCTACTTTATACCAAGGGTAAAGTGCCAATTCTCTTAGCTGGTATTCTGGTGATGACTGCGTGCTTATCAATCAATTTACGCATTATGGGTGGCAGCTCCAACGTCTCACTACTTGGCAAACAAACCATTTTTTCTAATCACTTTTTAGAATCATTACCTAAGTATTTTGACAGCGTCTTTGTTGGCCTCGTTGTAATCAGTATTATTACCGTGCTTCTGATCGTCTTTTTACAGACTAACCTCGGTCAAGCCTTCATTGTCACCGGTGACAATCGTGAGATGGCACGCTCGATCGGCATCAATACCGATAACATGACTATCATGGGTTTAATGGTCTCCAACGGCATCATTGGTCTGGGCGGCGCACTAATTGCGCAAAATAACGGTTACACTGATGTCAGCATGGGGATTGGGATTATTGTAATCGCACTAGCTTCGATCATCATCGGTGAAGTCGTCTTTGGCGAATTGACATTGAACCAACGACTCGTTGCGGTCACACTTGGTAGTATCTTGTACCAGTTCGTGCGCTTATTAGTCCTCCAATTGGGATTCAACACCAACGATATGAATTTATTATCCGCATTGATTTTGGCTATCTGCCTGATGCTGCCTCAATTCAATAAAGTCTTACACCTTAGCCATGTTTTGAAGAAGGGAGTGGCCCGTTATGACGAACAATAACGCTCCATTATTATCATTAAAAAACATCGTCACTAAAGTTAATCCCGGAACCCCGAATGAGGTTAAAATCTTGCGGGGACTCAACCTAGACGTCTATGACGGGGATTTTATTACCGTCCTCGGTTCCAACGGTGCTGGTAAATCGACCCTCTTTAATACGATCAGTGGTGAATTACCCGTTGATAGTGGCACCATCCAATTACGAGATCACGATATTACCCGACTTTCCGTTGAAAAACGGACGGCCTTCCTGGCGCGGGTCTTCCAAGATCCTAAAATGGGGACCGCACCACGAATGACCGTTGCCGAAAATTTGCTGCTCGCTAGTCAACGTGGCAAACGGCGTACATTGAAATTACGGCAATTAAAAAAGCATCTGCCACACTTCCAGGCCCTGACAGAAACCATGGACGGCAACGGTCTTTCTGAGCGGCTCAATACCGCGACTGAAAATCTATCTGGTGGTCAACGACAAGCGCTGAGCTTTTTAATGGCAACTGAACAGCGTCCCGACCTCTTGTTATTAGATGAACACACGGCCGCCCTTGATCCCAAAACTAGCGCCCAGCTCATGACGCAAACTAATCAGCGCGTTACAGAAGAAAAGCTAACTTGTTTGATGATTACACATCACTTAGATGACGCACTTAAGTACGGTAACCGCCTGATTGTCCTTGATCAGGGTCAAATCAAGTACGATGTTCGTGATGCGGAAAAAGCACAACTGACAAAGGAAAAACTGTTAAGTTTCTTCGATATTATTGAATAAATTAAGTCTAGCCTGTTAATACTGACACCCAGTCATCAATTTTTTGATGACTGGGTGTTTTTTACAGCTAATTGTAACCGTTTTAGTTGCGAACAATTTATTTTAGTGCTATATTCTAACTAGAATATTTCTAAACTGAGTGGTGTCGACATGCACAATCATTTCTAGTTAATAATTTAGAATAATTACAAACTGCCCTTGTCGACAAACTTAGTTCGTGTTATATTCTATTTAGAACAGTTCTAAACTAAAATTTGGAGGCTTTACAATTATGAAAGTTATTGTCGTTGGTTCTTCTCATGGTGGTTATGAAACGGTTCGCGGTATTTTAGCCGCTCAACCAGATACTGAAATTCAATGGTATGAAAAAGGTGATTTTCTGTCATTCCTCTCATGTGGGATGCAATTATACCTCGAAGGTGCCGTTAAAGACGTTAACTCCGTCAGCTATGCCACTCCTGCTGGCATGCAAGCCCAAGGCGTCCACGTTTTTGTAAATAGTGAAATTAGTAAGGTCGACCCTGCTAGTCACAGTGTGCACGTCATTGACCACGCCACTGGTGACGAACGTGATGAAACTTATGACAAACTAGTCCTAAGTGTCGGCGCGGTACCATTTGACCTACCAGTACCCGGCCATGACTTAGCCAACATCTACGCGATGCGTGGTCGCGACTGGGCCATCAAATTAAAGGCCAAGACCGTTGACCCCAGCGTTAAAAATGTGGTTGTCATTGGCTCCGGTTATATCGGTATCGAAGCGGCTGAGGTCTTTGCTAAGGCCGGCATGCACGTCACGGTTATCGACTTATTACCACGTTTACTCAGCCTTTATCTTGATCAAGAATTCACGGATATCTTAACTAAGACGATGGCCGATCACGGCATCTATGCCGCCGTTGGCCAAGGTATTAAAGCGTATGAAGGCGTTGATGGCCACGTCACCAAAGTGGTGACCGACCAAGGCGAATATCCAGCTGATCTAGTCGTAACCGCCGCCGGAATTCGGCCAGCAACTGGCTTCTTGAAGGACGTTGTCGACTTGGATGATCACGGTTTGATCAAGATCAACGACCACCTCCAAACGAGTGACACTGACA
>OMJG01001691.1_pt1 | contig 12180 bp, 8 predicted proteins | sample 1646431 | NCBI WGS metagenome assembly OMJG01 (sample SAMN03771674, study PRJEB25209) | food metagenome | isolation source: Cotija cheese | place: Mexico:Jalisco,Michoacan | collected 2011-12-12 | reverse complement strand
TACTTAGCATTAGGACGCGAGATCATAGCAAATGGGCATGAAAAAGCTGACCGGACTGGTGTGGGAACAAAGAGTATTTTTGGCTATCAAATGCGGTTTGATTTATCTGAAGGTTTTCCCTTGTTAACAACCAAACGAGTGCCTTTTGGCTTAATCAAAAGTGAATTATTGTGGTTTCTAAAGGGTGATACGAATATTCGTTATTTACTAGAACATAAGAACCATATCTGGGATGAGTGGGCGTTTGACCGTTATGTTAAGAGCGAGGATTACCATGGCCCTGACATGACCGATTTTGGCAATCGTGTGTTAATCGATCCGGAGTTCAAAGAACACTATGAAGCAGAGTTAGAACGATTTTGTGATAAGATCTTGACTGATGAGGTATTTGCTAAAAAATATGGAGAGCTTGGCAATATTTACGGCTCACAATGGCGTCATTGGAAAACGACACAAGGGGAGACAATTGATCAGTTAGCGCAGGTTATTGAAATGATCAAGACGACTCCTGATTCTAGACGTTTGATTGTTTCAGCCTGGAATCCAGAAGATGTGCCTTCGATGGCCTTGCCACCTTGTCACACGCTATTCCAGTTTTATGTCAATGACGGAAGGTTAAGTTGTCAGCTGTATCAACGCAGTGCTGATGTATTTTTAGGTGTGCCATTTAATATTGCAAGTTATGCCTTATTGACTCATCTCATTGCACATGAGACAGGATTAGAAGTTGGCGAGTTCGTTCATACGCTAGGGGATGCTCATTTGTATAACAATCATATGGAGCAGATGATTACGCAACTGGGACGTGATATAAGACCGTTGCCTAAGTTGGTTTTGAATACGGATAAGAAGAGTGTGTTTGAGTTTGATGTCTCTGATATCAAGGTCGAAAACTATGACCCTCATCCAGCGATTAAAGCACCGATAGCGGTGTGATGTCAGTTACTAGTGAGGCAATATTCAGCTGCTAGCTAGCCATTAGCTAGCCATTAACGAAATAGATATACAACTGAAAAAAGAAAAATCTCTCTAAGTCCTTTTGTTATCAAGGGTTTAGAGAGATTTTTTCAGTTGTAAGTGTCAAAGTTATCTCAGACATTACGCTATAAAACATCTTAAGCTAGCAACTTATATCTTACTTAGAAACAGGTTTTTGTTCGTTAGCTAAGAGGTCACGGATTTCTTTCAAGTAATCTTCAGCAGTTGGCACAGCGACTTCTGGTGTGGTTGCTTTCTTAGTCATGCGGTCAGTAACGCTATTAACTGTCTTGATGAGCATGAAGAGGACGAAGCCGATAATCACAAAGTTAATGGTGGCTTGTAAAAAATTACCATAAGCTAGTTTAGCGTTTCCTATGGTAATAGCTAAGTCGCTAACATCAGCTGCCCCTGTGATTGCGGTAATCAACGGCATAATAATATCATTTACTAATGAAGTAACAATTGCTGAGAAAGCAGCCCCAATAATCACACCGACAGCTAGGTCAATAACATTTCCACGCATCAAAAAGTCTCTAAATTCTTTTAACATGAGTAACATCCTTTCTAAAATATGATGACAATTATATTTTAGTTTAATAGACAGCTGATTACAAACAAAAAGAAAGCAAGAAAGCGCTTTAAATAAGGTGGTTTTAGGATCTGTTAAGAACCTAAGTTATTTAATATACCTTTTAGCTGAAAAAGGGGTTAAATAGTCGACTAATGGTTGGTCGTTGGCGATGGCTTGAGCGACTTCATAGCCAATCAGCGGTCCAGAGGTTAAACCAGACGAGCCTAGGCCACTGACGGCTATGATGTGGTCGTAACCAGGTATGGGACCTATTAATGGTAAGAAGTCAGAGGTATAGGCTCTAGTCCCAACACGATGTCCTGAGATGGTTAAATCGATGTCTGTTAAGACAGTCTTGGCTTCTTCGAGCAGAATGTTCTGTTGTCTGCTACTAGGCGTTAAATCAAAGAGTTGATCATTCTCGTGAGTTGCCCCAATGATTAAGCTAGTTTCGCCGTATGGCAGGATGTCTATTTCGCCAATGAGCATGCAGACGGGCCAGTTGGAGGTTTGTCGATTGGTCTGACAAGTAATTAATTGTCCCTTTTGTGGTCTAATGTCGGTTTTTAGACCAAAGGGAGCTAAAAGTTCAGGCAACCACGCGCCGACCGCTAAAATAATGTGATCGAAGGTTTTAACCTGTTCTCCAAAAGCGACGCTATGGCGATCAACTGACGTGATTCGGGCTTTTTCGCGAATAATCGTTGTCCCATTTTGTTCGGCAATGTTCTGTAATGTCGAAATTAGCAATTGACCGTCGACGTGGCCACCGCCGCTAGCATACAAGGCGTAGTGTTCGGCTTGTAGGTTAGGATAAATTTGTTTGACGGACTCTGGCGATAGGAGATTTAAACTACCAATTGTCGGATTAGCTTCTCGTTTTAACTTTGCAGTTAGTAGTAGTTTCTCCGCTAGAAGACGTGAGCGCTTAAAGACTAAAGAACCTGTCTCATGGAAAGGGAGTGTCTTCACCCCATCTGCAGTGAGATCTTCGACGAGTTGGCGATAAAAAGTTGCTCCTGTATCCACCAAGTGATACCAATCCTGATTACGTCTTTGTGAAAACCAAGGACAGATAATACCAGCACTTGCTTTAGTCGCTTGACCGATTCCGTCATCTATCAATGTCACATCATGTGTTGTTTTGGATAGATAGTAAGCGGCAACTGATCCAACAACGCCACCGCCAATGATTACAATTTTTCTTTTTACCATAGCGCTCACCTCATATCTAGAATATCATATTTTGAAATGGAAACGATTTATATGAGCAAAAAAATAGCCCATTTTTCAGTTTTGTCAAACTAGCTAAAACGAGTTATTGGGGGTAAAATGAGAGAGTAAAAAGTGACTAGCATGTTTATAGCTGTTTAGTTTGTGACAAGTTCGGCTGTAGTGTACAACTAATAAAATAAATAGGGGAGCGGAAATGATGTCAACTTATGTTCAAGCGAAACAATTTTTCTTACCAATGGAAGTAACAGGACCAGGGTATCTCGAGATTACTGCTGACGGTAAGTTTGGAGATTTTTTACGTGATATTCCTGATGGTAGTGATGTAATCGATTATGGATCGTTTAGTATTGCGCCTGGGTTAGTCGATACGCATATTCATGGCTATCAAGGCCATGACGTGATGGATAATGATCCTGAAGGGTTGAAGGTGATGGCAGAAGCGTTACCATCTTGCGGTGTTACGTCATGGTTACCAACGACGTTGACGGCCTCAAGAGAGCTATTGGCAGATGTCTGTCGGACTGTCGGTGAGAATGCTGAAGCATTTGAAGGGGCGAAAATTAGAGGTATCTTCTTAGAAGGGCCTTTCTTCTCTGAAGAACATAAAGGGGCTCAAAATCCTAAATACATGGGTGACCCAGATATTTCTGCCTTAGAAGAATGGGTGGAAGCTTCGAAGGGCTATGTTAAGAAGATTGGGATTGCTCCTGAACGCGAAGGTGCAGTAGACTTTACAAAACAAGCGACACAATTAGGGGTTGCGGTCGGTATTGGGCATACTTCAGCAACCTTCGATGAATGCGAAGCGGTCATTAACGCAGGGGCGAACATTTTTGTTCATGCCTATAATGGTATGCGTGGATTAAATCACCGTGAGCCAGGTGTTGTTGGGGCAGCAATGTTTTTTAAAGATGCCTATGATGAGTTAATCTGTGATGGTCACCATGTTCATCCTGTTGCTGCAAAAGTTCTCTTAGACGCACATGGTCGCAAGCGTACGATGTTAATCACTGACTGCATGCGAGCAGGTGGTCTCGGTGAAGGAGAGTCTCATTTAGGTGAATACAAGGTCATTGTTAAAGATGGTGCTGCGCGGTTAGCTGATTCTGGTAATTTAGCAGGAAGTATCTTGCAATTGATTGATGGGGTTAAAAATGTGGTGAAATGGCAAATTGCCTCTCCTGCTGAAGCTATTCGTATGGCAAGCCAAGTCCCAGCAGAATCCGTTAAAATTGATGACGTCTGTGGTAAAATTGCTCCAGGATACGCCGCTGACTTTATTGTCCTTGAAGACGATATGAGCTTAGTTGCTACTTACCTTGATGGAAAATTAGCATATGATGCTGAAGCTTAGTGATAGGTATATAAAAAGTTTTCCAACAGCACATGAACGGCTTTAGAGAGCCATGGAAAAAGAAATAAATAAAAATTCTTAACGAAACACCGCCTTCAAAAATATTGATAGGACGGTGTTTTTGGATGTTTTTGAGAGAAAATATCCCAAATTATGTAAGCGCTATTGACAGCTTGATAGTCGTGGTGGTATTATATGACTGTAAACGTTTACGTTAATGCCATAAATTGTTCCTAATATCAGTATCGCGATGACGTAAACGATTCGACCATTTTTTTACAAGTTACGTAAACGATTACGTAAACTAAATAAAAGGAGAGAACCAAATGAAAAATATGCATAAATTTTTAACCGGTTCGTTGGTTTTAGGTAGTGCATTGCTACTAACTGCATGTGGAGGGAATGAACCAAAAGAAGCTGAAAAAGATGCTGATGGCAATATTATTATGACGGTTGGTCAACAAACACAACCAAATTCGAAATTACCAGAAGGCGATTCTTATGGGGACAATGCTTATAGAAGACTAGTTAAGGAAAAATTAGGTGTCGATATACAAAGTGCTTTTGAAGCCAATGGGGATGACTTTACACGTCAGGTGTCATTAGCCATTGCTTCTGGCGATCTTCCTGACTTAATGGTAGTTAGTCGTGATGAAATGGAAGAATTGGCTGACAATGACTTGATTGCCGATCTAACAGACGTCTATGATGAATACGCTAGTGACGGGATTAAAGAAATCTATAAATCATTTGATAATGTTCAAATCGATTCTGCCAAGATTGATGATAGAATTATGGCTTTACCAGGGACAGCAAATGATTTTGGCCCTAACTTAGTTTGGATTAGACAAGACTGGCTAGATAATTTAGGCATCAAACTGGATGAAGATGGTAACCACGCCATAACATTAGATGAATTAAAATCAACGGCACAAACATTTAAAGAAAAAGATGCGGGTGGTAGTGGCAAGACCCAAGGACTGGCTTTTGCAAACTGGCTGACTGGGGATAGTCATGGTGGTTCGGCTTATACCGCTACAGCAATTTTTAACGCTTTAGGTTCTTATCCTAAGAATTATTTAGTTGGTGATGATGGTAAATTAGAATATGGTTCAAATACTGAAGAAACTAAAGAAAGCTTAGCTTATGTCAAACAATTGTTCGATGACAAGATCTTAGATGACCAATTCGGAACAAGGACTTACGATGATATCAATGCCATGATGATCAATGGCGAACTCGGAATTGTTCCTGGACCATGGCATTTACCTGACTGGGCATTGGTACAAGCTAGAACCTCTAATCCAGAAGCAACCTTTACACCATTTGCGATTGAAAGTAGTGATGGCAAAGTCAATGGTGTTAGCAAACCTGGTGTGGGTGGTTATGTTGTAGTCAGCAAAGATTTTGCACATCCAGAATTGGTTGTAAAAATGATTAACCTATTGTTTGATGACGTTGCAAACTCAAAGGATATGGAAAAAGAATATCCTGAAATTTACGAGTATGCACAAAAAGCAGTTGATGGTTCTGTTAAGCCGTTTAACATTGAAATGTTCCAAAATCTGAGTGAAATTGATGACGCTGTAGATGCAACTGACGCAGCTGAAGGTAAGAAAGACATCAACGATATTAGCAAATTTATCGTTCAAAATAATGCTCGTAAAATAAAAGCATATTTAGATGATCCGGCTGGAGCAGACCCTACGGATTGGTCCGTGTATGCTTCAAGAACACTGGCTGTTGATCATGTGATGAATGGTGTTCGTCAAGCCGGTATCTATAATGAAATCACTCCGTTTGTCACTTTTGAAACAATCAAAGCTTCTGAACGTAATGGGGCTCAAATTGGCAAGCTTGAAGAAGAAACATTCATCAAGTATGTGACAGGTGAGGAATCACTTGATAACTTTGATAAGTACGTTGACACTTGGGATAGTCAAGGTGGACAAGCAATCTTAGAAGAAATGCAAAAACTTGCAGATGACCAAAAATAATTAACACATGGAAGTAGAGCATTTGAGTTTTTCTACAGATGCTCTATTTTACATTAAGAGTAAGGAGCACACTATGGAAAAAGTAGCAGTAAAAAAGAAAAGCTGGCTCTCCAGAGATCAATGGCTATTCTTAGCAATGATCGCTCCCGGGATGATTTTTCTAATAATCTTCTCTTATGCGCCAATGTTTGGACTGATCATGGCCTTTCAAGATTTTGTACCAGCAAGAGGGTTTTTGGGATCTAAAATTGTCTGGTTTGACAATTTTAAATATATCCTAAACCTCCCTGATATTTGGCAGGTGACTTATAATACAGTATTTATCGCAGTTGGTAAAATTATTTTAAATACGATTATTCCAATTATTTTTGCAATTCTACTCAACGAAATCCGAGTAAAATGGATGAAGAAAACGATGCAAACGATCGTTTATCTGCCCTATTTCTTGTCTTGGGTTATTCTAGCATCCGTTATTTTGAACCTCTTTAATCTAGATGGTACGGTTAATCAAATTATTCAAAGTATTGGTTTTGACCGAATCAACTTCTTGGGAAGTAACAAAGTGTTCCCACATTTATTGATTTGGACAGATGTGTGGAAGGGTTTTGGGTATAATTCGATTATTTTCTTAGCAGCAATTACCTCAATTGATCCGGGCCTATATGAAGCTGCGACAATGGATGGGGCGAATTGGTTGCAACGAGTGAGACATGTGACGATTCCAGGGATGATGCCTTTTATCATTTTAATGACGATTCTAGCGTTACCAGGTATTTTGAGCGCCGGGTTCGACCAAGTCTACAACTTATATTCACCGCCGGTTTACGCGAGTGGGGACGTATTAGATACCTACATTTATCGGATTGGGTTGATAGGTCGGGATTACAGTCTAGGTGCTGCAGTTGGTTTAGTTCGTTCGATCATTGGCTTGCTCTTGATTTACATTTCTAATAAAGCTGCTGAAAAAGCTACTAATCGCGTCATGTTCTAACTTATCAGGGGGGTAATAATATGAAGGAAAAATTTGGTATTCGCCAATTTGTGATCTATGTGATCGTTATTTTACTAACATTATCATGCTTGATACCCTTGATGAACGTTTTGGCGTTGTCATTGAGTAGTTCTCAAGCAGCAGCAGGAAATCGTGTCGCACTTTGGCCGGTGGAATTTACATGGGCGGCTTATGAAAGAATTGTCAATGATTCACAATTTTGGCGTTCGTTCGGCATATCGGTCTTTCGTGTCTTTGCTGCGTTAATTCTCAACTTGTCAATGATCGTGACATTGGCTTATCCATTGTCAAAATCGAAAAAAGTATTTCGTTCAAGAAGATTCTTTATGAATTTCATGGTGTTCGCGATGTTATTCAATGGTGGGATGATCCCAACCTATTTAATTGTTCGTAATTTAGGTATGATTAATAGTATCTGGTCGTTAATCTTACCTGGTGCTGTTCCAATTGGAAGTGTCATCTTAGTGATGAATTTCTTCCGTGGTATTCCTAAATCATTGGAAGAATCGGCATTACTTGATGGTGCCAATGGCTGGGATGTGTTGACAAGAATCTATATTCCAATTTCATTGCCATCACTAGCAACTGTATCGTTGTTCAGTATTGTAGGCAGTTGGAATGATTTCTTCGGTGGATTGATCTATATGACGAAGATTGAAAACTACCCATTGATGACCTATATTCAATCCTTGTCTGTTAATATCGCTGAGACATTGCAAAATGCCAGTGGAATGACGTCTGAGCAACTACAAAGTCTGTTAGCTGTATCTGATCGTAACTTGAATGCTGCAAAGATTATTGTGGCAATTGTACCGTTACTAGTCATCTATCCATTCTTACAAAAATACTTTGTACAAGGGATTGTTGTAGGAGCAGTTAAGGAATAAGAAATGTGATCTTCTACGGTCAGCTCCGAGCAGTAAGGAAGTCAACGAGAAATTCAACAGAATTTCGAAGGGGACAGAGTTAGTGCCGAAGGAGTTGTAGAAGAGAACAAGCCAATAAGAAATGTGATCTTCTACGGTCAGCTCCGAGCAGTAAGGTTAAATATAGGCGAAATATGGTCATAGAGTAAGGTAAAATAAGATAGAAGGGGGTTGGGGGTGATGAATGCTTTTTTTCAAGTTGATGGACCTGTTTATAGAGTGTTGATGAAGATATGGAGTTTGTTAGTGCTCAATTTATGCATCCTCGTGACGAGTATTCCACTGGTGACGATTGGTGTTTCGATCAGTGCAGCCTATGCGACTTGTTTTAAGTTGATCGATAATAATGACACACGCATCGTTCAAAATTATAGTGAGGCTTTCAAACGAAATTTCAAGCAAGCTATTGGGTTCAGTGTCATTCACTTCTTACTCTTCTTGATTATCGTGATTGATATCTGGTATTTCACACAAGTTGCCAAAACAGCTTCTTTTTCCTTGATTGGTGTGGTCATCGTTGGCTTGTTCATGCTGCTATGTGGACAGTTTTTATACGGTTATATCGCCCGCTACCAGGACTCGGCTAAGGTGATTTTCATCAATGCGACTAAGTTGTGTTTGGCGAATATTTGGACAAGTTTAGTGTTAGCTGGGATGACGGTCGGTGTGTTGTTTGTGATGTTGACCTCACCTGTCTTGTTTGTATTTGTGATGTATATCAGCATTTTTATTGGATTGAGTTTTATGATTTTTTTAAAGTCGTTTTTAGTACTGAATGTGTTCAAGAAATATGAAAAAACAAAGGAGATTTAAGATGACGTCATGGTGGCAGAAAGCAGTTGTTTATCAAGTATACCCGCGTAGTTTCCAAGATAGTGATGGAGACGGCATCGGTGATTTGAAAGGTATTATTAGTCGATTAGACTACTTAGAAAAATTAGGAATAGATGCGATTTGGCTGAGCCCAGTTTATAAATCGCCTAATGATGATAATGGTTATGATATTTCCGATTATGAAGATATCATGGATGAATTTGGGACCATGGCAGATATGGACGAATTGATTGCAGAAGGACACAAACGCAATATCAAGATTATCATGGATTTAGTGGTTAACCACACGAGTGATGAGCATGCCTGGTTTGTTGAAGCTAAGCAATCAAAAGATAATCCTTACCGAGACTATTATGTTTGGGCAGATCCAGATGCTGAGGGAAATCCGCCAAATGATCTTGGGTCGACTTTCTCAGGTTCTGCTTGGGAATATAGTGAGTTAACAGGACAGTACTACTTACATTTATTTAGTAAAAAACAACCTGATTTGAATTGGGAAAATGAAAAAGTTCGTCACGCTGTCTACGACATGATGAATTTCTGGATTGATAAAGGCATCGGTGGTTTCCGGATGGATGTGATTGATCTTGTCGGCAAGAAACCGTTTGAAAAGATCACCGGAAATGGGCCTAAATTACACGACTATCTACAAGAGATGCATCATGCCACTTTTGGGGGCAAAGATTTGATGACCGTCGGAGAAACATGGGGAGCCACCCCAGAAATTGCAAAACTCTACTCAAAACCAGAACGTGATGAGCTCTCAATGGTATTTCAATTTGAACACTCTGGTTTAGACCAACAGCCATGGAAAGATAAATGGGATCTACAAGACCTCTCCATCCCTGCCCTTAAAGAAGTGTTCACTAAATGGCAAACAGAATTATCGTCTGAAGGTTGGAACAGTTTATTCTGGAATAACCATGATTTGCCACGCATCATCTCGCGGTGGGGAAATGACAAAGACTATCGTGTAGAGAGTGGCAAGATGCTTGCAATCTTGTTGCATCTGCAAAAAGGAACACCTTACATCTATCAAGGGGAAGAAATTGGGATGGTTAACTATCCTGTAGAATCAATCGATGAAGTCGATGATATTGAAAGTATCAACATGTATAACGACCGATTAGCACGTGGCTATGCGAAAGAAGATATTCTCAAGTCAATCAACGCTAAAGGCCGTGATAATGCGAGAACACCAATGCAATGGGATTATTCCGAAAATGCTGGCTTTACAACCGGTACACCGTGGTTGCATGTCAATCCAAACTACCATGAAATCAACGTAAAGCAAGCGTTAGAAGATTCAAACTCGCTATTTTACACCTATCAAAAATTGATCCAATTACGTCATGATAATCCGATCGTTGTGTGGGGCGACTTTACATTAGTCGATACAGCAGATGAGAATGTGTTTGCTTATTATCGAGAATTAGATGGTCAAAAATGGTTAGTAGTAACCAACTTCCAAGCGAAGAAAACAAGCTTTGAACTGACAGAAGAACCAAAATCAACCATCATCCAAAATTATAACGATAAAACCTACCAAAAAGGCCAATTAGACCTTGAACCATACGAAGCGGTTGTTTTTGAAATTAAGTAGTGACTAAACACGTTAAGCTTCGAGCAGTAAGGAACTCAACGAGAAATTCAAGAGAATTTCGATGTGGAGAGAGTTAGTGCCGAAGAAGCTGTGTTTGGAGCACAATTAACAAGTAGTGACTAAACACGTTAAGCTTCAAGCAGTAAGGAACTCAACGAGAAGGTAAGAAAGTTGTTCGGCTATTACCAAAAAAAGACGATTTTGGAGGCAATATGACGAAAAAAGAGATGCAAGGTTCGAAACAGAAGAAAACTAATACAACTAAAACCATACAGTGGATAGGAATAGGGGCAGTAATGCTCCTATTATTTATAGGGATAGGATACGGAGTTATGACGTTAAATAGTAGCAAAGGAACAGAGGACAATGAGGCTCAGGTCAGGGTTTCATTAGACAAAGCAATGTATGATCCTGGAGAAACAATCCAACTGACGCTTACAGCGGATGCTGAGGTATTAGGGGCGAAGAAGGGTCAGTATGAAGTGACGGTCAAACAGTTGGATAAGACGGTCGATGTGTTGACGGGTGAGTGGACGGCGACGGCCGATAATCAGCTCGATGAAGTTGTCGAATGGACGGCGCCAAGTGATGATTTTAAAGGGTATTTGTTTGAGGTCACACTAAGTGAAGGCAAGGATAAGGACAAGGAGAATGTGCTAGCTACCGCAACAAGTGCGGCTGATGTGTCGAGTAGGTGGACCAAATTCCCACGTTATGGGTTCTTGACAAACTTCGATAAGGGCGTTGAGACGGAAGGTATCATCGATCAAATGAAAGACTGGCAGTTGAATGGGATCGAGTACTATGACTGGAAGTATTTACACCATCAGTTGATTCCTGAAGATGGAGCGATGGAATGGCAAGACTGGGCTGGGCGTCATATTAGTGGTGAAACAGTCAAGAGTTATATTGCGGATGCGAAAGCAAAGAATATGACCAATATGTCCTATAATATGATCTATGCTGCCACCAACAATTATGCCAAATACGGCATCAAAGATGAGTGGGGTCTTTGGTATGCTGAAGACCATGAAAGTGGCAAAAACAAAGGAGATCGGTTTACCTTCTCTATGGGGGCCAGTCCTACAGGGCAATCCAACTTATTCTTTTTTGATATCAGAAATCCTGACTGGCAAGACTACATCATTGCTAAAAACCTCGAAGCGTTAGAGGTGATGGGCTTTGATGGCTGGCATGGCGATACAGTCGGCGAATGGGGTAAAATGTGGTCGAATGATATGCTTGGCGATGACTCACAAGGCTTTTATGTGAAAGACGGCTATAAAGCGTTTCTGGATAAGGCAAAGGCAGAACTCGAGGGGTATCAATTATCTTTCAATCCAGTTGGAGCTCAGGGGATCGAACAAGTCAATGCTTCTGCTGTTGATGTGTTATATGCCGAAATCTGGCCATGGGATCATGACAGTGAGGGCGTCCAATACAATACCTATAACAGCTTGAAACGAGAAGTCGACCAATCGCGGAAAGAATCAGGCGGCAAGTCGCTCATCATCCCAGCTTATATGGAGTATGATTACGCCGATAGCGTGATTGACCAACCTTTTAATCAGTCAGCGGTCTTATTGACGGACGCTGCGGTCTACGCTGCTGGAGGTTCTCGAATTGAACTAGGCGATGGCGATGCTATGTTATCTAGCGAGTATTT
>OMJG01001690.1_pt1 | contig 12186 bp, 10 predicted proteins | sample 1646431 | NCBI WGS metagenome assembly OMJG01 (sample SAMN03771674, study PRJEB25209) | food metagenome | isolation source: Cotija cheese | place: Mexico:Jalisco,Michoacan | collected 2011-12-12 | reverse complement strand
CGATGATTTGATCGATTTGCGTACGTGTTGACTCAGGCTTCAATAAAGTGTGATCAATCAATTTTGCACTATGCATTTTCTATCTCCTCCTTTATGGTTGATTATAAAAATACGGTTGTAAATTAGTTGATTGAGCGTCAGGTTCATTTAAATATCAGGTTAGATGTTCGCTTTTTATGTAACCGCATACATATACTATTACATTAATTCATTTCCCATAAACAAACAATACAATTGAACGTGATATCTTCATTATGAACGATGACTTGACAACAAGCTAATCAGGATTATATTTTTATAATTCTTTAATTCTATAGTACAAAAATTCGCAAAAAAGGGAAACAAATGTTATCTTAAAATTATTAATGAATATTAAGGAGAAGATAACAAATGACAAAAGGTACACCACATATTCAACCAAATGGAGTAAAAATTGCTAAAACAGTATTAATGCCTGGCGATCCGCTACGCGCAAAATATATTGCTGATAATTTTTTAGAAAATGTTGAACAATTTAACGATGTACGTAACATGTTTGGTTACACTGGTACATATAAAGGTAAAGAAGTTTCTGTAATGGGTTCTGGTATGGGTATTCCAAGTATTGGTATTTACTCATATGAGTTATACAACTTCTTTGATGTAGATACAATCATTCGTATCGGTTCTTGTGGCGCATTACAAGAAAATGTTAACTTATACGATGTTATTATTGCACAAGCTGCATCAACTAATTCAAATTATGTAGATCAATACAATATTCCAGGTCATTTCGCGCCTATCGCTGACTTCGAGTTAGTAACTAAAGCTAAAAATGTCGCTGACCAAATCGGTGCTACTACACACGTAGGTAACGTATTATCTTCTGATACATTTTACAATGCCGATCCAACATTCAATGATGCTTGGAAAAAAATGGGTATTTTAGGTATCGAAATGGAATCAGCTGGTTTATATTTAAATGCGATTCATGCTGGTAAAAAAGCACTTGGTATTTTCACAGTAAGTGATCATATTTTACGTGACGAAGCTACTACACCTGAAGAACGTCAAAATTCATTTACACAAATGATGGAAATCGCTTTAGAAATCGCAGAGTAACTTATTTAAATTGACTTTAATTGCTCTTTAACAATGCGATTAAACTCAAAAAGCCAACACATTCTGGGCGTATCCCCATTTATGTGTTGGCTTTTATTTATATTATTACTTATCTGTAGATTAGCTTAAGTAAGATTTAAACATCCAATTATGTTTATCTACTGATGTTTGCATACCTATAAACATATCTTCTGATACATCATCGCCAGCATTACCAGCAATTTCGATTGCGTTTTCTAATTGTTTTGAGATATTTGTGAAGTCTTGTGATAATTCTTCAACCATTTGTTCTGCAGAGTAACCTTTCGCAGCTTCTTTAACAATTGATTGCTCTAAGCATTCAGTTAATGTACCTACAGGGTTTCCTCCTACCGCTAAAATTCTTTCAGCTAATTCGTCTACATATTGGCTTGCTTCATTATATAATTCTTCAAATTTAACGTGTAATGAGAAGAAGTTAGGTCCTTTCACATACCAGTGGAAATTATGTAGCTTTGTGTAAGCTACTGTCCAGTTTGCTACTTGTTGATTCAATTCTTTTACAACATCTTGTTGATTACTCATATTTAATACACTCCTTAAAATTGTCTACGTCTTGCTTGTTTATATTAATTATTATATTATAATGATTCTAATCTGTAAAGTGTTTTTACTCTCTTTTTTATAATTATTCTAATCTAACCGTAAAGTGTTCCGCTATTTAAATGCCTAAATTTTAATTCATCATCTAATATATCCATTATCAATTAGCAAGTATGTTTTATCAATCAGTAAGTTTTACTTTCGCATTATCATCTAAAAAGAACGATTTTTCATAATCATTTGGTTGGTGCCATGTTGTTTTCCACATTCTATTTCTATTATTAGCAAACATTCGATAACCGAAATTACGGACTGGTTTAGGTACAAGCCATAAACCTACGCCCAATAATTTAGTTCGATTAGGTAGTGCTGTGATTAGTTTAATAATCGCCTGCGATTCAAAATATATACAATCACCTTTCTGTAAAATCACACTATTTTTATTTGCCGCTTCTGGATGTTGTTTAAAAAATTGTTGTCCAACTTCACCTTTTAACGTGGCAAATTGATAATTTCTTGGTAGGTCATGTTGAATTAACCAAATGACATAGTTATAACAATATATACAGTTTCCATCATAATATACGATTGGCATAATTTATTCGCTCCTTTAATAGTACTTATAGTCATTTTTCCTAATTTAAAAACATTTAAACAAGGTTGTCACTTGATAAGTCCTCGCGACACGAAATTGCCATAAAATTTATTTTTCAGTTTTATATTTATTGTATAATGTATTTTTTATTTACTTTAAATTTCTCAATCTACAGTGTAATCTTATTTCTTATTATTAACTTAGCGTTTGGTCATTCGTCTTATTCAACATACCACTGGAAAACTCATATAAAGTTTTAATTCTGTAACATAAATTCTTTTATATTCATATACTGTCTTTATTATTTATTAAAATAAAAACGAGTAATCTATCATAAGCTCTTAATTAGCTCTTATGGTTGATTACCCGTCATTTTTTCTTTATGCGGTTATTCAAATATGCAATTATGCAATTTTTAATCCTATCCTTACTTCTTTTCAAAAACTACCATATATCATTAGTCATGTTTGACTTTGACTATACGTGTGTATTTTAAAAACTGCTCTGAATATTTCTCCTTAATTTCCTCTAAACTGTCATATGTAATACCTACAATATGCCAATTAGGATTGAAATAATAGAAAGAATCTTTTTGTCGTGACCATTTAATCATATTACCGTCTTTATTATAACGTGGTAATGTTACTTCATAGCCTTCTAACACATTAATATACGTTTGGAAAATGTCTGTATCTATACGATTAAAATTATCAATAACTAAATAACTTTTATCCTTTTTAGGCATTAATTGAGTAATAAATCCTTCACGATAGTATAATGCCCCTGTTTCATTTGGTAAATACTTGCCATAAAGCATATCTTCTGAAAAATCAGGATGACCTGTTGTTATAACAGGATTTGCATTCGCTTTTTGCAATAAGTCATTAGCCGCTTTTAAGCCTTCTTCTTTTCGATCTACAACAAGTAAAATAAATGGCTTTAACGCTTCTTCTTTTTCACTTTCAAGCATATCTGGTTTTTGAACCATTTCAAATGGAGATTTCAATCCATTATTATCGCTCATTTCAATAATTGCATCATACTGTGCTTGTGACATACTTGCAATAGCCTGTTTTGCATTTTCTTGAAGGAAATATAAGTTTTTCAATTTAGGATGCTTATTTAATGTACTTAATGTAATCGGTGTAATGTCTTTCTCATAAGACACTTCAATCACTGTACTATTTGTTCTACCAGGAATTGGTGGTTTTTCATGAATATGCTTTGATACTTCTCCAATTCCAACGACAGATTGATTTTTCGTTCGATTATAAAAAATAATATTGTCGCCTTCTTCTAACTGAGTATAAAAATGATAACCATTACGTTTAATACCGTTGTACGTGTGCGTATAAATCGTATATTGGTTTCCAGGTTCAAATTCTTCAGTTTCAGCTAAAAAGAAATAACGTGGTATCTTAATTTCGCCTTTACCAAGACCACTTATTAAATCAAACTCTTCTGCAGTGATTTGATTGAACAATGTCTCTTTCATATTACTCATACGAAATTCCAAAGCTTCACTACGCTTTAAATAATCTGCTGTTAATGGTTTCAATTGTTCATTAAAACGAAACTGTACACGTATTTTATTTTGTGCACCTGTTTCAACACTAATAATTTCACCACATCCAAGTAGTCCCGTATCCGTCTGAACTTGATAAAAGATGACTTGATCTCCTACTTTAGCCTTTTTAAACGCTCTAAATCCTTGAGATGGGTTAAAATGTGCGCCTGATTCAAATAAAGCTGTTTGTCCTACTAACGGTTCATTATGATTCCAACGGTTATATCCACAATTCAACCAAAAATAATTCGTTTCTGCTGTCATCTTAATACTCCTTAACCTGAATAAATTTTAGAAACACTATGAATTACATTCTTTTATTGTTTCTTATGCAGTTGGGCGCGTATGCGATCAACTGTATCCCCTTTGTTCACTGCGATTTTAATCGCATTTCCTATAACATTGTAGCGCCTAGGACATTAATTTACGTCCCAGACCCTTATCGTTTTCACTTCTAAGTAAGTCGAACTATTTTGCTTTACAACAAGTGCGACTCTATATACAGTTGGACACACACATACGAGCAACTGTATACCTTTTAATCAGTTTTCTATATTTTATTTATTATATCTGTCTTAATGATAAAAATTGTTACAAACAGTTTAACATATTTAGCTACCTATTTTGCATATAAAAAACATGCTTGCATACACTATGCAATAAAAATTACAAATTTATATATGATACCACTATGCTTGCTTATCTCTATAGCGCCATTGATACACATTTTTAAATATCTATACTGCCGTTAGAATTTTATCATGTCTTAATTTTCATTAAATATTAATTACTTCATTTTATATAAACCAACAAAAACCCCCTCACTACTATGCAAGTGAGAGGTTATGTTGATGTGCTTTATTTTCATCAATGTCATTAACACAATCATATTTCTTCTGTTAATGCACTGTATTATATTCAAACGCGCTATCGACAATTAATTTGAAGCTACAAAGGTACCGCATAATGGCAGCACATTAATTAACAATGCGCTAAACTTTAATGAGGCGCTGATTTGCTTGTCTTTAAAAGTCAACATAGCACTGATAATTCCTAAAATAGCTACTATACGTGGAATTGTCATGCTCGGATACTGCGGTATATGTAAGAAAGCACCAAGACCTGCTATCACACCACATACTAACGCAATATATAGAAATTGCTTCAAATCATTCACTCCTAAATTGTTATTACACTATTACACATAGCTAATCATCAATGTGAAATCGCCTTCAAAGACACTATCCAAATCTTCAGAAGTCAAAATAAAGTTTGTACCAGTAGTCAGTTTGAAAATTTCACCATCGACAATCATTTGCCCTTCACCTTCCAACACTGTAACTAAACAGAACTCTCTAGGCTTCATATAATTTAACGTGCCAGAAATTTCCCATTTAACCAATGTAAAGAAATCATTCGATACAATGTGTGTACACTTATGGTTTTCAATAATTTCACTTTCAGGCAAAATATTAGGTAATGGTGCATTGTACTGAATAACGTCTAAAGCTTTTTCAATATTTAACGGTCTATCATTATATTGATTATCTTGACGATTGAAATCATAAAGTCTATATGTAATGTCTGACGATTGCATCGTTTCGTATGCTAATATTCCTGAAGAAATAGTATGTACTGTTCCTGCTGGAATAAAATAGAATTCTCCAGGTTTTACTTTAATATATCTAAGTATCGACTCTATCGTTCCGTGTTGAACATGATTCGCAACTTCTTCTCTAGACTCTGCTAATGTCCCTATAACTATTTCTGCATCTTCTTCTGCATCTATAATATACCAACATTCAGATTTGCCATATTGCCCATTTTCATGCTCATAAGCATAAGAATTATCAGGGTGCACATGAATAGAAAGTGATTCTCTTGCATCCACTATTTTAGTTAGAAGCGGAAAATCTTTGCTTGGGAAATCACCAAACAATTCACGATGTTCTGACCAAATACGGTCTAATGTTTGACCTTGATATGGTCCATTAATAATCTCGCTCGTACCATTTGGATGTGCTGACACACACCAACATTCCCCAGTTGTATCATTGTCTAATTGATATCCAAACTCACTTAGACGTTGACCGCCCCATAATTTTGTTTTTAAAATTGGTTGTAAAAATAATGGCATTGTTGCACCTCCATTGTGATTAAGTAAGCAATAGAACTCTGATGTTGTTGTTCCATTATATTTTGATTTTGTTCTCATTTACATCGTATTATAAACTTCCACATTTCAAATTAACTATTAGTGATTGTACCATATTTACTAATATTGCAGTACTGCCAATTAAAGCGCTTCACTTAAATTTACAGTACTTTAACATTTTTAAAAATTTATAGCATAGAGATTATATCTCTCTTACATTTGTACATATTTCCCTTTAAATTTACTCGCCCATTATACCAATTAATAAACAACTTTAATAGTTGTGCCATACATTGTTCAAATTCTTTGTAAAATGCATAGACAATACGTACTTATTCATACTTATAATTCATCATTTTCAAAAAAATAACGAGTTACGAAAACGTAACCCGCTTCAAATCATATTTACTATCCTTATTAATCCTTTTCAATTTCAAATTGAGTTAAAGCATCTTTAATGTCCTGCTCACCACTAATAATTTGAAACTCTTGGTGATTAAAATGATTGGATGTGACAATTTCTTTTAATACTGTCGCAACATCTTCTCTAGGAATTTCACCTTTACCATCAAAATATTGTGCAGCTTCTATCTTTCCAGATCCTGCTGCATTTGTAAGTGCCCCTGGATGTAAAATTGTATAATTCAAACCTGAACGTCTTAAATAGTCATCAGCGTAATGTTTAGCTATTGTATATGGCTTTAAATCACCGCTATCATCAAAAGCCTGACGTCTCGAATCATATGTTGAAACCATGACATAGTGTTTAATATTAGCCTCTTTACTCGCAATCATTGATTTAACAGCACCATCTAAATCGACAATAATTGTTTTATCTGCACCCGTGTTCCCTCCAGAACCTACTGAAAAGATAACTTTATCGAATGGTTTAAACGTCTCAGTTAAAGTCTCTATTGAATCATTTTCAACATCAACAAGAATTGCTTTCATACCTTGTGATTTTAACGCATTAAGTTGATCTGATTGCCTAACACCAGCAGTAAATGGTACATTTTCTTTTGCTAATTGTTGCACTAGTAACGAACCTACACCGCCATTAGCACCTATAACCAAAATATTCATTTACAACACTCTCCTATTTATTATTCTCTATGCCATACCACTTTATGAGATATGTAAAACTTGTTACAACTATAAAAATCAATTGACATACTACTGGGAACGTATTAAATTAATATATGAACAAATATTCATATGAAGGGATTGTCATATAATGTCAGAACAATATTCAGAAATAAATACAGATACATTAGAACGCGTAACTGAAATTTTCAAGGCATTAGGCGATTACAATCGAATACGTATCATGGAATTGTTATCAGTCAGTGAAGCAAGTGTTGGTCACATTTCACATCAATTGAATTTATCTCAATCAAATGTCTCGCACCAATTAAAATTACTTAAAAGTGTGCATCTTGTGAAAGCAAAACGACAAGGCCAATCAATGATTTATTCATTAGATGACATCCACGTAGCAACTATGTTAAAGCAAGCCATACATCACGCGAATCATCCTAAAGAAAGTGGGTTATAATATGTCTCATTCACATCATCATCATGACCATATGCATAGTCATGTAACTACAAATAATAAGAAAGTATTGTTTATATCGTTTTTAATAATCGGTCTATATATGTTTATCGAAATCATCGGCGGTCTCCTTGCTAACAGCTTGGCATTACTATCTGACGGTATCCATATGTTTAGCGACACATTCTCATTAGGTGTTGCACTTGTCGCATTTATTTATGCTGAAAAGAATGCCACAACTACAAAAACATTTGGTTATAAACGTTTCGAAGTACTCGCAGCGTTATTTAACGGTGTAACGCTTTTTGTAATAAGTATTTTGATTGTTTTTGAAGCGATTAAACGTTTCTTTGTTCCTTCTGAAGTTCAATCAAAAGAAATGTTAATCATTAGCATTATTGGTTTAATTGTCAATATCGTTGTTGCATTCTTTATGTTTAAAGGCGGCGACACTTCACACAATTTAAATATGCGTGGTGCTTTTCTACATGTTATCGGAGACTTATTAGGTTCAGTTGGCGCCATTACTGCAGCTATTTTAATTTGGGCATTTGGATGGACAATCGCCGATCCTATCGCAAGTATTTTAGTTTCCGTTATTATTTTAAAAAGTGCTTGGGGTATCACAAAATCTTCAATTAACATTTTAATGGAAGGCACACCAAGTGATGTTGATATAGATGAAGTTATAACTACTATTAAAAAGGATTCACGAATACAAAGTGTGCATGATTGCCATGTTTGGACAATTTCAAATGATATGAATGCATTAAGTTGTCATGTTGTTGTAGACCATACATTGACAATGAAAGAATGTGAATTATTATTAGAAAACATTGAGCATGATTTATTACATTTAAATATTCACCATATGACTATTCAATTAGAAACGCCTAATCACAAACATGATGAATCGATTATATGTTCAGGAACACATAGTCATTCACATAACCATCATGCTCATCATCACGCGCATGTACATTAATAATTTTAACCTACTGCCATTGCATCGATTAAACTTTTCAATGGCAGTAGGTTTTTTATGTATTTATGGCGACTTGTTTGGTCTTTGATGATGCAATGTTTATTAACAAATTTTCAACTATTATTTCTTACATTAGTCATATTTTTGACAATTTACTATTATAATTCTCTAACTTTAGTCACTTTAATTAATTTTTATTAGATATTAATATGAAAATAACGTGTTTTTTGTTATTGTATTTATATGAAGAAAAGGAGGCACCACTTTGTTTACTTACTTTAAATCAGCATTTAAAAATGCTAAACCACAATTATTAATAACATTGATATATGCACTTATAGCATTTGCTGTAATTGCAGTTGTATATTTACTTGCTAATTTCCAGCTTGCTAAGTATGTACAAACTATTGCAATTTATTCACAATTTGGGCAAAAACCACCAGTAGATGCATATTTAAAAGTTATCGCTGTATTACTTATAGCAGCTGTAGTTTCACTGTTTGTTTTAGTTCAAATTTTTATCGGAATCACAAATGTTATGAAACGAGCAATGAGTCATGAAAAAGTAAAATTTACCGATTTATTTATTGCATTTAAAAAAGGTATTTATTTAAAGAGCGTTCTGATCGGTCTTGTATCTATAGCAATGATTATCGTTCTTTCACTTCTGACATCATTACTATACAAATTATTTTCTCCAGTATCAGAAATGATTATGAATTCAGTACAATCATCATATGCAGATAGTACACACCTGATTGGTATTGCTATTACAACTCAAAGCATCATAATCATTGTTGTTTTATTGATTAAAGCAATTATTACTTGGTTATTGTTAATACCTGTTTTCAACTTTATGACTAGTTTCGTTGAATCAACTAACGATAAAGTAAAAACACACTTAGCTAATGGATTTAAAGCAATGAAAAATGGTCAAAAAACATTTTTCAAATTTTTCATTGGAATACTATTATTAAACTTAATTATTATTTTATTTAAAACACCTGTTGGTTACTTGATTTCATTTAATACGCAATCACTCTCTCAAAGTGTTGCAGAAAATATCATAAGAGTTTATACAGTAATGACAATTATTTTATTCGTTGTTATTCATGCAATCATTTTAATGGGTATCGTTCAATATTACTTAAAACGTGGTCAAAAAATTACTAAAGATAAAGTAAAAACAGCTGACAAGAATAAAAAAGTTGTCACTGAACCAAAAAATACAAAAGTAGAAAATGATAAAGTGACAACATCTGTTGAAACAAAAACAGAAAAAGCACAAGATTCATTAAATGATAATACAACAAAAACGATGACTTCAGATAAACCAGAAAACAATCAACCAAAATAAATTTTAGAGCCCCTAACAACTTTAGTTGTTAGGGGCTCTTATGCATGCGCTTAGCGCAGGCGCTCCTACTTTTCAACTTTAGTTGTTAGGGGCTTCTTTCTAAAATAACTAAGTGAATTATCTATATATGAAGAGGTCTCCAATACTTTTTATATAATTCGTGATTACATTCTATACTTTTAATTGTATTTTCTGCTGTATGGAAAGTTGGTTTTATTAATTCTGATTATGTTCAGAACTACAATTCATAAGAAAAATGTGTTAAAATATATTTGTAGTAAGTAGAAGCAAAAGATGAAAATCTTTAACTCTTGAAACACAAAAAGGGCAACACTCGGAAACATGTTACCCTAATGAGCCCGTTAAAAAGACGGTGACCTTATATTTTATTTAAAAATAGCCTTCAAAAATGCCGGTCAAAGCGAATAGAAGGTTATTTTTTATGGTCTTGAGTACTAATCAATACTAAACCAATGATTGTTAATACAACCATCAGCATTTCAAAATCAGACATGCTAGTCCTTTCTAGGAGTAACAACTATAACCATAGGCATCACCCCTTTATTAAGAGATTAGCCACCATCTATCCTACTTGCTCAATAAATATTATAACATGCACACTTTTAAACAGTAATTCATAGTATAAGTTTTTTCATTTCTTAATCAACTCGATAAACAGTTGAGTGACATACCCTTGTCTAACTAGCTATTTCTTCCCCTGTTATCGTTTGTTCATCATATAAAAATTTAATTTCTCATTTTTTATTCTCTGGTAAAGAAGAGCACCAACCTTTTCGGCTGATATGCTCCCTTCAAAATAGACATTGAAAAATGAAAACTTTGAAAGAGAAATCGTCAGTCTATTATTGATAAGTATTATCCTATCCTCGAAAAATTACTTTCAGACACTAGTGAACAAAAATTTTACTATAAGCGTATACTTTGGCAATATTCGAAGGAAAAACATGGATTAACCTGTGCATATTATACATTTAGAGCTTATATACTTAAACATGATGAATTTACTCCTTATATTATGAAATGTTATCAATAGATGTCGCCTAAAGATACAACAAGATTCGAGACAAAACCTGATCATCAAGCACAGTTTGACTGGAAAGAAAGCATTAACTTTAAAACGAAAGATAATCAAAGGATTCCACTATATATAGGTGTGCTACTACTTTATTATTCTCGTTTTATAATCATGCATAACAATGAGTAAATCAAGTGATGCCTTATTTAATTCATTAACACAATCGTTTGAGCTAATAGAAGGTGTATATAATGAACTTGTAACGGATAACTTGAAAATAGTCATGTATAAGCCAAGAAAAGAAAGTACAAGTGGTCGAATAAATCGTAGATTTAAATAATTCACTGATGGTTTTAAATTTCAAGTAAAACCTTGTATTTCCGGCCTCCCTAGAAAAAGATAAAGTTGAATCAATAACAAAAATATTAGATGAAATTAATGCTTACCAAGACGAATTGCATTTGGAAGAGATTCCTAAGTTTTTTTAATCTTAATGAACGATTTAACTACTAAGTTCATACTAGTACAGGTAAATTGCCTATTACTGCCTAAGAGAAAGAAAAAATTTTCTTACAACCACTACAGAATGTGAATGTAAAAAACTCATATAAAGTGAAACATATCTTACTTATGGAATGAAATGTTTGATTATCCCAAAATCACAAATGCGATTTTGGAGTTGTTAGGGGCTCTAACGCAAATACACCCCTACTTAAAATAACGGTAGTTGTTATAGTATACTTAAATGCATAAACCATATAAAAGGTGATGCTAATATGACATACGGTTCAATTGTAGCTATACTCTGTGCCCTATTTGTGATTTTCTTCATTCCATATATGGAGAAGAAAGACAAAAAGAAGAAATAACACTAGTATCTGGATTACTAGCATACAAAGGAGCAGTAAGACATTTTCTAATAGAAAATAACTTTACTGCTCCTTTGTAAATTACTCTTCAACTATTGTAAATTAAATAATAAATAACTGCCGATGTTATTAATCAGCTAAAAAATGCTTTGCTAAATATTTTGCTGCGCCATCCTCTTCATTCGTGTATGCCGTTACATCTGAAGTTAATGCTTGGATTTCAGGGCGTGCATTTTTCATAGCAACTGTATAATGACCAAATTCAAACATTGCTCTATCATTGTCGCTATCTCCAATAACTAACGTTTCTTCTTGATGAATACCAAAATGTGCAATCATTTCTTTAATGCCTGTACCTTTATCAGTTTGATAAGCCATTGTTTCCGC
>OMJG01001689.1_pt1 | contig 12188 bp, 10 predicted proteins | sample 1646431 | NCBI WGS metagenome assembly OMJG01 (sample SAMN03771674, study PRJEB25209) | food metagenome | isolation source: Cotija cheese | place: Mexico:Jalisco,Michoacan | collected 2011-12-12 | reverse complement strand
AACACGCCTGCCTGTCACGCAGGAGATCGCGGGTTCGATTCCCGTCGAGACCGTATAAACCCATCCAATAGGATGGGTTTTTTTATGCGTAAATATAGAAATGTATAAGTTTTGCTAGATAATTTTTTATATCATGTTGTAATATGGTGGATGAGCAATACTTTATCGTATGTTTTGGTTGGAACCTATTTAATGAATGAATAAACTTTTTTACAATGAAGTGAAATTTAAAATGAGGAGTAAATAAATGACAAATCATAAGCATATAGAAGAAACAGATTTGATTAACCTCATCAGTGATCGACACCATGACTTAAGACAAAAAGTAGAATATATGACGGCACAACAATTACCTCAGGTTCATTTTGGTAGTTCTGAATGGTATTTAATTATGATCATTAAATATGATCAGCCTACTTTTGCAGAACTCACGCATAAGATCAATTTAACGCGTCAGGCAATCCATAAAGCAGTGAAACAATTAGAACAGAAACAAGTTGTTCAAATTGAAAGTGTGCCCAATAATAAGAAAGAAAAACGTGTAACCTTAACGGAATTTGGTATCATGTGTTATGAGAAATATATTAAAAACAAACAACACATCATTGAACATATTGGTCAAGTGATCGGTGCGTCAGAAGTTGCACATTTAGAGCAATTGTTACAAGCAGACTGGCAATTAGAAAATGATAAGCCAGATGAATAATTAGAGTATATAAAACGATAAACACAACGTTACATACTCTAATTTTTTTGCAATTCATTATTGTAAACTAGGTTGACAATAATGGCGAAATTTTGCTAAAGTAAGTTGGTCAGTCTTTTCGACTACATAAATAGCTAGAGCATTTATATAGAAGATTGTCGCATAATGATGAAACAATGTTACTTAAAGATGGCTTGAATTCAGGGGTATGTGGCATAAAGTTTCTTTACAAAGGGATCTTGAGTAACATCAAACATCTTCTATATAGCATGCATCATTCTTAGCATAATAAAAATTCAATGGAAATATAGGAATAAGTCATAACTTATGTAGATGAATTAAGTAGAAGAAAGCAATCGATGATTATGGAAACAGTAGTTGATTTGTCTCATCCATACTTAACACTCTCATTTATACTTATACTTCATTTACCATCAAAAAGGAGTATATCAAATGGCAACACAAGTAAACGTAAAAAGCCCGAAAATGTTTGCACTGGTCTTAATGATTGGTGGATTTATGGGACTGTTCAGTGAAACAGCACTCAATATGGCATTAACCGATATTATGGCTGACTTTAAAGTATCAGCGGCAACGGTGCAATGGTTAACGACAGGGTACTTACTCGTCATGGCTTGTTTAGTACCAGCGTCATCGTACCTTATTAAATGGTTTAGCACAAAAACACTAATTGTTTCAGGTATTTTATTATCATTATTAGGCGTAGTTATTGGCGCGCTTGCACCTAACTTCGGTTTACTATTATTGGGACGCTTGATTCAAGCGTTAGGGACAGGTATTTTATTACCTATTATGGTTACGGTTTTGATGCTTATCTTCCCAATTGAAAAACGTGGTGCGGTTATGGGCATCATGGGACTGGTTATTACAGCAGGACCAGCACTCGGCCCCACACTTTCAGGTGTCATTATTTCCGCATCTAGTTGGCACTACATCTTCTGGATCAGTGCAGTGTTATATTTAGTCGTCTTAGGTTTAGCTTTTACAAATACTGAGAATGTAGGAGAGATTTCGAAGCCTAAAATCGATATCCTATCCATTTGTTTATCAACGATTGGATTTGCTGGATTAATCTTCGCATTAAGTTCAATGGCAGAAGCGGCCTTCACAAATGTTATCGTTTGGCTACCATTAGTCATCGGTATCCTAGCCTTAATCATCTTTGTTGTACGTCAATTTAAAATTGACTCACCAATGCTTAACTTAAATGTCTTTAAATATCCTATGTTCGTCCTTGGGGCAGCTATGGTATTTATTACGATCTTATGTATTTTATCAACAGGCATCTTATTACCCTTATATTTAAAAGGCGCCTTACTATTTAGTTCAGTGATTGCTGGTTTAACGTTATTACCTGGTAACGCAGTCAATTTAGTATTGTCTCCGGTCGTCGGTTCATTGTTTGACCGCTTTGGTGCGAGATACTTCGGCATTATCGGGTATTTATTAATGTTTATCGCTGCAATGACGTTTGCACTCATTATTTCTGCATCTACACCAGTTTGGGCCATTATTCTTACGTTTATGGTACTTTTCTTTGGTATCACAATGGTAATGATGCCAGCACAAACGAACGCTTTAAATCAACTACCACACGATTTATACGCAGATGGTTCAGCTACCATTACGACATTAATACAAGTCGGTGGTTCAGCAGGTACAGCTATCGCCATTACGCTTTATACAACAGCAATGAAATCATTTGGCGCTGCTAATCCGAATGTAAGCCAAGAAATCATACTTTCACATGGCGTACAGTTTACCTTTTTCTTTATCACTGCATTAACAGTGATTGGTTTTATACTTTCATTATTCGTTAAGAAACAGAAAAGTGTCTAAGCATCCGTTACAGTGATTAGTAAGCTATGACAATGAGGCTTTTCAACATTGAAACAAGCGTTGCGTCGACACGCACGTGATAAATAACGGAATGATACAGTTTTAGATAAATATAAAGCACCACAGAGGGAGGAGCATACGTCATCTAATGCATATTAGGTGACGCGTGCGCTCCCTTATTTGTGTTATAAGCAATAAATTAGAATGATACAGGATGCTTGTTTAAACTAGGCATACCTATGATGACCCGATGAATACCCATTTAATCGGGATAATGTTATAATTTTACAATATACAATTTTAAATTTTTATTTGGAAAAATAGAATTAGAGCGCCATAAATGGTAAATTGTATTATAGGGAAATGCGTAGAATTTAATGTAAATGTACTACAATATAGAAATGAGGTTTATAAATATGGCTAGAAAAGTTGTTGTAGTCGATGATGAAAAACCAATTGCTGATATTTTAGAATTTAATTTGAAAAAAGAAGGCTACGAAGTATTTTGTGCCTATGATGGTAACGATGCAGTCGATTTAATCTATGATGAAGAACCAGACATCGTGTTATTAGACATTATGTTACCTGGTCGCGACGGCATGGAAGTTTGTCGTGAAGTACGTAAAAAATACGAAATGCCAATTATCATGTTAACAGCGAAAGACTCAGAAATTGATAAAGTATTAGGTCTTGAGCTAGGTGCAGATGACTATGTGACGAAACCATTTAGCACACGTGAATTAATCGCGCGTGTTAAAGCCAACTTACGTCGTCATTATTCACAACCAGCACAAGAAGTTAATGATGCGTCCAATGAAATTACGATTAAAGATATCGTCATCTATCCAGATGCATACTCTATTAAAAAACGTGGCGATGATATCGAATTAACACACCGTGAATTTGAATTATTCCATTACTTATCTAAACATATGGGACAAGTAATGACACGTGAACATTTATTACAAACTGTTTGGGGTTATGACTATTTTGGTGATGTACGTACAGTAGACGTAACAATTCGTCGTTTACGTGAAAAAATCGAGGATGATCCATCTCATCCAGAATATATTGTTACACGTCGTGGTGTTGGATATTTCCTCCAACAACATGAATAGAGGCACATATTAATGAAATGGCTTAAACATTTTCAGTCCTTACACACGAAATTGGTTATTGTCTATGTATTACTCATTATAATCGGTATGCAAATTATCGGTTTATATTTTACGAATAGTCTAGAAAAAGAATTAACACAAACATTTAAAAATAATATTTCGCAATACGCGAAACAAATTGAAATTAATATAGAAAAAGTCTATGACGAAGATAATGCAATTAATGCTCAAAAAGAAGTTCAGAACTTACTTAATGAGTATGCGAATAGACAAGAAATAGAAGAAATCCGCTTTATAGATAAAGATCAGATTATCATGGCTACTTCAAAGCAGTCTACGCGTAGTCTAATTAATCAAAAAGCGAATGACAACTCCATTCAAAAGGCACTGTCACTCGGTGAAATCAATAGCCATACCGTATTAAAAGACTACGGTAATGGTAAACAACGTGTGTGGGTATACAACCTGCCTGTGAAAACATCAAACGATGGCACAATTGGTGATGTCTATATCGAAGCGGACATCAATGATGTGTATAACCAATTGAGCAATATCAATCAAATCTTTATCGTTGGTACAGGGATATCACTATTGATTACCGTGATACTCGGTTTCTTTATTGCCCGTACCATTACAAAGCCGATTACAGACATGCGGAACCAAACCGTTGAAATGTCTAAAGGTAACTATACACAACGTGTGAAAATCTACGGTAACGATGAAATCGGTGAGCTAGCACTCGCCTTTAACAATCTGTCCAAACGTGTTCAAGAAGCACAAGCGAATACCGAAAGTGAGAAACGCCGTCTCGATTCTGTTATCACACATATGAGTGACGGTATCATTGCAACCGACCGTCGTGGCCGTGTGCGCATTGTCAATGACATGGCACTCACTATGATGGGCACAATGAAAGAAGACATTATCGGTGACCACATGCTTAAAGTGCTTAAACTCGAAGAAGATTTCTCATTAGATGAAATTCAAGAAAATAATGATAGCTTCTTATTAGATATTAATGAAAATGAAGGTATTATTGCCCGGGTTAACTTTAGTACGATTGTACAAGAAACTGGTTTTGTGACAGGTTATATTGCCGTGCTACATGATGTAACAGAACAACAACAAGTAGAACGCGAACGCCGTGAATTCGTTGCGAACGTCTCACACGAATTGCGTACGCCACTGACTTCCATGAACAGTTATATCGAGGCACTCGAAAGTGGTGCTTGGAAAGATGGCGAATTAGCACCACAATTTCTATCCGTTACACGTGAAGAAACAGAACGTATGATTCGTCTTGTTAATGACCTATTACAATTATCTAAAATGGACAATGAATCAGAGCAAATTACCAAAGAAATTGTCGACTTTAATATGTTTATTAATAAAATCATTAACCGCCATGAAATGTCAGCAAAAGATACGACATTTGTGCGTGAAATACCAACCGAAACCATCTTTACGGAAATCGATCCAGATAAGATGACCCAAGTGTTTGACAACGTCATAACGAACGCGATGAAATACTCTCGTGGCGATAAACGTGTCGAGTTTCACGTGAAACAGAATGCGTTATATAACCGTATGACTATTCGTGTGAAAGATAATGGGATTGGTATTCCAATTAATAAAGTAGATAAAATCTTTGACCGCTTCTATCGTGTAGATAAAGCACGTACACGTAAAATGGGTGGTACAGGTTTAGGCTTAGCCATCTCTAAAGAAATCGTTGAAGCACACAACGGTCGTATATGGGCAAACAGCGTAGAAGGACAAGGCACGTCAATCTTTATTACACTTCCTTGTGAAGTTCTAGAAGATGGTGATTGGGATGCGGAGTAAAGAATTAATTAAATCGATTATCCTCATCCTTCTTGTCTTAATGAGCGTCGTGTTAACCTATATGACTTGGAATTTCTCACCTGATTTAGCCAATGTAGATAACCAAGGTAGCAACAGCAAAGATTATGAGCCCAATACAATTGGCAAACCGTTGAATCAAGGTATGGATCAAGTCATTACACCCTATCAAGTGGTTCACTCTAAAGGTGACCAAACTGAAGGCATGGAAGCGACAAAGCAAAATATCGAAACCATATTAAAGCCATTAAAGAACCATCGCGTATTGCATGCGGAACAAATGCACAGCAACCACAACTTAATCATTCCAGATTTAACGGATGAGTTTCTCGTACTTGATTTCAGCTATGACATGCCATTAGCAACCTACTTAGGACAAGCGCTGAATATCGATGCCAAAGTTCCGAATAATTTTAAATTCGATCGACTTATCATCGACAATAACAAAGATGGCAATGTGAAACTTTATGCGATTAGTAGCGATAGACATAACGTTGTGCGTATGACCACTTCCGCAAAATTAAATAACTTAAAAAAAGTGATGCAAACACAACATAAAAAATTGCAGCCATACTCAGAAATCATAACGAATAAAGATACGATTGATAGAGCGACACATATCTTTGCACCAAAAGCACCAGAAGCGATGAAATCATATCATACGATTTACAACCGCATCAGTGTTGATACGATGAACTCTATATTATTCAATGATTCTGTCGTTGTACGTAGTACGAAGAGCGGTACCGCAACCTATAACAATAATACAGGTGTGGCGAATTATAATGATGAAACTGAAAAGTATCGTTATACTAACCTCTCAGAAGATGAAAACCGTTCAACTAACATGCAAGATAGTATACCAAGTACCTATGACTATATTAATAACCACGGTGGTTTTACTGATGATTATCGTTTATTCAATATAGATAATAAAAATGGGGAACTTACCTATCAAATGTTCTTAAACGGTCGTCCAACATTTAACGATGAAAATTTAAACAATATCAAAGTATCTTGGGGAGATAAAGGCGTCTTCAGCTATGCACGTGCATTGCTTAAAGCCAATGTCACAATTGACAGTGGCGGAAATGAAACGAAATTGCCTGGTGCTGAAACGGTACGTTCAGAGTTGGCCAACAACCCAGAAATTAACTTTGAAGATGTGACGAACATGACGATTGGTTACAGAATGGAAGAAAAACCAGATAAAAGTGATATTGAAATTCAACGCAATAGCGAATTTAAACCACAATGGTATGTACAATATAACGGTGAATGGCGTGCATACGAAGATGGGAGGCTAGAATAAATGAACTGGAAACGAGCCAAAACTTTATTTATTTTCGTGTTTATTCTAGTCAATATTAGCTTAGTGATTATTTATATTGATAAGGTGAATAAATCGCATATCAATGATAGCGAAGAAGAAAATGCTGTGAATTTTAAACAAGAAGAAATTACAATTCCTGATAACCTTCCAAGTGTTAAAGGTTTGAAAATGCAATTATTGACTGCACGGTCATTTGATTTTTCATCTTATGCAAAATCACGCTCTGAGATCTCAAGTGAAGATTCCGGTGCCAGAGCAAAAGGCGAAATCAATAATGCGGTCGATGTCGGAAATGATCAATATACCGCATTAAAATCCTACGTCAAAGACAATGTCTATAAAGGTAAGGATTACGAAATGAGTAATATTGATAACGACAAAGTGACCTTTGAACAAACGTATCATGACTATCCAATTATGAACAATAATAAAGCGAGACTTGAATTTAATGTTACGAATGATGGTAAAGCAACGAGCTATAAGCAAACCGCAATGAAATCGATTGCGCCATCTGAAGGTGCGAATAACGATAAGAAACAAGTGAATTCAGCTAAGAGCGCCATAGAAGCACTGTATTATAATCGTTACTTGAAGCGTAATGATGAAGTAACCAATGCACGACTTGGCTACTATACCGTTGTTAAAGAGCCGAACGTACAAGTACTCGAAGCTAATTGGGAAATTAAAGTCAAACACGGTGATAAGATTAAGACCTACTATGTTGAAGCCGTATCAGACAGCCCAAAAATTATTGAAGAATAATGTGGATTATATAGGCACACCTTTTGAAGGTGTGCTTTTTTTGGATTGTTTGAGTTTTGTTTGAGAATTTTTGAAAAAGATGCTTGTTAAAATAAACAATATACACAGAAGTGAAGTCAAAAGTATGTTAAAATTAAATACTGTTAATAACGTGTTATGGAAATTTTAAATAACGCGAAAAGATATTATAAAAAAGTCGAAATCATGTTGATTTATCATTGAGTAGATAATCATAAGACGGTTAATATTTTAGAAAAGTGCAGTATGCTTGTAACTTTTATAACGATATAAGGAAAAGTTATGATAGCGTTGCTAGATTGCACTTTATCAATAGAATAAATTAGACAGAGGGCATGTTGACGGCACATAAACCGTAGTCTGCCCAGTAATAATAACGTTAAACAATGTTTATAGATTAGAAAGGGTGAATCGCTTGATACGTATGAGTGTATTAGCGAGTGGTAGTACAGGAAACGCCACTTATGTGGAAAGTGATAAAGGCAGTATCCTTGTCGACGCAGGTTTGACAGGAAAGAAAATGGAAGAACTATTTGGACAAATAGACAAACAGATTCAAAATTTGAATGGCATCTTGGTGACACATGAACACTCGGACCATATTAAAGGTCTTGGCGTGTTAGCACGTAAATATAAATTGCCAATTTACGCTAATGAAAAAACATGGACAGCAATAGAAAAGAAAGACAGCAAAATTCCAATGGATCAAAAATTTATCTTCAATCCATACGAAACAAAATCATTAGCCGGCTTTGATATCGAATCGTTTAACGTGTCACACGATGCCATCGATCCACAATTCTATATCTTCCATAACAATTATAAGAAATTTACGATTTTAACAGACACAGGTTATGTCTCAGATCGTATGAAAGGCATGATTCAAGGCAGCGATGCATTTGTCTTTGAAAGTAATCATGATGTAGATATGTTACGCATGTGCGGTTACCCTTGGAAGACCAAACAACGTATCCTCAGCGATATGGGCCATGTTTCCAACGAAGATGCAGGTCGTGCCATGACAGACGTCATCACAGGTAGTACCAAACGCATTTACCTGTCTCACTTATCACAAGACAACAATATGAAAGATCTCGCACGCATGAGCGTCGGCCAAGTACTTAACGAGAACGATATCGACACAGAAAAAGAAGTATTGCTGTGCGATACCGACAAAGCCAACGCCACACCAATATATACGTTATAGAAGCCCTTGCCCCTTTATTGAGGGGTTAGGGCTTCTTAATGCATTAGCGTAAGCGAATGTAATCATTAATATAAACAGACTTAACAGGAAAAGTTTAGCGACTACTTAAGGAACTCACATAATAGACATCATTTAAGATTCATATTTAACCTATATCTCATAAGGAGGTATAGGTTTTTTGTTAGCCGTCATCATAAATCGTACATGGTTATACAACCCTATGTCTTAACACAGATTAAATATACAGTAATCGAATAAATATAACCAGGGGATAACTTAGCATTTTGTAAGGATTAGACAAGAGCTTTATGAAGAAAAGGTTAAGTTTGTGAATAAGTATGTAAGACAACCGTCAACTTATCCACTGTTTTGTCCAAAGTTATCCAGAGATGTGCACAATTCACATAGAAATACCCACATTATACACAGGGTTATCCACAAATACACAGGTTATTCTTTCTTTTTTGTTGATAAAACGTAAAAATTATTAAAAAGCAGTATACATTACTGTTATAATAAGAGGGAATAGTGTGAATAAGTGTATAACTTGTGGATAAGTCTAACAACTTATACTTTTCACTAAACTCGGAGGATAAAAATGAAGATAACAATACTCACAGTAGGTAAATTAAAAGAGAAATACTGGAAACAAGCCATTGCAGAATATGAAAAGCGTTTAAGTGCTTATTCAAAAATTGAGATCATCGAAGTTCCCGATGAAAAAGCACCAGAAAATATGAGCGATAAAGAAGTTGAACAAGTTAAGGAAAAAGAAGGCCAGCGTTTGCTAGCAAAAGTAAAACAGCAGTCCACGGTCATCACGTTAGAAATTAAAGGTAATATGTTAACGTCTGAAGGTTTGGCAAAAGAAATAGAAAGCCGCATGACACGTGGCCAAAGTGACTTTACATTCATTATTGGCGGGTCCAACGGTCTGCATAAAGACGTACTAGACCGCAGCGACTACGCACTATCATTCAGCAAGATGACCTTCCCACATCAAATGATGCGCGTGATATTAATAGAACAAGTTTATCGTGCGTTTAAAATCATGCGAGGGGAAGCGTATCACAAATAAAACTAAAAATTAGGTTGTGTATAATTTAAAATTTAATGAGGTGTATAGAAAGTATATATAGTATATTAGGTTTTGTGTTAGAAAAAGTGAATGCATGAATAAATGGAAATAAAAATGATTCTGAATTAGAAAATGTTAATTATAAAGAAGAATAATTAGTTTAAGTTATAGTACAAAATTCAAAAAATGCTAAATTAAAAAAGCAAGTGATATCCATGGTGCAAGTTGTAAAGTATGTAGTTTTAAAAAATTTTATGGTGATACAGCTAAAGTTTTTATTGAAATTCATTATATTAAGCCAATGTATACTGCAAGAAAATGTAAATAAATCTAGAAACAAAGTTGAGTCTTGTTTATTCAAATTGTCACAAAGTGATACATAGGTAACTGAAAGAATCTATATCTATAGAAATTTAAGACACTCTATAAATAATCATTTTCACTTTTAAATATAAATTATTTTGGGAAATATATTAATCAGTATAAAAATTAATATGTACACAAAGAAGGAGGAATTTTATTGAAACACATTAATCAATTTTCTGAATCGACACTAGCACAACTAGAAAAAGATTATCAACACGTATTTTATGTTTACTGTTTGATGGACCCAAGGAATGGTGAATACTTTTATGTTGGTAAAGGTAAGGGGAATAGAATATTTAAACATAAACAAGATGCGCAGAAACAATTATTGTATGAAGATATATTTATAGAAGAAAATAAAGATAACTTGAAATTTAATAGAATTAACGAAATTTGTAGCAATGATTTGAATGTTTTAGGATATATAGTCAGTTATGGATTAACCGAATCCGAAGCATTTTCTGCAGAAAATGTTCTTATAAACTTTCTTAATCTAACAAATAAAACTACATTAACAAATATGATTAACGGTCATGGATCTAAGGCATACTTAGTTGAAGATTTAGAAAATGAATTTGGCTACGATTCAATTAATCTTGAAAACATAAATACGAATGAATTAATTTTAGCAGTGAAAATCAGAGATGCATTTCTATTAGATAAGGATGAAAGTAAAGAGTATCCTATTAATGAAAGTAAACGTGATAGAAATAACTTGAAGTCGCGCACATTAGGTAGTTGGATAATAGGAAAAGATAAAATACATAAAATAAAATATATTATTGGTATCAATACAGGTGCTAATAATGCAGTTGTCTCAGCTTATGAAGTATCATTTGAACAAGCGGAAAGTATCGAAACAAATAATGGTAGAATGAGGTATGCGTTTGTTGGGCTTTCAGAACGTGACGCTACTTTAAAAAACTTGAATTTATACAAAAAAGCACTGCCAGATTTAAGGTTTGGTAGTGGTAGCGCAACTGCTTATATAAATAATTAGATATCAGTTAAGGAGCTAAATTATTATGCCATCAGACGACATTGTAAAAAAATTATACTCAAAAGAGGATATTCGATTAGAGTTAGATTTAACCACACATAGTTTTAATAAAAAGATAAATATGATTTCTACGATATTTAAAATTGATATGAAAACATTTCATAACTTCAATGGCCAAAATAAAAACAATCAATATACTTTTAATGGTGTTTCTAAAGAATTAATAAAGGTATTATTAAAGAGTATTGACTACTATCCAATTGATATAAACTCGAAAGATTTTAAAAAAAACGGGTCTTCTAAAAGAAATATTATTGATAATATTGATCAGTCATTATACATAGACTATATAAGTCAATTAATGAAATCAATAAATGAAATTGAATATAATAGGTTGAAGGCATATATACAGACTAAAGATGCATATCAAAATACAATGTCTTGGTTGACTATGGGTGAAGCATTTAGAAAAAAAGAATTTGAATTGAATCAATTTATGGAAGCTTTACCTATATATAAAAGAATTGAATTACAGAATGAAGTGTTACATTCTATTGATGAAACGATATTTCGTTTTCTATCAAAGGAACGTAGAGAAAATTTGATTCATAAAAATGATGAATTAGAGAAATATAAAAATTCTATCTTAGAAGGTAAACAAGTTAATCGTGATTATGAATTAAATTATTTGCTATATAAGCAATCACAAATTCCATTGGGAAGTTTATTAAAAACAGAATGGGACTACGATGAAACGGATTATGATGAAGTTGATTTGTTAATAGCAGATATATTAAAAAAATCGCAAAAACCTAATAGTATGTTCATAGAAAGTTTAGATCGTGAAGCTGGCTTAATGGATACGGAATTGTATGAC
>OMJG01001685.1_pt1 | contig 12193 bp, 15 predicted proteins | sample 1646431 | NCBI WGS metagenome assembly OMJG01 (sample SAMN03771674, study PRJEB25209) | food metagenome | isolation source: Cotija cheese | place: Mexico:Jalisco,Michoacan | collected 2011-12-12 | reverse complement strand
CCACTCTTTTCATAGAAAAAACACCTCCGTATAAATTCATTTTAATATGAATTCAACGAAAGTGTTTTTATTTTACTCCCACATCCTGGGGTTAGTGCAAATTGGTGGGCTTTTTTTATGCTATAATATACATAGTAAAGGTACATATCTGCGGAGTGTATCTGAGGTTAACTGTTGCGACGGTTGCCTCTTTTTATATGTTTATATATTTATGTAGTAAAAAGATTGACTTAATGGTGTTGAAATTGAGATGAATCCTGCAATGTCATTATATGTAACGTGTGAATCAGCAATGGAAATGGAACATTTATATTCTAAACTTAAATCGGGTGGTGCGATTCTTATGCCGAAAACAGAATTACCACCAACATTTAGAGAGTTTGCATGGGTTCAAGATAAATTTGGCGTGAACTTCCAACTTGCTTTACCTGAACAACAGTCATAAATGCAATATATAATAGAAAAACTTTCATAACTGATAAGCCTTTGAAAATGATTTCTGGCCAATCAAGTTATGAAAGTTTTTGTTATTTTTTAAGTAATTTTTTAATGTCGTCATAATCAGTTGTGACATAAAGTGTTGTTTGACTGTCGTAAGTGACAAATCCTGGTTTAGCACCACTCGGTTTGTGGACATTCTTTATAGCAGTGTAGTCAACTGGGATTTGACCTGATTGACTTGCTTTAGAATAATACCCAGCAATCATTGCCGCTTCTTCGATTGTTTTTTGCGTTGGTTCGTCTTCTTGTATGACAACATGTGAACCTGGAATATCTTTCGTATGGAACCATAATTGATTTTTTCTTGCGACACGATGTGTTAAGTAATCATTTTGTTTATTATTTTTACCTAATAAAATCGTTTGACCATCTGTAGAAATAAATGTCGTTAACGTAATTTTGTTAGAATTTTTCTTTTTCTTATTTTTACGTTTCTTCACAAAACCTTGATCTTCTAATTCTTCTCTAATGTCATCAATATCATCAACAGAAATATGGGCAAGTTGTTGTTCTAATGATTCGAAATATAAGATATTAGATTGTGTCAATTTGATTTGTTTATCTAACTCTATTTCACGTGTCTTAAGTCTGTTATATTGTTTGTAATAATATTGAGCATTCATTGAAGGTGATTTCGTTGGATTTAAAGGTATCGTAACAGGCTCATTGTTATAATAATTAATAGTTTCTAACGATTTGTCACCTTGTTTAATTTGATACATATTCGCGGTTATTAATTCTCCAAATAATTGTTGCTCATCTTTGTTACGAGCCGCTTCTCGCTCATTAATTAATTTCTCTAGTTTATGACGATTTTTTTGAAGATGTTGGTCGACAATTTTAACTAAATCTAATGCACGCTGTTTAACACGCTCTCTTTCACCACGTGATTCATAAAATCTATCTAAACATTCATGTAAAGTATCAAAAGACATATAGTCATTTCCATAAGAATGTAACGGCATAAAGTAGAAAATTTCTTTGCCAGTCGAATCATCACTATAAATAACAGGATTAGGTGATTGTTGAACTTCATCCATTACTTCATTAAAAGCTTCCACTAATGTTTCTTGATTCATAAATGGACGTCTAGATGTAATCTCTTTTGTTATAAGTGGACTAAAACCTTCAAATTGTTGAAGGAGCTGTCGGTCAATTTTACCCGAATTAAAATCAATATATTTATTAATATCATCCACTTCGAAAGGATTTAATTTCTTAACAGTAGGTGGATATTCATATTTGAAACCTGGCATAATTGTACGAGCAGTATTAGTATTAGGTGTATGATGTTTAAAGCCGTCGATAATTTTACGGTCGCCATCAATTAAAATGATATTACTATGTCTACCCATAATTTCTAATACGATTGTTCGTTTTCTTAAATCACCAATTTCATCTCGAGAATGAACATCGATTTCTACTAAACGGTCATTACCAATTTGAGTAATACTTTGAATAATGCCGCCATCTAAATGTTTACGTAGCACTCTAAGAAACATTGGTGGGTCGAAAGGATTATCAAATTTTTCAGCAGTTAAGTGAAAACGACTGAAATTTGCATGTGTTGATAATAGTAATTGTTTATTTTTTCGTTCACTTCGAATTGTTAATATAATTGTGTCATTACTAGGTTCAGTAATTTTATGAATTCGCCCAGTTACGAGCGATTGTATATCTTCAACGATCTTTCTAGTAAATAAGCCATCAAAAGCCATTTGCATTCACACCTTTATCAAAAGTCAATTTATTGTAACATGTAAGGGATTAAATGAGTATAATTCTGTTTAATCTTTAAACGTCTCTAGCCATATAGAATTGAAATATGGTAAGATATAAAAAAACAAAATGATAATAAATCGTTAGTATTCATTAGGAAAGGTCGTTTGACATGAACATAGAAAAAGGGTTACTGATAGTGCTCTCTGGCCCATCTGGAGTTGGTAAAGGAACAGTACGTAAATCAATATTTGATGATCCGAGTACGGATTTTAAATATTCTATCTCTATGACTACTCGAAACATGCGTGAAGGAGAAACGGATGGCGTAGATTATTTCTTTAAATCAAGAGAAGAATTTGAAGCTTTAATTGCTGATGACCAATTTATAGAGTATGCTGAGTATGTTGGTAATTACTATGGTACGCCAGTACAATACGTAAGAGATACGATGGATAACGGTTATGATGTATTTTTAGAAATTGAAGTAGAAGGTGCTAAACAGGTTAGAAAGAAATTTCCTGAAGCATTATTTATTTTCTTAGCACCACCGAGTCTTGAGCATTTAAAAGAAAGACTTGTCGGTCGTGGAACTGAATCAGATGAAATCATACAGAACCGTATTCTTGAAGCACGTAAAGAAGTTGAAATGATGAACCTTTACGATTATGTTGTTGTAAACGATGAAGTTGAATTAGCGAAAGAGCGTATTCAAGCCATCGTAGAAGCTGAACACTTAAAAAGAGAACGCGTTGAAGCACGTTACAGAAAAATGATATTGGAGGCAAAAAAATAATGTTATACCCACCACAAAACGAATTAAAAGACAGCATCAATTCTAAATATTTAGTTGTAACAACTGCAGCAAAGAGAGCACGTGAACTACAAGAACACCCTGACAGTTTATTATTAGATGAATATCGTTCACTAAAAAATGTAGGTCAAGCACTAGAAGAAATAGCAGCACATAAAGTATATGCTAAATTAGAAGACTAATCATTTGAATTAACGAAAGACCTTTTATGTTTGGACGACCAATCCATACATGAAAGGTCTTTTTATTGAATATGTATATTGGAATTTAGATTCATGACAGTCTTTTTTAAAGAATGTATAATAAGTATAAAGTTTAAGAATCGAATTAATCGGAGGACTACACAAATGAAGAATATACTTCTAGCTGTAACTGGGGGAATAGCTGCCTATAAAGCTATAGATTTAACGAGCAAATTAACACAAAGCGGCTATCAAGTGCGCGTCATGTTAACTGAACATGCGAAACAGTTTGTGACACCATTGGCATTTCAAGCTATAAGTCGCAATCACGTTTATACAGATACTTTTGACGAAAAAGATGTCAGTGAAATTCAACATATTACGTTAGCTGACTGGGCTGATGCAGTCATTGTTGCGCCTGCAACAGCTAATACAATTAGTAAATTAGCGAATGGCTTAGCAGATAACATGGTGACTTCAACATTACTCGCTACGACTGCTCCTGTTTTTATCGCACCAGCAATGAATGTTCATATGCTTGAACATCCTTCTACCGTTGAAAATATGTCTCGTTTAAGAAATTATGGTTATAAATTCATTGCGCCTGGGGAAGGTTATTTAGCTTGTGGTTATGTTGCAAGAGGTAGAATGGAAGAACCGATTACCATTTTGACAATTATTGATGATTATTTTAAAGAACAAGCACAACCACAAACATTTGCTTTAAAAGGAAAAAAAGTACTTGTAACTGCTGGACCAACAGTTGAAAAAGTAGATGCTGTACGCTATTTTACAAATCGTTCAAGTGGAAAAATGGGTTATGCATTAGCTGAGGCTGCAAGAGATTTAGGGGCGAACGTTACGTTAGTAAGTGGAGAGACAAATTTAACGCAACCTGTTGGCGTAGAATTTGTTCAAGTAACAAGTGCTGAAGATATGTTCCAAGCTGTTAAATCACGTATGAATGATATGGACATGATTATTAAAGCAGCAGCAGTCGCTGATTACACACCAGTTGAAACTTCTGAACATAAAATGAAAAAGAAAGATGGCGACTTACAGCTTACATTTAAAAGAACGACAGACATCCTTAAATATTTAGGGGAACATAAAGATAAGCAATATTTAGTTGGATTTGCGGCTGAAACGGATAATGTTGAAGAATATGCGATGGGTAAATTGAAAAAGAAAAATGCAGATGTCATCGTTGCCAATCACGTCGCGAATGAGGCAATTGGCTTTAGATCTTCAGATAATGAAGTAGATATGTATTTTGCAAATGGAGATAAAGTACCAATTGCTAAAGCTTCTAAACAAAATGTTGCCATTAAAATTTTAAATGAAATTACTAGTAGGTGGGAAGATTGATTGCAAATGTAGTCGTAGATATTCCAGCTAAAAATGTCGACAAAATATTTGATTATTTGATTCCGCAAGATATTGAAGATATCGTCAAAGTCGGTGTTAGAGTTGAAGTGCCTTTTGGTCCACGTAAAATTCAAGGGTTTGTCATAGACATAAGTGAAGAATTAACGAGTGACATTGATCATTCTAAATTAAAATCAATCATTCGTGTTAAAGATTTTAAACCAGAGTTAACAGCGGAACTCATTGAATTGAGTGAATGGATGTCTAACTTTCACTTAGTAAAGCGTATCTCTGCTTTAGAAATTATGTTACCGAGTGCTGTCAAAGCTAAATATCAGAAAGTATATTGTGTTGCTGATCCAGATGGGATTCCAGCACAATATTTAAATCATTTTAATAAAGAAGGTATTTTAACATTTGAACAAGCGCAACAACTTCAAATTGTTTCTATTTTAGAAGAATTTGTAGAAAATGATGCGATTATAAAAGATACAATCGTAGGTCAACAACTCACAAGAAAATATGTAACTTGCGTAAGAATCGTACCTACAAATCGATTAGATGAGATTTTAATGTCATTGAGTAAAAAAGAAAAACAACTTGATGTCATGAACTATTTAATTGAGCATAGACGAGAAGATGTCATGCTCAGAACATTAAAAGAAGAAGGCTTCTCAGAATCGAGTATCAATACACTTGTTAAAAATCAAATATTAGAAAAATACGATGGCATCATGAATAGAGATCCGTATGAGCATCGTATTTTTGAAAAAGAACATAATAAAGCGTTGACCGAAGCCCAACATGAAGCTTTTACACAGATTGATGAAGCGGTTCGTAATAATGAATCGAAGACGTTTCTTTTACACGGTGTGACGGGTTCAGGAAAAACAGAAGTATATTTACAAACTATTGAGAATGTACTCAAAAAAGGCGAACAGGCGGTTATGCTTGTACCTGAAATTGCATTAACACCTCAAATGGTTAACCGATTTAAAGCGCGCTTTGGTGATGAAGTAGCTGTATTACATTCCGGTTTATCTAAAGGTGAAAAATATGATGAATGGCAAAAAATAAGAGATGGTAAAGCAAGTGTTTCAGTCGGTGCGAGATCAAGTGTGTTTGCACCATTTGAAAAATTAGGTCTTATTATCATTGACGAAGAGCATGAAGCAACTTATAAGCAAGAAAATTATCCGAGATATCATGCAAGAGAAATCGCGATATGGAGAAGTGAATATCACAAATGCCCAGTCGTATTAGGATCAGCTACACCAAGTCTTGAAACATTTGCACGTGCAGAGAAAAATGTTTATCAATATTTAGGATTGCCAGAACGTGTGAATCAACAGAAAATGCCTGAAATTGAACTTATTGATATGAGGGAAGAACTTCAAGAAGGTAATCGTTCGATGTTCTCTAATGACCTGACAAAAGCCATTCAAGATCGCATTGATAAAGGTGAACAAATTGTATTGTTCTTAAATAGAAGAGGGCATTCATCATTTGTATTATGCAGAGATTGCGGACACGTACCACAATGTCCAAATTGTGATATCTCGCTTACATATCACAAAACACATGATGATTTAAAATGTCATTATTGTGGATATAGTGAACCTATGCCTCAAAGATGTCCAAGTTGTGAAAGTGAACATATACGACAAATGGGTGTTGGCACGCAGAAAGTCGAAGAAATTATATATGACACATTCGACCGCGCTAAAGTCATTAGAATGGATGTCGATACGACTTCGAAAAAAGGTGCCCACGAAAAATTATTAACAGCTTTCGGAAATCAAGAAGCAAATATTCTGTTAGGGACACAAATGATTGCTAAAGGACTGGACTTTGAAAATATCACATTAGTAGGCGTACTTAATGCAGATACAATGTTAAACTTGCCAGATTTCAGATCGAGTGAAAAGACATTCCAATTACTGACTCAAGTTGCAGGTAGAGCAGGTCGACATGAGAAACAAGGCGAAGTCATGATTCAAACATATAACCCGGATCATTACGCAATCTTAGATGTTACAAGCAATGACTATATGTCCTTTTATCAAAAAGAAATGAAATTTAGACAGATTGGTAAGTACCCACCATATTACTATCTTGTGAATTTGACCATTAGTCATACAGATATTAAGAAAGTATTAAAAGCGTCCAAACATATACATGGTATATTGTTGCAACACGTCACAACACAATCCTTTGTATTAGGACCATCACCAAGCCCGTTATCACGAATTAATAATAGACATCGATTCCAAATTTTAATTAAATTTAAGAACGAACCCGATTTATTAACAGCCTTACAATATTTAGATGATTATTATCACGAGCAATACTTAAAAGATAAACTATCACTTGAGATAGATATTAACCCGCAGATGATGATGTAAATAATTAAAAAATACCCTTAATTGCCAGTATTTATAGCTTATAAATAAATTTTTAAAACTATCAAAGGGCAAAGTAAGGGCAGATTTGATTGATTTTATCTAATATGGAATATTTTCTAGTTTTTCAATTAGTAATTTATCCATTTTCTCTGTGACGTGTGTATATACTTTTATAGTAGTTTGTTCATCGGTATGTCCTACACGTTTCATTATGGCTTTTAATGATATATTCATTTCAACTAGCAAACTTATATGCGTATGTCGAAATGTGTGCGTTGTAATATGTTTATCAATTTTTAGACTCTTAGCTGCCATTGCTAGGAGTCTATTTATTTTATGAGAATAAATAGGGTTTCCACCAGTAGTAGTAAATATAAATCCTCTATCTTTATATTTATCAACCCACCTAGCCATTGCTTTATGCTCTAGTAAAACAGATTTTAATATATCGCATGAACGTTTATTCAATGAAATCGTTCTGTGTGAACCTATAGTTTTTGCTGTATCTTTATAACCGTAACCTTCGTCATTTTTTAACCAGTGTATTGTACCATTTACAGACAATGTTTTGTTTTGCAAGTCAATATCTTCAACTTTAAGCGCTTGTACTTCTCCTATTCTAAGTCCAGTTAATGCTTGTAATTCGATAATACTAGCAACTAGGAACTTCATCCTTTTGTTATTATATTTGCTGTTTAAAATGGTATCTCTAATTTCTAAAACAGTATTCATTTCCAAGTAATTAAATTGCTTTTTCTTTTCTTTTTCAATTTCTTCAATAGTTTTTGGTTTTTTTGGAATTGTAATAGTATCAAATTCTGTTTTTAGATTAGTTTTAAAATGACTATCAGCATACTTGATTATTCTTACAAACATATTTAATACTCTAATTGAAACTTTTGATGAATGATTATCAAATAATTTAATGACAAGTTTTTGCATAAATGCATGATCTATTTTATATAGTAATACATCTTGGTTTATTGAATCTTTTAAATGATTGATTAATATTTTATGATTTTGTAACGTTGTGGGCTTAATGCCTGATGTTTTTGTGTGTAATGTAAACCATTCAGTAATCACAGCGTGAAAAGTTAATTCTTTATTATCCCTAGAATAATCATTAATCTCTTTTTTTATCTTTTCTTCAAGTAATCTAATTGCTTCACGATTTGATTGTTTGTTGTTTGTATTTAGAACTATACTTGTTCTTCTCCATTTTGTAGTATAGGGGTCTTTAAACTTCTCATAGTATCTATATTGTGTCTTTCCATGTTTATTTTTAATTTTTTCTACCCACATTTATATTCCTCCTAGATAGATTTAATGCCTACTAGACGATGTGTTTTACTTCTATTGATTAACATCTCTAGTCTTTTATATGCCTCTAAATACGTTACCTTAAAGTAATATACAAGTTGTTCGGCAGTCCATAACTCATTTGTAACGATTAATCTTTCAGGCATGCGTAATAATAAAGAAAATTTTTCAGCTTCAGCTTCTTGTTTAAAATTAAATATACTTTTTGTTTTCGTTTGATTGCCAAAATGCAAATGAAAATGTGCAAACTCATGACAAAATGCTTTCCACATGTTTTCAGTAGTGTCATTTTTGACGAATATAACGTCTCTGTTCCTTACTTTCGCATAAAGTGTAATAGGGGAGTTATAAACGACTAGAATGTTATAAATATTGCTTAAAAACTCTATATTCAAATCACCGTTATCTAAAATTGTATACGCAGTGATATCATTCACTATATCTTCGACTCTCATAAAAAATCCTCCAAATCTAATCAAATGATCTAATTAACTTAATCACTTTGCCGATTATATTTACGTTGTTTATATCTTCAATAGGGTAGCTGGTGTTATTAATAGCTACATAATTTGATAGTTTTTTTATTTCAAATCTATCTGATTCAATAAAATTAATTTCTGCAACAAACTGGTTAAAAGGAGTACCGTTCATTTCATCATTAATAACTACTATGTCTCTATCGAATAGCAAAGGCTCAATGTGGTCTGTGTCATCAAAATAAATAATGATTGCTTGGTCATTATTTTCTATTTTTTTGTTATCTCTTGAAGTTGCAAACTTCGATATTCCAGTTCTAAATTGCTTATATCTTTCTGGTATTTCGATTAATGTGTTTGTATTCATGTTCTATTCCTCCAATTCACAAGAACGTATGTTCGGTTTAAGTTTGAAATAAAAGCCGACCAAAATATTTAGTGGTCAGCTAAAAATATAATTTATTATGGTTCTAAGTTGTATATTGCTTTTGTTCCACTGAAATCAGAAAAAGGACTGAATTCTAATTCTAGTTTTTCAGGGTTACCAGTAATAGCAAAACCGGTTTTTCCTTGTATGCTTCTTCCTGGCGATAAACCATCTAATAATTCATCATCCACAGGATAACTCTCTAACTGTTTTCCATCAGCATATGCTTTTACATCAGTTCCAACTGGAATGTCTTCATCTCCATTGTTTTTAATTTCCATATCTACAACTAAGACTTTATCAGCTTCTACATCTGCGAATTCATTTCTTTCATCAGTATAATATGCATCAACCAATTTAAACTGCACATCTTTGATAGTAACATCGTCACCGACTTTATATCTTTTTTTAGATGTTTCTTTATTTTTCTTTTGTTCTTCTTTAGTTCCATTTACTTCTTCATCTACACTATTAACAAATACTGCACTACATGCTCCAAAGATTATAGCGAGTATTATAAAGATTCCTAAACAACCGCCACATCCCCAAATCCATTTTTTCTTGTTACTTTTTTTACTTACAACTTGTTGATTGTTAAAGTCTTGATTATTCATACTTGTTCTCCTTTTATATGTAAATTTTTTGTAACTAACTTTTATAATTATTTCTATATACATTTATGTTTAAAAAATTAATTGTTATAATCAAAGGGATATCGGGCGCTCGTGGTCATGTTATTGTTCTCATACTCAATGACTATGCGTTGCACTTTCTAACTACTTTTATTGAGTTCGTTAGCTTAGCTCAAAGTTGCCATATCAATAAATTAGACTTAGGTTTTCTTTGAATTCACCCGATACTTACTATATATTACTATACAATAGGGCAATAAATTACCAGTAAACGACTTGCTTAATGTTGAAATTCCTAGGCTAGAAGTTGGTACTGTTGAACGAGAGAATGTACTTTCTAAAGATGTTAGATTCTTGATAGTTGAACCATTCCCTTCGCTAATCAGTTTGTAAGAACCAGCTGGTGCAATTGCTTTGCCTAAAATCTCTGAAACTTTTGTAGCAGTTCCGTTGCTCAATTGTGTTATCGCCACCGTTTTTTATCGGTGGCTTCTTTATGTTTCCATAAAGTTCAGCATATGTGTTTATCCCATTATAATTATAATTTTTTTTATTTAGTACTCTTTTGTTAAAAACAAATTATAAACCATAGTCTACTAACTTAGTACAATCTAAAATTTGATTAAAAAATATAAACTAACAGGGTGTTAGCTTATACTCTTTTCTATTGATCACCTTTAGCCTTTTTGTCTTTCTCTATATAGAAGTCGGCTAAATCTGATAATTCTCGCATAATTTCCTTTTTACGGTCATCGGATAGTTCGTCCCAACCTTCTTTGTCTGAAAACATCAAAACTTCAGCATCTTCAAGTAGGTTAAGTCTTTCCTTAGTTTTACGACCATGTAATTCATCTAATGATACTTCTAAAATATCAGCTAGTTTATTTTGAGTACTTATATCAGGAGTTCTTATCCCACTTTCATATCTAGAAAGCACAACATTAGAAACTCCAAGTTTAGTAGCTAAATCTTTTTGGTTAATACCTTTTTGTTTGCGATAAAGCTTTATATTATTCCCTAAAACATTAGGCATAATTTATACCTCCACTCTCTATTCACATGTTACCATATTGGTAAAACTAAATAAATTTCCTTTTCGGTAATAAAATTGTTGACATTACCATTTAGGTAATATATATTATAGTTACCGATACGGTAATAGGAGGTGACAACATGACATTCCCAGAAGTTAATACAAACAGGATCAAAGAAATACGCAAGCAAAAAGGTATTTCAATCGAACAGATGTCAAACAAAATGGGTTTCAATAGTTATCAAGGATATTACAAAAAAGAAGTTGGGTTAAGACAATTTAGTGCAAATGATATATCTAAAATTTGCTTGATACTAGATGTAAATTATGAAGATATTTTTTTTACACCAATAGTTACCGAAAAGGAAACTTAATAGAACACTTGATTTATTCGACTAACTAAATAATACGAAATAATACGTGAACATGATAGACCAGTCAGTTCACTGTTGACGTCCTACTAGAGCGTTTAAGAGCGAGAGTGAGCGACGATATGAGCCACGCTTAAATACATCTAACAGTCATTGCCAAGACTAAACGTTGTAATAGGACGTCAACAAAAGAAAAGGAGGATATAAACATGCCAAAAGTAATTTCACCACCTAATGAAACAAACACTTTAACAGGTAGAGAAAAATTTGTTGAACAATTATATGCAAAACCAAATCAACTGCACAAATTATTCGGGATAGGACGAAGTACAGTTTATAAGCTGCTAAAAGATTATAACGAAAACAATAAAGGAGTCAAAGAATTATATGTAAGTTTATCAGCAACGTTGACATTAGTAGATATTCAGAAATTTAAACAGTATCTGAATAAAAGACACAAAGAATGGATGTAAAGGAGAAATATAAATGAGTAAGTTAAAAATAATCAAAATAACACTCCTAATCATCGTCTTGGCGGAGGAGATTAGAAGTGTTAAAGGTAAACCTAAATATGATTATGATTCGATTAATGGAATTCAACTTAGAAAAGGATTATCAACTACTGATCCTAGTCAAAAATATTTTTGTTTATAAAATCCCACTGGTTTTTACTTAGCCAACCTTGTTTATTATTAACTATTTCTGTAACGAAAAGAGTGTCATCTTTATCTAGATATGGCTGTAACTTTTCAATCATTACGTTAGGAGTCAATGAAGAACGAAATAGAAAAGAAGATTTCCAAAAAGTGCAATAACTATTAGAGATTTCTTCCATTATGACATTACGTAATTTTTCATATTTTTGTCCAGGAGAATTTAAGTCGTAAGTCAGCATATAAGCTTTATCCATAATTTTCACCACACTTTCATTATAAATTAAATTAA
>OMJG01001683.1_pt1 | contig 12198 bp, 19 predicted proteins | sample 1646431 | NCBI WGS metagenome assembly OMJG01 (sample SAMN03771674, study PRJEB25209) | food metagenome | isolation source: Cotija cheese | place: Mexico:Jalisco,Michoacan | collected 2011-12-12 | reverse complement strand
AATAAAACGGTCTGTTTGTTGCATAAGTAATTTAAATTGTGTTTTATTTCCTTTGATGACACTTGTAAGAGGATATAACGGTTTGTTTGTTAGGCTAATCTCTACCAAATTAGCTTTATAAATTGAGAGAATATTTTTTCCATCTCTTTTTTCATACTTATATTCAATCGAATTGAAACCAATGGAAACCCCAGTTATCTCAAGGCTAATCACTTTCAAAAATGTATTTATCCCTAGGCTGTCCTCTTTTATTTGAAGTTGGAACTTAAGCCCTGTGTCATCTTCTAAAAGTATTAGGCTGCAATCACTTGCCTTCCCTATCTCTTGTGAAAAGTTATGGTCGATTAGTGCTAATTGATTGTTATTATTAAGAGAATCTTTAAAAGCATTTTTGCTTATCTTTTCATAATAAGGTTCATTCAATGCAGTATAAAATGGATCATCTTCTTTATCTATAATGTTAGATAAAGTATTCCACCTTACTGCATAACCACTTAATATAAGCATACAGCACTTATAACTTCTCTAGTGATGAATCAATCTGCTTAAGTAGTTTTGACCTTGAATTAGCTTTGCTGTGCTTCTTATGGGTGGAGAAATTACTGTTGTGTATTTTTTTAATACGTCTGAGAAGCTTTACTCTCGTTTGAACATTTTTCCCCAATTCTTCTTGGTTAGAACCGAATTCTCTTCTTACAGTTTGATTAAAGTATAAATTATTTTTTGCCATGCATATTTCCTTTCTATATAGATTAACCTTTAAGAAGTTTGTGATCTGTACAAAACTGCGCTATACGAGAGTTAATATCCATTCTTTTACGGCTAAGGTCATCAGTCATCCTCATCTTATTCCTCCAGAGTTCATCGTATTCTGCATTAAGTTTATCAAATTCTTTTTTATCTTCTTTGCTTAATTTATTTACTGCATCTTGATTTAACATTTATTTCTCCTTTTTTCTTTGTGTTCTTATATGGTAAATATATAGTATAATCGGAAGTAGCATAATAAGCTGTAACTCCTTTTATTTCCTGTGTTTATGGCCATTTAATAAAATTCATTAAAACAGGCTATTTTGTCGGTTGTCTTATATAACACATTGCTTTATTTATCAAAGAGCGAAATTTCTCCGCCTTTGTCCTCTCCAGCATACCTCACTCCAGTTTTATGCTTACGTTGCAAGGGTCTTGCTCTAAAACCTAAGAAAGTATTATTTGCATTGTACGGGTCGCGTTTATCTATTTGTTCTTGTGGCAAGAACTCGAACTCTTTAGAAAGTTGTTCCATGCCTGGGCTTGATATACCTGCGATAAAGTCACAGACCTTAATTATCTTGTCTATAGTTATTCCTCCACTTTACCCATGACACCTAAGCTCCATTCAAGCATAGAAGTAGCAGTTTTTACTTGATTCATGCTTACAGCGTTTTGTCCGCTATTTAAAATATAATCTTGGACTTCATGGAGTTTGTTTAACATATTCTCATGGTTCTTGTCTTCAATGGTTAGGCTGTCATAGTTGCTTTGATCTGACATCTTGGTCACTGGCTTACTTTTTTGTGACTGTACCAGTTGAGTTGCGCCCTCTTCTAATTCAAAGCCTAGTAGCTCAGAAATAGCTTCTAAAGCGTGCATATTCATATCAGCTAAGTCTTTAGCTTTGACTTCTGAACCGTCTGTAAAACGTGGGATATAATACGGATCGCCTGTAAACATGGAGTCATTCAAGCTATAAATATCTTGTAATTGTTCTTTGATTGTGTTTTTTGAGTTTTCAGTTTGATTTTCACTGTTATCTTCAAAGCCTATAGTATTGCGTAAATCAGAAACATAAGAGTAAACGAGGTCGCCTAAAGTATCAATATCTCCGTTACTGTGTTCATGAGGTCGTTCTGCAATTTCTTGAATATCCTCGATAACTGTTTTTACGGTTTTCTGAGTTTCTGCCTTTGCTTGGACTTCTCGACAATAGTTACAAGTAGTGCTATTGCTTTTGTAGTCTAAAAGCGTTTGGAGTGCCTCTGTATCTGTTTTTCCGTCTGAATAGCTAAATCCCTCTGAACCCGTTTTTAAGAGTTCGTGCATATCTAAATCAATATCGAGGAGATCACAAACTGTTCGCATGGACGTATTGAATAACTGATAACGTTGTTCTGCAGTAAGTCCTTTATTTTTGTGTGCATTTTGTAAATCTGTGATTGTATTGAGTGCTTCTGCAATTTCAAATTTCTTTTTTCCGATTGCTGTTTGTGGTTTATGTACGGTTGTCATTGTATTTTCCTTTTCTGTTTTATATTTAGTTATTAATCATTTCAAGGTGAAACTAAGGGTGGGGTTCTATTTTGGTTTTTCATGTTATCCTTTTTTCTTAAATTGGTATAGTTTTTTGACTTTTTCTGTCGTTCAAATTTATTATATTTTTATCTCCTTTTTTCTTTTTATTGCTGTTACCCCCAAATTTTGCGGGTAATTACCCGAAACTTACCCCTCTATAAGTTCAGTAATACCAACGCTTTACCCGCATTTACCCGTTACCCGTAAATTTCCTTATAAGAGATAAAATAAAAATTATTTTTTTATATTAAAAATTGGTATAGTTTATCCATTAAGTTTTTTACTCATATTATATTTATATAAAAGAACTCCTATAAGAGAAAAGAGGGTAATGCGGGTAATTAGGGGTAATCCCTTTAATAGTGCTGTTTTATAATTTTTATTTATGGGTAATTTGTGGGTAGGGTTACGGGTCATTAATATATTTTGAATCATGCATTATCTGCTCCATGTAAGCCGTACTTGCTTTTTGAAACCGTTTGGGATTTATTTTTCTGATATGCCGTATACTTTTTCGTTCGGGATTGTTTGAATGTATGATAGGTCCTTTACGCTCAGCCGTTCCGATTTCATCAAGGGCATTTTTACGATCTGCTTGTTTTGTACTCCCTAAATAGGTTTCTTTAAGTAATTGCTTGAGTTCTTCATTATTGGTAATTAAGACAACATCATCTCCTTTAATCATTCTCTCCATGATATAAACTTGTACATCATCAAATTGGGCATCATCTCCGGTAAAATTGTTCATTTCTACTTGCTTAAAGTTAAATTTAAAAGTTTGAGATTTCCAAAAGAGAAAAGAGTGAAGAAGTGCAGCCAAACCACCCGAAATTTTATTTTCTGTGAGCGGTTTTGCATAGGGATCAAACCATGCTTTTCGCTCTTCGTCTGTTTCGTCTACAGGTCTATCTTTAAAAGCAATATTTACCGCTCGACTTTTCATACCCGAAGAAAACAAAACTTTCTCATTCGTATCGATAGATAAAACCCCAGATAAATCAACTTCCGAATAGTCTCGTCCTTGTTTTCTTCCCTGTGCGACTGTTTCAGTGGCGATAATCTTAAGCATGATTTCTAATTGACGGTCAAGCCCTGCACTCTCCGTTGCTAAATACATCTCTTTGCCGTCAAGGTTCGCCCATGCCATGGCACCCGTCGCTTTATTTGCTAATTCGTTAAGATTTACTGTTTTTGTATCAAAAATAGAGGCGATAATACCATTTCTAAGCCCTTTCCCTGTCCGTTCTCTTGATTTTGAGACAAAAAACTTGTCTTTTTTCATTATTCCGCAAGCGACAAGCATTTGATAAACAGGCTGTAAACTCGCATTGTGTAAACTGTCGTAATCGTCCGTTACTTCTGAGAGAAATTCTGCATATTTTAAGGTTAATTCACGAATAGCCTTATAATGTTGTTCCTCAAAGTATTTAAAGTAACATTCATCCTCTTTTGGTGGTGTATTTTGAGCCAAAATTCTATTTTTAAAATCAAATTGAAAGTCAGCACCAGCGACAACGTTTGTTTTTATCTTTTTGACAGGCTTCAGCTCTAATTTCGAGTGAATAAATGATAAGATATTCATCACATCCTCAGCTTGAAACAAACTCCGTTTACTTGTGCGGTATCTCTTCCCTAAAGCAGTGGTAGAGAGCTTCATAAGTTGTGAGGTATTGAGGGCGAAAAGTTCTTTTTCTTTAAAAGCAATAGTGCCATGTAAATAATCAAGAATAGCATTCACAAAGCGTGGGGCGCTTTCATCTATGATTTTGGCTTCTTTCTTTTCGGTATCGTCTCCCGTTGTATCTTGCACTTTTTTTGTACTCAATATCCCATAACCAATAGCGAGGGCAGTTAGACCGTTATTAATATATAAGCTGGGGTGTTTCATACGTCCGTTTTCAATATCAGGGTTTTTACTTACAATAATGGGATATTTATAGACATCACGGTGTAAAACATGAACTTTGTCTAGTTCTTTAGGGATTTTTCCGCTGTCTGGACTGTCAAACTCTTCCCATGGTAACTCAATGACACGTTTTAAATTTTTCTCTAGTTTTTCCCATGCGATCCTTTGAGCTTCAAGTTCTTGTGTCACTCGACCACCTCTATATTTTCCAGCCAATCTAAATTAGCCATTCGGTAACCCATGACAGCTTTTTGAATAGAAAAACCTGTTTGTTCTTTCTTTGTTATTCCTGCGGTACGCTCTGCTTCATCAACTGGAATGAAGTAGCCGTTATCCGTAGAGCCAATGGCAAAGCCAGCGCCTTGGAGGTGCTCAATTCTTTGTTGTAAGCCCCGTTCTGTGAGTTTAAGCTGTTGTGCTAAGGTATTTAGTTTAATGGCTCTATCAATGCCAATATGTGACTTCATAGCCGTTATAATAGCTTGGTCTGTTTTTTGAAAGTCTGTTAATTTCATTATTCATGCCCTTTCTACTTTTCGAGTTCAGAAATAATATTTCTCACTAACAAGACGTCTTTAGTCTTAATCGTTGCGTAATGATTTTGCGTTAATTCTGAATAGCTTAACACTGCGGTTTCATTTTCAAACGCTTTTAAAATTTGAGCGTATACGGTGGAGTTGGTAGAAATTACCCAGCTTGTGCTTTTGTCGTAATTTACGACAAACTCGCAAAAACAATCCGCTTTATTACAGCATTTCTTTATATTCATCTTTTTTCCTCTTTATTTCTATATTCTGCACTGTATAAATTCATCTCATGAACTTGTACAGATTTCTAAACTGTATCTGGTATTATTTATCGCTAACAACGACAATAGCTAGAATTGCCATAATACGATAGTTTTTGCCGTGTGTTTTCTGTACTTATTTTGTTCTTTTCTTGTATAAGTCCTTGCCTGACTTTTATTTCAATGATAAGAATTTTCGGATTTCGTCTTTGTCGTAATAGACTTTGCGAGTTTTTTCAATCGGTGGCTCGTATTTTTTCAAGCCTTCTTTTCGCCATGCTTTCAAAGTTCCCCAGTCAATGTCTAATTCTTTTAATACAACATCTTGGGGGATAAGCCCTGTCTGCGAGTGTTTGTTATCGTCCTGCCGTTTTATAAAGTCTTGTATAGCTTCAATTATCGGACGGGTAATTTCTCTCGCTAAGGATTTTATAAACTCTTTATCGAAGATATTCATTGTCGCCCTCCTTTAGCTAAGTAGTACTTAAATCGTGGACGTTTCATCGGATTAATTACTACTCCTCTCTCAATTCCAAAAATACTTTCAAACAAGGGAGTTTTCTTATCTCCGATATTTAATTTGATCAGCCATGAAAGGAGGTGAGGTTCATAAAAAACTTTCGTTTTTTTGAATTTCATGCTACACCGCCTTTCTGCTTGCTGTGAGTTCTAACACTGCCGTATTGAGCTTATTTATATCAATACTCAGTGCCTGGGCTAAGTCTGCTATATCATTGCCTGTTAATGCTCCGATATTATCCCGTCGTTTTTTACGCTCACGTTCTTTCTTTACGCCTCGGCTAAAGGCAATTTCATAAAGCGTTTCATAAGCCCAAAATCTATGCCATTCGTCCCATGACAAATTAGGTTTTATTTCTCGAATATCTTTTTCGACAAGTTTACCTAATAAACGTACTCCTTCTGGGGCTCTTAAACTTTTATGTACTCGTTTGATTTCTTCTTTAACTTGGTAGCACTCCACAAAGCCATTGCTAACAGTCATTTTTACAGGCAAGCCTGCTTTGTTGATCATGAAACTTGTTTTAGAAGTTTTCAAAATTACAGCATGCTTCATGGCAGTTATTTTTATTTTTCCATTCGGGCTTTGGCCAAACTTCATAAATCTTTTAATAGTTTCATTTTTCTTTACGATGTCGCTATAATCTGCTTTTGTCATGCCTTTACACCTCCGATATACTCCACTTGGTAACAATCACCTAAGAATGTAAATGTGACAATAGTTCTACCGTCAAACAGCTTGTCTGTATTGTCATCTACTTCAATATGGTGCCGTGCTTTGGCCAAGCATTTGTTAAATAATATTTTTGCTTCGTCTACATTGATAAATTGTGTCATTATACTAACTCCTCTGTTATCTTTCCTTTGTTTTTTATACGTGATAATGCCTTGCTGTCATACTGATCAGCGACGATAAAAATAGTTCTGCAGTCCTGCAACGTGAATATTTTAGAAAGTGACTTTCGCAAAGCTGTTCCGTTATCCCTATGTAGGATAAGGAGGTAGCTGTATAATGACGGTGCTGTTTCTGATTGATAGTTGTAAATATCAAAACTGTAAAAATCTTGTATCTCTAGTAGTCTTTTTAGAATGCGTCGATACATTAAAACGGTATATGGTGTTTTTCCCATTTCTTTTTAGCCTCCAATTTGTTATAATTAGAGCAGAAAAGCTTTACTAGAGCCTTTCTGTCTAATATATTTCTAAAAGCTGTCTTCGGTCGCCAAACTTTCGGACAGTTTTTTTGTTGTTAAAAATTCTGCGATTTCGTGGTAATCAAATCCTAAATCGAGTAAGTTAGTAATACTAGTCTCGTATTTTTTGCAAATTTTTAAGGTCTTGCGGACTATCTAACATTTGTTTCAATTTTGCCTTAGGTCTTCCTAGGGCTTTTCTCATGCCTACAACACTGTTATATTTGCCGTTGCTGACTAATTTAGCGAGAAGATTAGAGAAAATAATATGATATTTTTGCTCAAAGTGAGGACTTTCATTGATTGCCTCTGTCATGGTGCGTCTTGTTACAGTAGCTTTTGCCATTTCTTCGGCTTTGACTAATTCACCTTTGAAATAAGCGGTTAATACACTACGTGTCCAAGCACGAAACTTTCTAGCAGTTTCACTTTTGGGGGCAAGGAATAATACTTCTTTAATTCCCTCAAATGTGAAGAGTCGAGTTTGATAACTTTTACCGTTACCGTGTGCCAATTTGGCACTAACTGAAAACTCTCTATTTTTGAGATATTTATTCTTTTGTACTAGCTTCGTGACTCCGTAGCGGGTTTGATATCCAATACATTGAGCGAGTTGTTCAGTCGTCATAAAAATTTCATGATTATCATTTCGCCAAACATCACAAATAATGCCATTAAATAGCTCTTGATTGACTTTAATTAGGTTCATTTTTCCTCATTTCTAGCACGATTATGCGAGTAGATGTTTTCTGTTAGGACAAAGCATTTATAGCCTGCTGGGCTGTAATCATCAAAGATACTTGCCTCGGGGTCTACGTGGCATACCCACACCTTGCAACCGTTATGCACGTATTGCTGTGTTCATTCTCTTTATGATTACTATTTTTTTCTTTCATGATTGGCATTAAATTTTCTATTTCAATAATCCTTAGCGAGCCATTGAGTTATTTTTTGATAAATATTATTCTTGACCATATAATTGCCTTGTTCTAATCTTTTATATGTGGTAAACGAAATTCCAATAGCTTTACAAGTCTCTTTTTTTGTAAGTGATAAATCAGCTCTTTTTCGTCTAATAGCTTTAGCTATATCTTCTGTTATTGTATTGATATTATTACCTCCTTCTGTGTAACTTTTTAAACACAAGGATATTATAGTTTAAAAAGTTACACAAGTCAAGAGTTTTGTGTAAAAAATTATACAAAGCCCCTTTTAGTGTGATATAATTTCATTATATAAGAGAGGGTAATATGGCTAAGAAAAATAGAATTCGAGAGCTTAGAGAAAAAAAGGGGTTATCTCTTCAAGACCTTGCTGATAAAACAAACATAAAAAAATCAACATTAGCAAGTTACGAAACTAGAGGTGTAAATCCTAAATATGAAAAATTAGCAACATTAGCAAAGTTTTTTGATGTACCAAAAGTTTACTTATTAGGCAATGAAATGCCCACATGGAATCCATCAGAACCTGAGGTAGTTGATTCACTAAAATTAAGCGATTTTTTAGATGAAGAATTAACAAGCACTACAGAAACCAGTGCTCATAATGAGGGTTTTCGTACGTATGATGAAAAAACTGATTCTTCCTATAAAAAAGAAACTCATCTCCCTTTACCTCCATCTAAAATAGAACATGAGAAGTTGTCAATATATGGTGTCCCAGTCCTCACAGATAGTATTACTTCATTTATTAATCATAGAGATTTTATACTTGAAAAATTAGGAGAATCAATTGACTCACTCAAGTTAAATTCAGAAAATGGGCGTGAAATTTGGGAAGAAAAATACAAAAATAACCTTTCTGAGTTAGAATTTATCGATTTTCAAGAAAAAATTAAAAATAGAAAATTTAAAGATTATGATGTTAAAACACAGGAAAAAATTCTTACAATGCTAGTTAAAAAAATAAAAATGGAAAAAGATGAAATTACCTTCTATTGGAATTTTTAAACTCATATTAGACTATTACGGCTATCATCATAACGCCTATGATGAGGCGAAAGCCTTACTCTTTGAACTGTGTCGGGTTGGTGAGGTAATTTGAAAAATAAGGAAAATTAAAATGAATATATGGACAATACTAGTACCAGCTTTGGTATCGTTATTTGTTTCTACAATAATTTTTAAGAGAAATTTTAGATACCAAAAATATTACGATAAGCTTTCTACAGATTTATATGAATTGCAAAATATATTAGGTAAACTTAACTTTTACATTGCAGAGTTGCATAACTTAGTAGAAGGACAAGAGGAGGACGCATATTCGCTCGAGACGAAACAGTATAAAAATTTTTTAAAAGAAAGAGAGAATCTTGTGCTATTCCTTAAAACCAAGCCTTTTGTTTTGGATAGGCTTTTGAAGGATAATATTCAAAAATTTAATGATAGTGAATTGGGACTTTTCCAATTGTGGTGGCGCAATCATGGAGATATGAGCGGAGGCTATGAAATAATAGAAAATGTTAATGACATGGGGCATGATATAACTGTCCTAACAGGACCATTTAATTACGATTTAATTAGTAAGAAGGGACTATCAGAGAAGTTAGAAAAATTCATGAAAGATATAGAAAAACCTATATCGTTTTAAACTTTAACATTTATTAACAAAACAAAAAGCGCCTGGGCGCTTAAATAATGCTTAAAAATACATCCAATGGAAAAGGAGTGACTAAATAATTGGATCTAGATGATTTTAAAAATCAAAATGAAGTTGATGAATTAGCTTATCTAAAAGAGAGGTTAAACGAACAAATTGAGTGGTATGATAAAAAAAGTAAAACCAATAAAAAATGGTATTTGTTCCTCAAAACAATATCTTATATTTGTATGGCACTAACACCGTTTATTCTTGCGGTGGGTTGGCCAATATATTATTCCGGTGGCACAAGTCTAGTGACATTAATTTGCGAGTCAATTATGTCTCTTTTCAATTATAAAGACCTTTGGATAACGTATAGGCAAACTACTGAATTATTGACAAAAGAACGTGTTATGTTCCAAACAAGTACAGGTATCTATAGGGAAACCGAATTCCCTTTTGCGGATTTGGTGGAACGCTGTGAAACAATTATTTCAAAAGAAAACATAAATTGGACGAACCTTACTCAAAATGATAAAAAACCGAAAGTAGAGGAAAAACAAAATGGCGTATAAAGTATTTATCTCTTTTAAAACAGAGAATGCAGAGTACAAAAGAATTATTCAAGAAGATTTAGATGTTGATATGATTGACAAATCATTAAATGAACCTATCAATTCTGATGACTTTGATTACATAATGAGCGTAATTCGAAAGGATTATCTAAAAGATTCAACTGTGACTATTGCTCTTATTGGGGAATACAGTGCAGAGAACAATATTTTTGAGAATCAACAATATATTAAACGAGAACTTCAAGCCTCGCTCTATAATGGAAAAAATAATAGTAAAAGTGGTATTTTAGCAGTGATACTGCCTGAGATGTACGATAAAGTTTATACTGGCTCTTATGTAGATGAAAATGGTGGGAAAATTAATTATGTGAACATCAATGATGATACCGTGATTAAGGAAATTAGTTATAATTACTATATTCCTAAAAATAATGGAGTGAGTTATTGGACTGCAGAAGAAAGATACGTTGTGTCTGTGAAATGGTCAGATTTCAAAAATGATCCTGAAAAATATATTGATCAAGCTTACAATAAGAGAAGTGAGCCAATTGCACAAAAAACAAAAGTACGGCCTAAATAAAAAAAGATACTTACTCAGTATCTTCTCTAATAATGCTATATGTTTTATCAAAGATATCTGGTTTAACAGGATAACGTTCTCCATGAATACCAGTAATTATCCAATCTCCAATATCTGCTTTCATTTTTCCTTCTAAAGTATCAATATATACGACTTTATCAGTTTGGTAGGCTTCAACCTCAACTGGTTTTTTCCGAACCTTATATTTTGTCATTGAGTTTCTCCTCCTTTGTTTATACAATCGTATGAGTGTTTATTAAATACTAACATAAATTGAGATTTTTTGTTTTCTATTTATTTAAAGAAAACTAAATTTTCTTTTCTTGTATAAGTCCTTGCCTGGCATTAGTACAAAAGAAAAGAGGTTTAATATGAAAATAAATGAAATTACAAAAAAAGACGGTACGGTTGTTTACCGTACTGCCGTTTATCTTGGAGTAGATAGTCTCACAGGTAAAAAGGTTAAAACCTATGTTACCGCAAAGACGAAGAAAGCTTTAAAAAGTCTTTCTGACTTAAAGATAGCAGAATTTGAGAAGAATGGCAAGACTGTGCTTAGGGAAAAAGTAGAGTTTGAGAACTTCGAGGCTTTGGCAAATGCTTGGTTAGATGATTACTTGCTTACTGTAAAATCAAACAGTCAAGCAATGATGAGGTCATATTTCAAACTCTATATTATCCCTGCTTTGGGTGATTATAAGGTTGAGAAGATAACAGCACCACTCTTACAGTCTATTGTCAATGACTGGGCTAAGAGAGCTAATACAGCTTCTCTGAGCAAAGGTAGACGTCCTACAGGGTCATGTAGAGATTATAAGTTACTGCTTAATACAATTAAGCGTATTTTAGATTACGGCTTTCAATTAGGGGTTATATCAAGTAATCCAGCTCGCATGGTAATAGTTCCTCGATTAAAGACAAGAGCGAAGAAGAAGATAAAAAACTTGGATGATAAGCAACTGAAGAAGTTCCTTACTTATCTTGATAATTTAGAGCAGACAGACAAAAATATCTTTTCAATCACATTGTATAAACTGTTGCTTGATACCGGCTTGCGTATTGGCGAGGCTTTAGCTTTGAACTGGTCTGATATTAACTATACCGATCATATTATTCATGTTGATAAGACAGTAGATAGAGCTGGGAAGATACAAGACAGCCCAAAATCGGCAAGTGGTATACGGGATATATCAGTATCTAATCGTACTATGCTTATGCTTAAACAGTGGCAAAATAGACAAAGAGTGCTGTATCGGAAACAAGGCTTATCTACACAGATTGTTTTTGCTTCATCAGTTGGAGGATATAGAGCAAGAACTAATATAGCGAAAGAGTTGAATGCTCACTATAAGAATACTGGTATAGATCTTACAGGGTTTCACGCTTTCCGTCATACTCATGCAAGTCTATTGCTAAATGCTGGAGCAGATTACAAAGAGATACAGCATAGGCTTGGTCATGCGAAGATAGGCATGACAATAGACACATACAGTCACCTTGCACCCGACAAAGCAAAAGAAACAGCTTCAATCTATGAAACAGCCCTTGAAAAATTGAGTTGAAACTCAAAAGGTTCATAAAAAGTGTCATAAATTGGAAAAACATGCTATTTTCAAATGCTTGTATTATTGATAGTAGCAACGTTTATCGCTTATATTTTTGAGGGGTTATTCTACAACAAAATGATGTAATCTCGTTTCACACGAGTTATAACTCTAAGTCAG
>OMJG01001682.1_pt1 | contig 12199 bp, 9 predicted proteins | sample 1646431 | NCBI WGS metagenome assembly OMJG01 (sample SAMN03771674, study PRJEB25209) | food metagenome | isolation source: Cotija cheese | place: Mexico:Jalisco,Michoacan | collected 2011-12-12 | reverse complement strand
GTTTATATTCAATGATTACGAAAGCTCGAACCTCACTATCATACGCCACTGTATCTAACCGATAATGCCCCACTGTAAATTCACTGACAATAAATTGAACTCCTAGGACTAATTCCAGGTTATTTTCAATCAAATTTTGTAGTTCACGTTCAATATTAAAACTTGAAACACTTACTTTACTTAGACTATTTTGACTTTGATTTATTTTATAAAGATCCATGGTAACTCCTAATTGGTATCTATACTTATATTAATATTTTACATCGTTCGACAAGCATTATCATCCCAGCAAAATTTTTTATAGATAAGCAAGCTAAATATATACACTGTACGATCACTCATCGCTTATATAAAATATCTTTTATTACGTAAATCTACTAATTAGCACAGCCCGTAAGAATCATTTCAATAACCACACTTAACGGTGTCGTTACCGGATCAACTTGATGTAACCGGACCATGCGTTCATAACTCAACAATGTGTTGGTGCCCATCGCTAAGATGACCCTTGGATCAATCGAACGTATTTCCCCACTTTCAATTCCCTTATCCAATGCCGCTACAATATCATCAAATCGCATGCCAGCTTCATCTTGGGACAAATCCAATGTCGCCATAATTGGTGCCGCTTGAAATTGCTGAATCAAATCTGCATCCTCTGGGTTATCAGCCGCAAATTGATAGAGCGCACGTGCAAACAGAGCCAAATTATCAAGAGCACTAGCTTGAGCATTAAAGTGTGCAAACAAGTAATCTGACATTTTTTGTTTCCGACTTAAAAACGCTTGTTTAACTAAATCCTCCTTATTCTCAAAATAAATATATATATTAGATTGTGAAATTGCCGCTTTTTTGGCAACTTTAGTCATGGTAATGCCGCCTAATCCCTCTGCATTGATCATTTGAACCGTAGCATCCAGAATATCTTGCCGTCTTTGCTCGTTTTTTTCTTTCATATAAGCACTATAAAAGAATTTTAATTCTGTGTCAAACCATAAATATTCGGTTTGTTTTCTATTGACAAAGAATGAAGATTCTTTTATGATTGTTTTATCGATTAATAATGAGTGACTACTTTTTAAACTTAAAAAGAATATATATTCTCTAAAGGAGATTTCCATTTATGATTACTAAACCCGTTGCATTAATTACCGGTGCCTCTGCTGGCATGGGTGAAGCTGCCGCACGTCACTTTTCACAAGCAGGTTATGAAGTTTATGCCGGTGCACGTCGTGTTGAAAAAATGTCTCATTTAACAAGACTGGGAATTCACACACTTCATTTGGATGTTACTAATGCTGAATCTAACCAAGCTTTTGTGGATCGGGTTCTAGCCGATACCGGCCGCATCGACGTCTTGATCAACAATGCTGGTTACGGATCGTTCGGTGCGCTAGAAGATGTAACTTCTACTGAGGCTAAACGCCAATTTGAAGTTAATGTATTCGGTGCCTTTAATTTAATTCAGCTTGTTTTACCTACCATGCGCAAACAACATTACGGTAAAATCATTAATAACTCATCAACAGGCGGTCAATTATACTCCCCACTTGGCGGTTGGTACTACGCTTCAAAACATGCGTTAGAAGCCTTAAGTGATTCATTACGATTGGAGGTAAAATCTTTTGGAATTGATGTTATTATTATTGAGCCCGGTGGCACTGACACGAATTGGCAACAAATCACCAATGAACACTTACTAAGAGCGACGCCAAAATCTTCCCCTTACCGCTCAATGGCAGAACGTGTGGTCAAAACTACCATTAAAGGCATGTCAACTGCCGATGAGCTGGGACAATTAATGTTAAAAGTCACCACTATTAAAAAGCCAAAGTCACGTTATCAAGTTAAATTCATTGATAAACTAATGGTAATTGCTGCCCGTAAATTCTCCTATCACATAATGGATCAAATAATTGGGATTTCACAACGAATACTCACAAATTAAAATTAAGGGGCATTACTCCGTTTAACCACTTTTATATCAAGATATATACCCTTACTAAATAATGGGAGTACCTAATTAAGGTATTCCCATTATTTAGTCATCTATTTAGCTGTTAACAGTGTTTCACTTATGATACGGAGAACCGTATCATATATAGGTACTATTACTGATATATCAATCTTCTTTCAAATGTTTTTCGTGAAGCACCAACCCATTTCCCCGTTCAATGTTGACAGCTAACCAAATTACAGTATTCATTTTGTAAATAGATTTTTCTTTAACTAATCATAACTTTATTATCAGACACAAAAACGTGGAACTTTCTTAAAAAAGTTTCACGTTTTTTCGTTGAATATTACTTATCCTTTGAGCCAATTTTCCTTAAAAATACGCTTGATACATTAGAATACTAGCTAAAATTAATGCAACAATACCGACAGTTTTTTTTATGATTTTTGATGGGATAAACCGAACAATGATTGGCCCAATATAGCCACCTATTAAAAGTCCTAAAACTAGCGGAATAATAACTTTCCACTGAATCTTCAGCATAATAATGAACATGATGGCTGACACAATATTATTAATAAAGGATTCAAAGTTACGAATTGCATTATAGGTTGCATATTCACCACCAATTACTTTAGACAATACCGCAATCATTAGTAGTCCCGAAGCAGCCCCAAAATAACCGTTATATAATCCAATTAATACAACGCTAAGCCAACCAACGACATTCCGCCACAGACTTAACTCGTTATGATGACTAGAATTTTCGCTTGGCCAAAGTAGCATAGCTCCAGCTAACAGAATAAAAAAAGGTACCACTCGTTTAAACCCTGAATTAGAACTATGAATTAAAATAAAAGCTCCAATAATACTGCCGACTGTACTTAAACAGGCCACAATAAAAGCCATTTTCCAATGGTTCTTTAACTCTTTCAGTGAAGAAGTTACTGTTCCTACACCAGCACCTACAGTTGCCACTGTAATGGTCGCATTAGCAGAAATCGGTGCAATTCCAATGGATAATAGAACTGGATAAAGTGTTAATGAGGCCATACCAATAATTCCTGTTAGAATACCCGCAAGTAAACTCATAAACAATAAATAAACCGTTGAAAGCATAATAAATCCCTTCTCAACGGCACAATTTTGTTTCGGATACGCCTGCACATACCGATTAGTTTTCAATTGTATTCATTGTATATACATATACTTATCAAGTCAAATTTAGATTGATTATTTTCAATTTCTACAAAAAGAAAGTATGACTAGGATCATCCTATAATCAATGAACATAAGACAACCAAGCGCAAGCACCACAGCCGGATCATAGGTAAGCCGGATCATAGGTAAGCCCTATCACCAATATATCAAGCTTTACCAACATCTAAACAAAAAATACGAACATTTATCTTTTTCTAATGTTTTACGTAGAACGTTCATCTGCTCCTTATGACCAACCGCCATCAAACCACTGCAAAAAAATCGGCAATACTCGTCAAACATCAACGATTTTTAACTATAATCCTGAAATACACTTACCCAGTTACCGGTCCAAACTGTTGGGAAACTAACTGGCTTAATGCCGGAGTCAAATGGGCCGCTTACATACTAGCTAACGTTGGCGTTGTAATGATATCCTGACCCGCGACCAGCACTGATTTTAACACCAATTTACGGGTCTAATAGCGGGGCACGACGTTCAGATTCAAAGTACAGATAAGATGGGCTTTAGCCGAATGTCACCACAGTAACAATCAATATGTACTAAGTAAAAGGAAACATTGACCATTAAAATGGCCAATATTTCCTTTATTTTTTAATAACCGTAATTTATTTATGAACTGCACTCTTGTAGTATTCGCCCAGGCGGATTCTACTTTTAAAAAACCGCATCACTTATGATACGGACTTCCCACATTAATCATAAACGCCCGATAAACCTGCTCCGACAGCACCAACCGCATTAATTGGTGGGGTAACGTAAAACGCCCAAACGAAATCTGAGTATCCGCACGCTTCAGCACTTCCGGTGATAAACCCAGCGAACCGCCAATCACGAAATCAATATCGCTATGACCATACGTCGTTAACTTATCAATTTCCGCGGCAAATTCTTCACTCGAGCGTTCCTTACCCAAAATTGCTAGTGCGTACACGTAATCGCGATCCTTAATTTTTTCCAGGATCCGTTGGCCCTCTTTTTGTTTCACATTTTCCATCTCTGCGTTACTTAATGACTCTGGTGCCTTTTCATCCGGCACCTCGATAATCTGAAATTTTGCGAATTTACTCATTCTTTTCGCATATTCCGCAATCCCTTGTTTGAAGTATTTCTCTTTTAACTTCCCGACACAGATAATTTTGATGTTCATAATTGACCGCCTTTACACAAGTTATTAACATAGTTATCCACAGGTGCATAACTCAATAATCAATATATTGTGTTGAACACCAGTTCGCCACAATATTTATTTAGCCTCGTTTTGTCAAGACCTTTCCGACTTATCCACAGTTTTGCACAGCAACACTTGTTCGTGGATTCCGGTTACAAATCCTATTATATCAAGAACCGAAGCCTATTAAAATAACTTTTTAAGATTAAATCCACAGGCTTGTCCAGTGCCTGTGGATAACTTTTAAACAAGCTTCAGCCCCGTGGTTCCGGCTGTTCATAAATTTCGACTGATCCGCCTAAAATTTATCACCAAAGTTATCCACATTTTTACACACCTCCAAATCTCACAATAAATGCTTTTCGTTATTTTATCTAGTTTGTTCGGTTTTTGTCACAACTACCGTCAATTTTCGCAAATTTCGCCGATTATTGAAAATCGATTCTTCGTTTTTTCATGATTTCGACCCTCAACCTAAAAAAACGCCCCCGACTGCTTTATCCAGTCAGGAGCGTTTATGAAATTCTCATTTATTAGTTGCTTTGCTTAGTTAACGTTTTGGTAGTTTCGGTTAACTTCATGTTGGCCGTCTTCAGCTTGCCATCATGATAATACTTAACGGTGACCGTATCATTAACTGAATGGGCGTATAAGGCACTCCGCAACGTTGCCAGGCTAGTTACTTTCTTGCCACCCAGTTCCGTAATGACATCGTACTTCGTCAATCCAGCAGCCTTGGCTGGTGACCCTGAGTACGTCTTCATGATGACGACACCCTTCGTAACACTCGTTGGTAACTTCAGCACGGACTTCTGATCACTAGCGGAAATATTGGCTAGGTCATAAGTTGCCACCCCTAAGGCTGGCCGGACCACCTCACCCTTTTGAACCAGTTCATTGATGATCTTCACAACTTCATTACTTGGAATTGCAAAGCCCATCCCTTCAACACTCGTCCCAGAGTTATCTGATGCTAACTTCATGGAATTGATCCCAATCACTTGGCCAGCAATGTTAAATAGTGGCCCACCAGAGTTCCCAGAGTTAATTGCGGCATCTGTTTGGATAACTGTCGCGTAACCCGTCGTTTGCCCCGACGTATTAGTCGTTGCAACCGTCCGCTTCTTCGCCGATATAATCCCTTGCGTCAAAGTCGTTGCGTAATTAGATCCCATCGGTGACCCAATCGCTAAGGCCGTTTCACCAACTTTGATACTATCTGAATTCCCAAAGCTAGCTGTCTTCGTTACCTTAGAAGAATTAATCTTCAGAACGGCTAGGTCGGTAACAGAATCGGTTCCGACGATTTTAGCTGATAATTTTGTTCCGTCACTCATAATCACTCGAATCGCGTTTGAGCCGCTAACCACGTGATTATTGGTCACAATATAAGCTGCGTCGCCACTCTTCTTATAGATGAGCCCAGAACCTTCACTATATTCTTCTAACTTGCTTGAACTCGAGTCCGAACTCGAAGAACTATCGCTGCCAGACGAATCATCGCCGCCCAAAATACCGCTCCAACTACTTGAAGAGCTCTTCTTTTGGAGATTAATGACAGACACCACGGCCGCCTTGTTATTTTCAAACACCTTGGTCGCCTGTGAACTGACATTGACCTTAACGTTCGTCGTTGACGTTGACCCCGATTTATTAGAACCAGTTGGTACACTGGTCGATGACGTTGCGATGTTATTGTTTTGGAAATAATTAATACCGCCGTAAGCAACACCACCACCGATTAAACCAGCTACTAGTGCGGTTACTGCGACTTTGATTAATGATTTATTAGCCATAATTGCGCGTCGAAACGCGATCCCTCCCTACTAATGCTGATTTTAAGTTTATTTTAGCGAAAAAGTGTGATTTTTTTATGACTGAAGCATTGCGAAACATTAAAGCTAGCCTATAGCGTGATTAACTTAGTCGCTTGTTCAGGCTCCGTATCATATAGTTGAAAATCATGTTCCACACCAAAATCATGTTCAGTCATCATAGATGCCACCGTCAAGTGTGCCAAGGACTTCAGATTATTATCCTGGCTACGATGCCCCAGATAAATCCGCTTAGTATGGCGGCCGATAACATCCATCAACGCGTTGGCGCCGTCCTCATTGGACAGGTGGCCTTCATCACCAATGATCCGCTGCTTAAGTGGCCATGGATAACGGCCCATCCGCAACATCTCTAAGTCATGATTACATTCAAATAAGTAGCCGTCAGCATCGCGAATCACCCCTTCAACGTGCTCCGAAACGTAGCCCGTATCTGTGATAATCACGAACGACTTGCCCGCATGATGTAGTTCATAAAACTGCGGTTCCGCCGCATCGTGCGATACACTAAACGATTCCACATCAAGATCGCCTAAGCCCAAGGTCGTATCTGGATCAAAAACGTGGCACAGCTCGGCCGGCACATTTCCAATTTTATGAGCCATCGCATCCCAGGTTCCCTGATTAGCATAAACATCTAAGCCATATTTCCGCGCCAAAATCCCCGCAGAATGACAATGATCAGTATGTTCATGACTAATAAACAAACTATCGACTTCATTAATGTCACGGCCAATCGATGTCATCAGGTTAGCAATTTTTTTACCACTTAGCCCTGCATCGACCAATACCTTGTGCTCTGGCGTTTCAATATACGTGACATTACCCGTACTTCCCGATGCCAGTATGCTTACTTTCATATCATCCGTTGCTAATTTTAATACCATTATTTAGGCTCTTCCCATCTCTGAAATCCATTACTATCTTTACATGATACACGCTTTTAGCAGGGTTGAAAAGTAAGCAACCCACAACATCAAGTATCCCCTCGCTTCAACGACTAATGATCGTCGAGGACCAGCCGTGTTAAAACGCCATCGCGTACAACAAGTACTGGCTAGATTTTTTAGTCAGCACAAAATTAAAGACCTAGCGCCAACCTGACTGACAGGCCATCGCACAATTAATCATCAGCCGATCCAACGCAAGATACTAAAAAGTGGGCCCCATCACAAGTCCTGATGGAGCCCACACACTACCAAACAACCATTAGCGTTAATAACCGACTAATCGAACGTATTCCATACCATGCCGACCGTCGTATCTAAACTACCCGTTGTGGTTGCATTACTATTCTTCATTGAAGCACTCGTAAAGGCATTGATACGGTGCAAACTAATGTTAGAACTATTCTTGCCCCGAACGGCAAAAATCCAAGTTGGCACATAAACACTACTATCTTTCAGCTTCAATAACCGTGAATAGCCAAGTTTGGCCCACACGACCCGCGAGCTACTCGATACCTGGTTGTATTGATACAAGGCCACCAGTGCTTTTTTTTCACTGATAGTTACCGCTTTTTCACGTAACGTTTTAACATTAGCAACGTATGTTTGCGTATAACTCGTTAACTGCTTATCCTTATTGACAAATAAGTGCACTTGTCCGGCACCGGTAAGAATTTCGCCATCCGCAACTTTTTGAACAAAGACATAGTCCCCGCTTGTCGACAAATCGGCATCATATACGTACTCGGTACCATGAATCACGTTAGTTCGCTGACTCATAAATGTCGTTAGATCCGCTTTCGGACTCTGGGTATCAATCGTTGTCGTCGCTCGCAACGTACTGACTAACTTACCACTACTTTGAACCCGCGCTGACTGTTCAGTTAACTGACTTAATTGTTGTTTCAAACCACTTTCATTGCTCCCGGCAATGTAGTAACCCGTACCTTCATGAGTATCTGGATTCTTAAAACTAATATTATCGGCCCGCATTTCACGAATTACCGTCGTTGCCGTGTCACCGGTCGTTTTCGTTGATTTAGAACTCGTCTGGACGAACATAAAGCCCAAGAAGATATCCAAAACAACAAATGCTAGTAAGAAAATCCACTCAATTCTCCGAAAATTCATGCGGCCACCTCCTAAGATCCACTTAACATCGACGTATACGTCCGCCAAGTTCCGTTATAGTAGACATAATACGTTGGCGTCAGGTCAATCACGAGTTTGGACGACTTATTCTGCGACCATTCGTAGCCCAGTTCGATACTACCAATCTTATCATCCTTATAACCAGCCGCCTTCAAGCGTTTTAGCACACTCGTCGAACTTGGTAAGGTCACCGCCTGTTTTTGGCCAGTGGTTGGGACTGGTACTTGTAAGCTGTATAACGAGAAGTAGTACCGGTCTAACCCATTCGAAGTTAACTGGATACGCACATCACCGTTTTCTGTTTGATTAAAGATAGGAAATCCTTCAACGTAGCTTCGATAAATCACACTGTTACTAGTTGCATCAAACCCGTAGTACCGAATATTATCCATGGGTACGCCGAGACTCGTCAGTTGATTAAAACTCTTCTTTAACTGACTCGTTAGCGATAGATTTCGCGTCGTGCCTGAATCACTATAATCTTCGAAATAGACTGTTCCCAGCTTAGAGTCGACCGTCATCCGTTTATAACTCCCAGTCGTATACTCTTGCTTCCCACTCCGATTATGCACCGATACCGTTGAATTCCCATCCGCATCTAACAATCGATTGGCAATTTCACTGGCCGCCGCCTTACTCATGAGGTAGCTATAGTGTTGCATGGTCACCTGCTTAGGATAATCAATATAAGTCGTATTATCCTCATAGGTCATCTTAACAGCAATTTGTTTAACTTTATCGGCTGCTAAAACGCGTTTTAGTGAAGTTAGTGACTTTTTCTTTAACCTGACACTATAAATCTCATGGTGGTTATCATTTAAAAAGTACATGTGATTAGTATCATTGACTGGAATCACAATGCGACTAAACTCGGAGGAACGGAAACTATTGAGCTGTTGCTTAAAAATGGTGTTAAACAGGCTGACTGTAATACTATCAGGAAAGTTTAAAACATAACTATCTTCCCCATTCAACAGCGCCTGATAACTCTTAGCCGACGTAATTCGCACCTTAGAGATACTACGGGCATCCCACTTACGCAACTGTTCACTAAATTGACTGACTAAACTAACATTCTTATTGATCAACAGGGACTGATTGCCCTGACTATTCGTATAAATCAACTGAGTCGGCAAATAAATGTCATCAATCGTCCGGGTCGTTAACGAGGAATTTGATGACGTGGTACTAACCTTACTTTCATGTTCATACCGCGATGGGTTTAACCAAATATACATCGACAGTACCACGCTCAATAAAATCAGTATGGTCAACAATATGGGTAAGATAAAGCGTCTAAGCTTGTGAGTCGTCATCCCAAAGGTCCTCCTCCTCATAAGGTTCATATGGCAAGGAAATATAGAACGTGGACCCCTTACCTTCAACACTATCAACCCAAATTCGACCGCCTAGCATCTGGACAACTTCTTTTGAAATCGCCAGACCAAGTCCGGTACCGCCTTGGGCCCGTGAACGCGCCTTATCGACCCGGAAAAAGCGGTCAAAAACATGCGCTAAATCAGCTCGTGGAATTCCTAAGCCTTGGTCACTAATACTGATAATAACCTGATTATGCGTTTCTAATAGTCGACAAGTGACCACCCCACCATCTGGGGAGTACTTAATCGCATTATTCATAATATTATCGAGCACTTGCGTAAACTTGTCAGTGTCAATTTCAACCCATAAGTCGCGCTTAGTAAACTCACGCTTAATCGTATAGTACTTAGCCGGGTTATCATCTTTTTTCAGGATCATGTCGAACCGATCCAGCACATAATTAAACATTTCGTTAATATTCACTAGTTCCATATCAACGCGGGTCGTCCCTGAATCCATCCGAGATAAGCTTAACAGCTCATTAATCATCCGAATCATCCGGTCAGTTTCTTCCTGAGTGACCTTTAAAAAGCCTGGTGCCACTTCTGGATCTTTCCAAGCACCATCGCTCAATGCTTCAATGTAACTCCGCAAACTCGTTAACGGTGTCCGTAATTCGTGCGACACATTAGAAACGAATTGCTTACGGTCATTATCAATCTTCTGTTGTTCCGTAACATCATGTAACACACAGACTAAGCCACTAATAAATCCAGATTCACGTTGAATAAGTGAAAAGTAAGCATTTAAGATCAAGTCACGTTCATTAGATGAGAAATCGAGCATCAATTCATCCTGATTCTCGATTAAGTCACGTAATGAATAGTCATCACGGATCTTCAAAATATCCAGAATCGAATTACCGATGGCTTTTTCCGCCGTCACATCCATAAAATCCGACGCCGTTTCATTAATAATCGTAATATTGCCGCGCCGATCCGTAGCAATCACACCGTCACTCATATGTGAGAGCACACTGTCTAACCGCCGCCGTTCTGCTTCCGTCGACTCTTGCGATTCTTCAACGCGAATGGACAAGTTATTAATCGCTTTAGCCAGTTGACCCAACTCATCATCACTATAGACCCGGACTTGACCAGCATAGTCGCCGCGTGCAATCCGCTGTGTTTGTTGCTTCATTTCCTCAATCGGACGCGTTATTGCCCGGGCAATAATAATGGCAATTCCCAAGCCCAAGACCATGGCGACCAGTGACGCAATCACAAAAATCCCCATAATATTGTTGATGGTACTATATACCGATTTCATATTCGCCCGTACGTACAGTACCCCAACTAACTGGCTGCTATTCCCAGTTGAGTTGGAACTGTACAATGGCACAATTGAGATATAATAACGACCATTATTTTGCGTATCATAGGTACTCTTCGTGTAAGTTCGATTATTATAAATCGCGTTTTTCACATTCCGGTCCGTTGTCTTTTGACCAACCACAGATTGATCATTAACGTCACTAGTCCCCCGAATGGTTCCCTTACTATCGACTACTCGGATTTCATCAATATTGGTATTGTTATAATTTGATAAAATCGTTTTGATCTGGCCATTGGCTTTACGGGTACTACTTACAGTCAGTTGCTCAGCCAACGAATTATCAATATAAGTTGGAATTTGAACGGCTTGCTTAAAATCTTGAATGTTCTTCGATTCCAACTGCTTAACAAAAATCGCCCCAACAATTTCTAACGTAATCAATAATAACAACGCAAATACTAGTGCAATTTTAAAATTAATCGTTTTAAAAAAATTTTTCCGTTTAAATCTCAACACGGTCTAGCAACCTCTACTCATTTTCAGGATTGCGGAGGTAGTAACCCACGCCCCGCCGCGTCACCAACCACTTGGGATGACTCGGATTATCTTCAACTTTTTCACGTAAACGACGCACCGTGACATCAACGGTCCGAACATCACCAAAGTAGTCGTAGCCCCAGACCGTCTGTAGTAAATGTTCCCGCGTCATTACCTGCCCAATGTGTTGTGCCAAGTAGTGTAATAGCTCAAATTCCCGGTGCGTTAATTCAATATTGTCCCCACGTTTTGAGACCATATAGGCTTCTGGATGAATTACTAAATCGCCGATCTCAATATCAGAGTTCTCTTCAACTTCTGCTGGTTGAGCACTTGGAGTCCCTTGACGACGCAAGTTTGCTTTGACTCGTGCAACAAGTTCCCGGTTAGAAAACGGCTTCGTGACATAATCATCAGCACCGAGTTCCAATCCCAAAACTTTATCTAATTCAGAGTCCTTGGCCGTAACCATGATAATCGGCATGTCATAGTTCTTCCGAACCTGCCGCGCAACTTCTAGGCCATCCATTTTCGGTAGCATTAAATCTAATAAGATTAAATCAGGGTGAACTTCGTCAACTTTTTGTAAGGCTTCCTCACCATCAGCCGCCACGTGAACTTCATAACCTTCTTTGGTCAAATTAAATTTCATAATATCGGAGATGGGTTTTTCATCATCAACTACTAAGATTTTTTTCATAACGATTCTTCCTCCTTAGGGGA
>OMJG01001680.1_pt1 | contig 12206 bp, 9 predicted proteins | sample 1646431 | NCBI WGS metagenome assembly OMJG01 (sample SAMN03771674, study PRJEB25209) | food metagenome | isolation source: Cotija cheese | place: Mexico:Jalisco,Michoacan | collected 2011-12-12 | reverse complement strand
TGAAGTTAACTTGTCAACACCTTTTAGCACTCTTTATTATTAAGTGCTAATTTTATTTTCTTACGGCTTTTGTAGCAGGATCAAAATAGTAGTATTTACCTTTTAAGTAATGCCAATCCGTTAGCAAAACATTCTCCTTCGCATATTGACGGAACCCCTGTTCATTAACCTGCCATCCATTAGATATAAATTGTTTCAAATGATTTGTTTGTACATGCATGGTATTTCTATTTGTGACTAAAAAATTTGCCATCAACAACCCCATGATTTGGTAGGTTTTTTCATTTGGATGAACACCATCATTGGTATCTTGCTGAGTAAAACTTATACCTGCATAACGCCAATCTAAAGCAGGTATCGAAAAGCTTTCATAAACTTCTTGTAATCCATCTTGCAACTCCGAAATGCTATAATCACTTTGTTTATTTGATAAGTAAGAGCAAAATGGCAAAATACCAACTATTTTCAGCTTTCTGTTAGCATTTTTCAACCTGATAATATTATATTGAAGACGCTGTTGAACATAGCCCAGATTATTATCACTGTAGTTTAAATCGTTGACACCCATTGCTAAAAGTAATATATCTGCTTGTTTGAAATTTTCATCGGCTAACATTGCGGAAACCTTATTTGTTAAGTCCATCATAGTGCCATTACTTCTATTTCCACTAATTTGCGACCCAGAAATTGAATACTGATTATTCAAATTTGCCAAAGATAGAGTCTTACTTAAAACTTCGGGTGCACTCTTTGTTACATTACTTTTCCCGTCCCATCCAACCATTAATGAGTCACCCACTACCCAAACTGATTTGTTTTGAAAATAAAGTAATTGCGGTAAAGTAGACGAATATAATTGTTCCTTTTTAATCTGTATGTTTTCTCTGGATACTGAAAGGACATTTGCAGAAAAAACCACACATGTTTTAAAAATCATCAAAATAACAAAAATTATCATTACACTAAAAGCTTTAATAACCATCACAGCAGTATACCCCTTTAATTCATTTCAAGCCCTTATATTACTATACAAACCTACCTTCTGATTATTTAAAATTAAACGTTTGAAAAAATTTCAATCGCTTTATTTTTCACATTTTAAAATTCTAATGTGTTTTTATTAAAAATAAAACTCGTCATTCTATTGTAAATTTGAAATCTACAATAGAATGACGAGTTTCTTAAATTTAATATTTTTACATGATTCTTAGAAAAATAACTGACGTTACCTTAAATAGAAAGTATGGTTATTTCCAAAATTATATTTTTTACCATTTATGTTAACATTAGTACCTTCTACTGAACGGCCGTCCTTACCAACGAAATACTGATGTCCCCATTCTGAAACCCATTTATTTTCTTGTCTTACACCATTTTCAAAGTAATAGAATGCTCCCATATATTTTCTAAATCCAGTGTATAATTGACCATTTTCAATCCAAAGCCAACCTTGACTTGTACTCAAATATCCTGTCTTAGTGCTTAAAGTAATTTTACCTAAGTGATTGGTTTTATAGGCTTTGCCATTTATTATTTGAATATCTTTTCCGTTTGTGGCTGGGGATTTAATTACACTTCCATCAGAGTCAACATAATATTTTTGCCTGTTACTAATAATAAACTGATTTTTTAATAGTCCTTTTGTTGTTGGATCAAAATAATACGTCTTACCATTAATATTTTTAAACCCTGAAACAAGCGTATTATTTTCAGCATATTGCCTATTTCCTTGCTCATCAACTTGCCAACCATTCGAAACAAAGGTTGCTGTGGAATCATGTTCTACAACATTTAAATTTGAATCTTCTAATAACCAGTTGGAAATAGTATTTGCCATTTTTTCATATGTTGCCTGTGTTGGGTGAACCAAATGGTCACCCAAGGCAGCTGGTCCATGAGAAATATGTGTATTCTCCCAATTTAATACTGGAATGCCAAAACTTTTGTAAACTTTTGTAAGTGCCATTTGTAAATCATTCATTGAATACCGACTCACTTTATTCTCTTTGTAAGATGCAAACGGTAAAATACCAAATATTTTTATTTTCGGATTAGCTTTCCGAAGCCTTTTAATATTGCTTTGTAAACGTTGTTGGACGTAACCCAAATTATTAGAACTATAGTTCAAATCATTCACGCCTAACTCAATAATCAATATATTAGCATCAGAAAATTGTTGATCATTTATTACACGCTGCACATTATTAGACATATCGTATGTTGGCGTGCCATTCTGATTACCTGAAATTTGTGATCCACTCGATGCATAACTCGCTTGTAAAACACTAGGCTCTAATTTTTCACCAACTAGTGTCGGATAATTCTTAGCAACATTTCTTTGTCCATCCCATCCGACCGCTAATGAATCACCAATGACCCAGATACTTTTATCATGATAAAAAGTATTAGTATCTGGCTGTACATCAACAGGTTTCTTAGTTGTTACGTTATTATCGGTAACTGTTGTTCCGGCAATTGATTTTGTTACTGACTCAGATTCCTTGGGCTGCAAAATAGTTGTCGCGTTAACACTATGACTATAGACAAACATGGTGCCAAAAAAACTTAATATTATCAAAAAAAAGAGCCTAAGTTTAAAAGCACCCATTAATCAATTCTCCCATCGAAGTTATATCCTAGAATATTTTAGATTATACCGACGATAAATTTAACTAAACATAATTCAGTTGATTGTTATGATAATTAAAAGCATGAATACTAATGAAGCGTACCCCGAAAGTTCCACTTTAACTTTCGGGGTACGCTTCAAAATTCATAGTTTAATTTATATAATGTTTAGCCTAATTTATTTAGGTTCTACAATTTTTGGTACTGATAGCTAATCCTTCAGATTAGTCATCGGTATTTTTTTAAGACTTCAGTCAGTGGTGCTTGTGCAACAAGAACCACTGACTGAAGTCTTAAAAAAAGCAGCCAAATTCATGAAGAATTCAGCTGCCTAGTGTGTAAGCTATTCAATTAAATAATTCTGTTATCAGTACCATTTGACGAATAACCTTTATTTAGAATCTTTTGGAAATTCAATGACTGGGTCAAATTTTTTCCCAGCAGCAATACCCTTTTTCATGATACCTATTCTTTTTTGTTTATTATCTGATTGACCAAATCTCAATCTTAGAAAATCCCAATAAATCTTTGCATTTCCACGTACCCTACGATAAAAGGCTCTTTTTTTTATTGTATACACACGATTACGGTACATATTGAAGTACCATGGTAACCGTTTCTCAATATCATTTGTGATATCATCCTCAGTATTTGAACGCATCTTATGTGTAACAACCGAATCAGGTAACAAGTACCCAGGTGCAACTCGTAATGCACGCTCTGTATACTCAAGGTCATCGATCCAAATAAAGAAGTCAGTAATTGGCAACCCAATTTGAGCTACAATTGGCCGTGGGAACAGTACAGAAACAAATGTACCATTTTCAATTTTTACTGGGTGAGTAAATTGCGTATTTAACGTTGTTCGATATGTACCATATTGTCTAAGCACATTGCGAACCGATGGCTTACCATCAGTAAACATCACGTTAGAAGAAAGAAAACTAAACTCAGAGCCACTGTTAATAAACCTAATCATTGGCTCCAATGTATCTTGATGAACAATTGTGTCATCATCCATCACCCAAACGTAATCGTCCAATGTGTGTTCATAAAAATATCTAATACCTGCATTAAAACCACCTGCACCACCAACATTCTCTGGCAAGCGTACATAATTGATGCTATCGCCAAGTGACTCTAAATAATTTTGAGTATCCGCTTCTGAATTATTATCGATAACGATAATATGAGATAACTTTGGCTTCACTGACTGCAATGCTTCAATTGATTCTTTTAGCATGTGCAATCGATTATAAGTCACAATAACTGCACTAACTTTAGTCATGAGGTATCTCCTTTACTTTATCAGATGCATGCTCAACCTTTGGTCTGAAAAACCACCCAGCTACAACCCCCGTGATAACCATTTTTAATCTTAACCATTTTTTAGGTTGACCATTAAAAAATATCATTAAGGCTTCATAAGCAATTCTAATATGTGCGCGTAAAAATCTTATAAAACCGCGATTGCGACTAAAATACATCCGATTTCTAAAAGCATAGAAGTAGCGAGGTACTCTGTTTATTGAATCCAAAGACACATTTGATTCAACATTCTGAGCCATTTTATGTATGACCCGAGAAGTAGGCACCATATAACCAGGTAATTGACGTGCAGCACGTTCAGTGTATTCAATGTCATCGCCCCAGATAAAGAATTCCTTAACCGGCAAACCTATTTTATCAACCACTGTACGAGAGAACATAACTGACACGAACGTTGCATTTCGTAATTGTTCTAATTCAGTTGCATCAAGTGGTATTTTCTTAAATCTGTTAATAGGAAATGGTAAATTCATCTTAGCACGAGTATTATCCGTCCAACGAACATCTGAAGCCAAAAAGCCAAATTGATTATCAACCTTCTTAGCTGCATTTAGTAATTCGGTCAATGCAGTGAATGTAGGCACAGTATCATCATCCATTAACCATATGTAATCATCCGTCGTTTGCTCCATAAAATAACGAATCCCTTTATTAAACCCACCTGCACCACCAATGTTTTCTGACAATCGAACATAACGAATTTGATTTCCTAGACTAGTTAAATAATCTGCTGTATCTTGATTACTATTGTTATCTACAACAATAATATTATCAACTTTTGTTTCAGACTTTTGTAAAGCTACAATTACTTCTTTTAACATTGGTAATCTGTTATAGGTCACCACGACAGCACTAACCGTCATATCTTAAATTCTCCCAACTTAATAAAAATTCTTTCGAACCTAGAATATCTGAACTAAATCTCAAAAATTCTACCATAATTACCTGTATGGTACCTAAAACTATTTTACTTTTCGAGCTATATAAATGGGACGTCTTTTTGATTCAAGGTAGATATTTGAAATATATCGACCAACAATCCCTAAACTTAGTAACTGAATCCCCCCTAGTGCTAACATAATGACAACTAATGAAGGCCATCCAAAAGCAGAGACATTGGGATGAATCAAAGCTCGTACAAATACCAAAACAGCTCCAATAATAGCCATTACAAAAGCTAAACTACCGAGAACTGATACTATTAGTAATGGTGCACGTGAGAAATCAATAAATCCTTCAATTGAATATTTAAGTAATCCGAAAAAAGACCATGAAGTATTGCCAGCAACCCGATCCTTATTTTCGTACTCTAAATATTTTTGTTTAAATCCTACCCATGAAAATATTCCCTTGGAAAAACGATTATATTCTTTCATACTTAAAATTGCATCAACCATTTGGCGACTCATAACTCGAAAGTCACGAGCTCCTTCAACAATATGTGTATCAGACATACTATTTATCAATTTGTAAAATAATTTAGAAAACCACGAACGAATCAAAGGCTCACCATCTCGAGTAGTCCTTCTCGCACCGACTGCATCCCATTCACCAGATGATACACCTTCTAACATTTCATTTAATAATTCTGGTGGATCCTGTAAATCAACATCCATTACCGCAACGAAATCACCTGTAGCATGCTCTAATCCGGCATACAGAGCCGACTCTTTCCCAAAATTACGTGAAAAAGAAACATAGTGTATATTATTATCTTTTTGTGCTAATTGTTCAACTCGTTCTAAAGTTTTATCTGACGATCCATCATCAACATACCAATATTCTAATTCGTAATTCGAAAAATTTTTACGTTCTTTTTCAATTGCATCGTAAAATAAGGCTACCGTGTCCTGTTCATTATAAACTGGCACAACAAGTGATAATTTAGCCATAGTTTCCTCTTTTCTTTTTGCTCAATCACACTTAAGTATACCAAAAAATGCACCAATTTTGGTGCATTTTTCTTCTTATTTTTATTCACCACGATGGGCGATACCATCGTCAAAAGAAACCAAATCCAAAATATGATCATTAGATTTGTCAATAACTAAATAGTTCATAGTATTTTTACTAAATTTCTTGGTTATAGAATCATGCGTTAAAGTAATATCGGTTCCTCTAATTGCGATTGTATTTCCGCTTACGTTAGCTTCTACTTCTTCTCCATAATGTTTTATTTTCAAATCTGATAATTTTGAGTCCTCCACCATTGCTGTGCCATCGTTATGCAGACCAAACTTCACATATGAAAGATTTTGTTTTTTCAGCCTGTGAATATAATTTTTTTCTTGTTGTTCATTTAGAAGGAGCGGATTAGCATATTTATAAAAAATGTTCCACAGTTCAGGACTTACACTATAAATGTTTTTCAAACCAAAGAAATTATTGTAAACATCCTTTGTGAATTGAGCATTCGCTCCTAGTGTGACATCCAATAATTGATACCCACCATAGAACTTACTCATTTTATTGTAATCAACCGCACTAACTACTGGATATTCATTACCTGCCTTTTTTTGATTCACTATGTAATTATATCGATTCACAAGTTCCTGACTATTCTCTTGTGTATTGAATATTCCAGGTACTAACTGCACAATAAATTCTACTGATATTAAAACTATAACTAAAATAGGGAGCAGGCGCCATTCTATGTCAGAAATTAAAAAGTTAATCATTATAACTACTGCAACACTCAATAACAATACGAATCCGATATGTGAGCGTGGGGCAACTGTTATTGGTGATAACATCAAGGCAAAATAGTCAGCAAATGCTAGTACTCCAAATAAAACACTTCCAACAAGTAATTTATTTGAACTTGTTATCCAGTTTTTAGCAACACATCTGATAATTACCAAAACTAGAAGCATAAAATAGATCACAATGAAAATGAAATAATTTTGAGTTGCAAATGTAAATAGTTGAGTGGTGTTCCCTTTAATGTGGACGCTCGCACCATTTGCACGAACAGAATTACCTGGTGCAAATATTAACAATAAGTATCCCACTAAGGTAGAGATACTCAGCAAAAATGTAACACGATCTATTCGTTGCTTATTGAAAAGCATCAATATCATTAATAGAATTAGTCCTAATAAAGTTGTACCACCGATATTTTCAGTAGACCATCCCGCCAAAAGCCCAAATGGAATAGCAAAAACTGTTAAAATATTTTTGTTCCTAACTATATTGAATCTAAATTTATTGTAAACAACTAGTAAAGGAATAAGGGCAAATAGCGCTGTATATAAATAATTTGCTGAACCTGTTGTCCAAAAAAAGTCTTGACCAGGGACAACGGTAAATACCATAATTGACGCAAATAACAAAGCATAGCGCCAGATACTGAATGTCTGTGATTCATTTGTTTCTGTAAATTTTTCTAGAATCCACAATAGTAACATGAACGCAATTGTGTTCAAAAAATCAACTAATATTAATGGCAGTTTTAACAAAACACCAATCGCCAAAAATTCACCAATAGCTCGCCCATTCCAATTAAAATATTCCCACCAAACATGCTCTAACGGATTAGAAACTGTGGCATACCCTAAATCGTCCACTATTTGGCCATTAAAATGATTTAGTATAAATACAATAAGAAATATAATACATAATCCTACAATATTTAAGCTCTTTTGATTAAAAAATTTCCTCATACCCTTTACTCCTAAAAATAGCATATACATTTTATGATACTGAAATTAAACATATGATTGATTATAACACTATTCTTTACGTATTATTTTCTGAACCATAGAACCTATATTGGAGATAAATTCCGCACGGAGAAGGATTATTATGACAAAATAAACCGTTGACCCAACAACAACTTGAATGACTGTACGGGCTGGGCTCGCTCCCATATTAACCGCCATCCAAATTAAAATACAAAACATCACTATCCCAGCAATAAAATATTTCCAGGTTTTCCCAAATAACTTACTCATTGCTAAGTCATTCCTAATAACAATCATTTGATAAAGTGTAACCGCAGCTTCTGAAATTACAGTTGCACCAGCTGCACCATATAGACCCCACTTTGGAATAACAATAAAGTTCAAAAGTACATTGACAATGGCTCCTAAAGTCACCGAAATTGTGTAATCTCTCGTACGATTAATTGGCATTAAGTATTGCGTTCCCAAAACATTACTCCAGGCAATAAATAACACAATTGGTGACAATATCGAAATGGTCCAGCCAGCAGGTAAAAAGTTTGCTCCCATAAACCAAATCGTCATTTTAGGGCCAAGCGCCATCATACCAAACATTAATGGTACTGCTAATGCAGTCACGAAATCCATAGATCTGTAAATAGACTTATTAACAGATTTCATATCGCCCTTGGCAAAATAATTAGCAACTCTTGGCAACATAACTATTCCCATAGCTGTAACTATTGATAATGAAACTTTAACAATCTTGTCCGCGTTTTCATAAAAAGCAACTGAATCAATTGCATTACTTTGGAATAAAGGTAACATAGTTTTATTCAGCTGCAAGTATACTTGAGTTGCAATAGTCGGAATGAACAACCCTAATGTTGGTAATAAATGCCTTTTAAGATTCAATGTTGATATTTTAGGAAACTTTACTTTTCCAGGAATATAAAACCACATTGTCACATTTCCGATAACCTGTGTTAACGCTAGCAATAAAATATAATTATTAACATCCGCTGGTGACTTAACAACTAGAAAAATCAATATAACCATGGCAATTTTTACAAGAGAATTTCGGACAACTGTCTTTTTAAAATCCTCTAACCCCATAAAATACCAAGAAATATCTAGCAATCCTGAAACAATGACCCATGTCTGTAAATATAGTTGATGAATATTACTGTGAAACTCTCCAGAAACACCCTGCATATAATACACAAAGAGAAAATAAAAGCCTATTGCTAATAAGCTTACCAGAGTATGTAAAAGTTGAATTTCCCAAAATCGTTTGTCCCTTAGCGCAATATCATCACGTACATAAGCAATTTCTCTCTGACCATACAGTGTTATCCCTAAAGTTGCAAATAAAAGAAAATAACTCACAACGGAATTTGTCCATGCTTGAATACCCATTCCTTGTGCACCAAGTACATGGGCTAAATAAGTCATTGTAATTAATGGCGCCAACACTGTTAGTAACTGGTAAAACACATTATACAAATAATTTTTTACAACTTGCATTTTTTCTTTCCCTGCCAAATCTTAAAGATTTTTTCTCACTATATTAGTTATGGTAAAATGCGATTAACCACTGGAATTTTTTGAAAAATCAATACGATTGTAATGCTAATTATCCAAACAACTACTGGTAGTAAGAATAAATGAACATACGATGCGCTCGAAAGAGAAAATAAATGTTCTATAATCACAATAATAAACTCGTGAATGACATAAACTCCCAATGAAGCACCTGATAATTTTTTTAACCAGTAGGCAACCTTAACTGACGGTTGCCAATCTTTATGAAATCGATTTTGAATGAAGACCCAAATGCCAAGTGGCATCAAAAAACCACCAATTGAAAATATAGAGTAAACATCTCTGACGGTTTCATGTCTTATTGCTGATAATATAATAGTCAATATAAACATGAAAACAATACTTAAAATCGTTGCCGTGTAGAGTAAATACCTTTGTTTTTTGTTTACCTTAAAATTATGTAAGTACCATCCCACGAAGAATATTCCCACGCCAGTACTAATTACAAGTGGAATGTTATTCAACAACTGGTCTGGTGTTCGCCTCATTAACATATAGCCGTAATTAATGATACATGTCCCAATAAAATACAGAGCAATCATATATTCAACAATTTTCTTATTCATCTTTGTTGCTAAAATTGATAGATAAGGTATTGCAATATAAATTGGAATTAGAAAATAAAAGAACCAAAAAATAGGCTGTATTGTATCGTATTCAATGCCATTAATGAATCCTTTAATAGACCAATCTCCTGAATGAACGGCAAAATGATTCCAAGCATACCAAGCGATAGACCAAAATAAAAATGGAATTAATACTCGTGCCCACCGTTTTTTAAAAAATATTTTCGTATCATATCGATCACGATAATTTAGTAGATTCGCACCTGATATCATAAAAAAAATCGGTACTGCCCAAATAAAAATAATCTGAATAGCCAAACTAACATACCAATTTATCTGCATTGGTTTGTATTCAAATGCATATTCTGATGAGTGCAACATAAGTACAGCCATCGTTGCAATTATATTAAGTATATCCATATAGTAGTATCTACTCTTATGGCTACCTAATGCTAATTTTTTGTTTGATTCCATATACATTACTTCCATTCTTCAGTACTAAAAGATTTTTTTGATTTGTAATTTTTAAAATGATCCATAATTGTTTTCAAAATAATCAATACCCAAATGACTCCTGTAAAGATCCATATACTATAGATCCACTTTGGAGTAGCATATCCAATACTAATTAGATGCTTCCCAGTCGGAATATTAAGACCTATCGTTCCTCGAACTGTTCGCTTAGGATTAACTGTCCTTCCATCAACCGTGACCTCTTCATTACCATACATTAAAAATGGTAAATCTACATGATTCGCTGCGTTCAAATTTGCTTGAACTTCAACACGATTAACTAGGTATTTTATTTTAGGTCTAAAAGATTGACCACCCACAAATGATTCATGTGTCATTATTGAATAATAATGACTAATTGGCCAAGATTCTTTAGGTGCGTAATCCATAATACCAATGTAATCATGTCTAGAAGACGTCAATTCTTTTAACTGCGTCGCATTCGCCTTGAATTTAGTCTCAAAAAGAACCTTTTTTTCATAATAGTTATCGTTTGGACTTAATTCATTTTGATTAACTCGATCATGAATTACTTGCTCACTAACTGTAAAATACAATGTGCTTCCCAATGTTGCAACTGCAAAAAGAGTAATTATCATTTCTTTAGGTTCTCTAAAAATAGAAATTAAAACTTCAGACAAGTATAACATTAAAAAGAATGTCGCAAAGCCACGAATTCTAAAAGGGAACTGTACTAAACTTTGGATTACTTCAGGCATACTGCTCCAAGGGAACAATGTTGTAGACATAAAGAATAGAGCAGTACCGCATAGCCATATTAATAAGTTCCACTTGAAATTTCTTTTCGATAGTTGAAAAGCTCCTGAAACAACAGAAATTAATCCTACAATTCCTATATTGGGGCCAATCAAGTTCAAGCTATCTAAGATTGTCTGACCCATACCTGTTTGTTTTGCAATTTGGTTTCCCGCAGTCGTCAATATAGGCGTTTGTCGAGCTTGGTACACCATAGGAACAATAATAATTGCAGATAAAACTAACGTCAATATGACAGATTTTAATATATTCCTCAAATTTAATTTTTTCACATCAAATCGAGTTTTAAATAATTTTATGAAAAGAATTACTGTAAAAATTAATATAATAATTACGCCACTTAATAGATGAGAGTACAAAATTAAGGTCAGTCCAACTGGAAGTGCCAGCCATTTCTTAGAGTTACCAATAAAGACATTATAAAATCCAGCAAATGCCAATGGCAGAAAAGCGTATGCTAATAACTCACCTAGCACAAATTGATCATAAGCTAAGTAAAACCGATACATTGATAATCCATATAATAATGAAAAAACAACAGCCTTATATCTTGCATCTTTTTTTACTTGCAGTACCGACTGATAAGCAATCAAGAATGTCACAAAATGAATAATCATTTCGCCCAGGTAAAAAGCATGAACTGGATTGTCAATAATGGTAAATAATTTTGCCCATCCTAAAAAGATAACAAAAGGATAAAAGAAATTTACTGCGCTACCAATATTTGTTAGTACATCGAAAGAGCGATACGGAATTAAATGATTTCTTATTCCCTCTGCTAAACCCTCTATTCGATTCAGATGAAATAATAAGTCTCCCTGACCGAATACTTCACCAGTTCTCCAAAAGGGAATAATTGCAACAACTGAAACTATAAAAAATAGGACGTAGATAAAGATTGTTTGTTTTAAATTTTGATGTTTAAGCATTAGTTACTCCCTCAAAAAAATAAGCTCAATCAACTCATACTGAGTAATTGAGCCTAAAAATTAATGTTCTTCATCATGGGCGAAGTTAAAGTCTGATGAAATACCAAATTCTTTACGTACTGTATTGAAGGCGGCATTGAATACTTGATCCATATCATAATAGCGATATTGTCCTAAGCGACCACCAAAAATAAATT
>OMJG01001676.1_pt1 | contig 12240 bp, 14 predicted proteins | sample 1646431 | NCBI WGS metagenome assembly OMJG01 (sample SAMN03771674, study PRJEB25209) | food metagenome | isolation source: Cotija cheese | place: Mexico:Jalisco,Michoacan | collected 2011-12-12 | reverse complement strand
TCCTGTCAATCAGACAGAAAACGCCAAGCAGACGTTTGTATTAGCTTTATATGTTGCACCTGATGTTGTGATTAAAGCAGGTAGTAAGCTTGAAGTAACTAATATCCATGGCGAAACAGTGGCGTACAGACGGACTGGTGAAGGCATTGGAAGCTACAATACTCATAAGGCTTATCCAATTGAAAGAGCGGTGACAGCATGAGCAAATCAGCTTCGTTTGACTTTAGTGAGTTTGAAGCTTTCGCTAAGAACTTTCACAAGCAAGCTTATGAGAAGAACGCTAAAGAGTTCTTAATTGGCGCTTTAGAGCTGATAGGTGATGCTACGCTTGTTTTAGTAAAGGCTAAAACACCTGTTGGCCAATATGGTGATGAAGTTTTTTATGTTGGCGCTGCTAATGGCAAGTTGATGGTATTTGATGGTAAACCTAAGGGCAAACAAGGTGGTAACTTACGCAGAAGTTGGGAAGTTACTAGCGTAAAGTCAAGTGGTAAGACGTTCTTCATACAAGTGATCAACTCGGCGGAATATGCCTCTTTTGTAGAAGATGGCCATCGTGGGCTTGGAAACAAGACTAAATGGGTTGAAGGATCTCATATGCTTCAACTATCGCTTGAAGATGTTGAGAAGCAAATACCGAGACTAGTCGAAAAAGACTATATCAAGTACTTAAAGAAATTTGGTGTTGAGTAGTGATCAATTTGATGGAATCTATTGCAGAAAAGCTTATCAGTCTTTTTGGAAAAGATGTCAACATCTACACGGACAATGTCGAACAAGGCTTTAAAGAGCCTTGTTTTTATATTTATGAAGGTGAAACCGAAACTGCAGATGAATTGATGGGTTATCAAAAACTGACAAGGCATTTTTATTTGGTATTCTTTCCGAATGAAAAAAGTGAAGCAGAGTTTCGAGATCAATGCGCGCCGATTCAATACAAATTTTTAACGGAATTCGATGCAATTGAAATTGGACGGTTCACATCTGGTTGTTTAAACCGTAAGGCAAAATACAACGATGTTGAACGCGTGGCGCAACTACAGTTTGATTTGAAATATCGTCTTGCTGTAGATGAATCTGGCATCTCTATGGACGTTTTAGAGCAAGGAGGAGGAATTATAAGTGACAGTAAGAAAGAGCGTTAAAACAGAACCTAAAGCGGTTGAACCGACCGCAGTAAGTGAGCCTGTTAGATTTGGCATTGATGATCTTTGCAAATCAGATGAGTTCACACGAAATGAGAAAGATTTTTTAAAAGCAATTGTGGTAGACAAGCAATATACGGTTGCAGAAGCTAAGAAACTATTGAGTCAAACATTGAAAGGGGCAGTTAAATAATGGCAGGTGGAAATTTTACATCTCAAAATAAAGTAAGACCAGGCGCATATGTCAACATTCGTGCTAATGGTGGTACAGGAACAGCAGAAGGACTTAGCGGAGTCGTTGCGCTACCGCTAGCAATTTCTTATGGTCCTAAAGAAATTAAAGAAGTCACTGCAGTATCTAATCTAGACGATTATGCAAGTGATTTAGGTCAAGCAGAGTTATTGGTGTTGAAAGAAACGCTTAAACGTGCTTCTAAGGTTCTTTTAGGTCGTGTTGGCAGTGGCGCTAAAGCTAGTGCATCGAGTGATGCATTAACGGTTAATGCATTGTACGAAGGCGCTGGCGGTAACAAAATCAGTGTTGTCGTTAAAGCTGATCCTAACGATGATACTGTTTTTCATGTCTTAACTTACTTGAACGGTATTGAAAAGGATACACAATCAGTCAAAGACATCAAAGATTTAGTTGCTAACAAGCTTGTATCTTTTGCTGGAGAAGGTAAGCCTGCAGTTGCTACTTTAACATTGGAAAACGGTACTTCTACTGATCCAATCGCAGCAGATTATTTGGATTTCTTTGCAAAAGCACAATTATTCGACTTTAACACATTAGCTTTACCAGTTTCAGACGAAACCGTTAAGTTAGCAGGTGTAAACTTTATCAAACGTTTGAGAGATGAAGAAGGTCGTAAGTGTCAAATCGTTGTAGCAGGTTATGCAGCGGATAGTGAAGCAGTCATCAATGTTAAAAATGGCGTTATTTTGGCAGATGGCTCTATTGTCGATGCAGTCAAAGCGACTGGTTGGGTAGCGGGAGCAACAGCAGCTGCAGGAGTTGCACAATCGCTAACTTACTCAGCTTATGATGGCGCGATTGATGTTAGTCCTCGCTATGTCGATTCTGATATTGTCGCAGCGCTAAGAGCAGGCGAATTTGTATTCACTGAAAAGCGTGGTACTGCAGTTGTTGAGCAAGATATTAACAGCTTAGTAACTTATGGTTCTGAAAAATCGAAAGCATTTTCTAAGAATCGTGTCATTCGTGTGCTTGATGACATCGCAAACAACACCAAAAAGACTTTCGAAGATTTTTACATTGGTAAGGTCAACAATAATGTTGATGGTCGTGAACTATTCAAAGCTGATCGCATTGCATACTTTGGCGCTCTACAAGATCAAGGCGCTATTGAAGCGTTTGATCCAGAAGAGTTAACCATCGAAGCTGGTATCGAAAAAGATGCAGTCGTGATGAACGTCGCAGTTCAACCAGTCGATGCAATGGAAAAACTTTATGCGACTGTAGTCGTGAGATAAGGAGGAAATAAAACATGGCATTTTTAAACGCAAATGACACGATCAATGGTAAAGAAGGTACTGCTTTCGCAACGATTGACGGTAGAAATATTGAGTTGTTCTACTTGAAATCAATTGAAGCAAGCATCGAGTTGAACAAATCAGAAGTACCATCTTTAGGCAGACGCATGGTACAAAACAAGGTAACCGGTGCTAGTGGTAGTGGCTCGATCACTATTTACAACATCACATCAGAGTTCGCACAAATCGCAGTTGATTATGTGAAAACTGGTCGCATTCCTAAAATTCAAATTAAGACGACTAATGAGGATCCTAATTCTACAATCGGACGTGCTTCTGTTCTTCTAAAAGGTGTTATACCTGATGAAATTCAAGTCGCACAACTAGATGTTGATAGTGATTCATTAGAACAAGATATCGACTTCACGTTTGATGATTTAGACATCTTAGAAAAATTCAAAGCACCTACTGCAGGTTAGTTAATAGAAAAGGAGATATTCATTCATGGCAAACATTGAATCGTTTTTAAAAGGCAAAGTTAGAGAACCAGAAGAACGCAAGGAAATCAAAGTGAGCAATCGCTTTGATGAACCTTTTGTAGTCAAACCTATTTCAGAAAAAGAAAACGCGGTTCTACGTAAATCATGCACATCAACACGCATCGCAAAAGGGGGCAATAGAGTAACTGATACAGATACTGAAAAGTATGTGGCCAAGCTGATGACATCATGCGTCGTTGAGCCTGATTTACAAAATTCAGAATTGCAAACCTCTTGGGGGACGCCTGGTAGTGCTATTGAAACACTGAAAGCAATGCTCTTGCCTGGTGAATATGCTGAACTTGGTAATCAAATTCAAGAGTTCTTAGGCTTTGATGTTGACATCAATGAGGTAAAAGAAGAAGCAAAAAACTAATTAAAGACGGCGAAAGCGGTGAATTCATTTATGCAGAACATGCGTATCATGAACACGGCATTTTGCCGTCTTTTTTTGCTAGTTTGCCAATTCGAGAAAAAGCTTTAATTATGGCTTTTATTGATGACAAGGTCGAGCGAGAAAAGAAAGAAGCCCAAAGAGCTAAAAGTAAGTCAAAACGGAAATGAGGTGAAAAATGATTGGCAACTTTAGAAACAAGTTTAAGTTTGAACGATAACTTTTCAAGCAAGTTGAGCAAGATTGATTCAGCCATCAATAATACTATTTTTAGCATGCAGAATTTTGCTTCGTCTGCAGATACTAATTTAAGCTTCAAAGGTGTGGCGGACAACATTGCAAACGCTACTGACGGAATGGCGAATAGTATCATCAATGGCGTTAAGAAAGGTGTGGCAGTTGGATCTGTGGCGCTCTTAGGACTTGGCGCAGCTGTTTACAACGTGGCAGGTAATTTTGACGAGCAGATGGCACGTGTTAACTCTATATCTGATGAAGTCGGTGTTTCTTTCGCCGAGTTGCGTGAGCAAGCCATTGATTTAGGTGCCAAAACAGCTTTTAGCGCTACAGAAGCTGCAGGCGGTATGGAGGCTATGGCATCTGCAGGTTTTAACACTCAACAAATTTATGACTCAATGAGCGGTGTTCTAGATTTAGCAGCTGTATCTGGTGGAGATGTGGCAATGGCGGCAGAGAACGCAGGGGCAGCCTTAAACGGTTTTGGACTCGAAGCCAGTCAAGCAGGTCATGTTGCAGATGTGTTTGCGATGTCCGCGGCTAAAACTAATGCCGAAGTCGGCGACATGGGCGAAGCCATGAAATATGTAGCGCCACAAGCTAGCGCAATGGGGATAAGTTTGGAAGAAACAGCGGCAGCAATTGGTATCATGTCCGATAACGGTATAAAAGGTAGTCAAGCCGGTACTACCTTGCGCGGTGCATTGTCAAGGCTAGCAAAACCTACAAAAGCAATGGATGATACTATGAGTGCTTTAGGTATTTCTTTTTATGACTCGCAAGGCAATATGAAGTCGCTGAAGGACCAGGTGGGTATGCTACAAGGTGCGTTTCAAGGTTTAACACCAGAGCAACAACAGAATGCTTTAGTTACCTTGTATGGACAAGAATCGCTATCTGGAATGCTCTCGCTGATTAAGGAAGGACCAGACGCATTAGGCGAAATGACGAGTGCTTTAGAGAATTCAAATGGTGCGGCTGATGAGATGGCTAGCAACATGCAGAATAATATCAAATCAAAGGTCGAACAGTTCTTTGGCTCGCTAGAATCAGTAGCAATCAGAATTGGCGATGAGATATTTCCAGTTGTTGGAAGCGCGATTGAAGATTTTACATCTTTAATTGACAATGCGTTTACTGCTGATAATATCGGTACTTTTGTAGATAATGCTTCAAGGTATTTAAACGTCTTGAAAGATGGATTTAACGAGATAAAAGGGCCTGTTGGCGATGCGATTGGTGCAGTCATGGATAGCTTGGCAGATTTGAATGGTGCTTTTGGTAGTGATAAGAGTGTCAACAGTTTTTCTGATTTTGTTAGTGGCATTACTGATGCAATCAAAGGATTAGCAGGATTTATTGAGGATCATAGTGACACGATTGCAAAAGTTATCAGCATATTACCACAAGTGGCAATTGGTATAGTTGCAGTTAATAAAGGTGCAAAGATGGCTAGTGCATTAGAAACGTTTGCAAGTGGATTAATGGGCGTTGCTAAATGGACAACTGGAATGGCACTTAAATTGATTGGAATTGCGACAGGGAATACCGCAGTAGCTACCACTTCACCAGCCGCAGCGGCAGGAACAACAGCGGCAGGAACAGCGGCGCAAACTGCTACACCATCAATGCTTCAATTAGGTGCGGCAGTGTTAATGATTGGCGCAGGATTTGCACTGGCAGCCGGAGGCGTTTGGCTACTTGTTCAGTCAGCCATTCAATTGGCAGACGCAGGGTGGCCAGCAGTTGGAGCAATCGTGGCACTTTTAGCAGTACTCGGCGGACTTGTCGCGGTAACAGTTCTTTTAGGTCCTTCTCTAATTGCTGGATCTGTTGGAATGATAATGTTCGGAGCGGCGCTTTTACTAATCGGAGCAGCAACAGCACTAGCGGGCACAGGCCTTTACTTAATGGCTGCCGCACTACCAAATATTGTTATATATGGACAGCTAGCAGCAAGTGCAATGTTTTCTCTTGGTGGCGGCTTGATTGCTTTAGGAATAGCTTCAATTGTTGGTGGAATAGGACTGGCCGCTTTAGGTGCAGGAGCTTTAGTGGCAGCAGTTGGAGTTGGACTTTTAGCTGCCGCGACCGTTTTATTCGGTGCAGGCCTTCTAATTGCAGGATTAGGCATTACACTCATAACTGCAGCACTTCCTCAAATTGCAGCATATGGAGCCTTAGCAGGATTTGCACTTGTTTCACTAAGTGGTGGATTGATAGCAGCAGGAGCTGCTGCATTAATTGCTAGCGTTGGACTGGTAGCGTTAGGAGTTGGAGCTTTGGCATCGGCGATCGGTGTCGGAGCGCTTGCGGCAGCGGCAGTTGTACTTGGCGCAGGAATGATATTGGCTGGGATTGGGCTAACGCTAATTACTTCAAACTTGGCACTAATAACAATGTACGGAGCGGCAGCAGGAAATGCGATGCTATCAATTGGTGGCGGATTAGTTGCGCTTGGAGCGGCTGCATTAGCTTCATCAATTGGAGTTTTAGCATTTTCAGCAGTACTAATTGCTTTCAGTGTGGCAGTTTTAGTAGCGGCATTTAGTGTGGGGTTACTTGCGGCTGGTATTTTAATACTTGGTACTGGTCTTCTAATTGCAGGTGTTGGACTTACGATGATATCAACATCACTGCCACTGATTTCAATATACGGAGCAATGGCAGGTGCCAACTTAGGAATACTAGCAGGTAACATGATACTTCTAGCAACCAGCGCGCTTATAACTGGCGTTGGTCTAACAGTAATGGCAGCAGGAATGCTAGCGTTATGTGCAGGAACAATCGTGGCAGGTGCCGGTCTTTTGGTAGTTGGCGCAGCACTCGCAATAATTGCAGCAACTATACTAATAGCAGCGGCTGGAGTTTTACTGTTTGGAGCAGGACTGACACTCGTCGGTGCCGGGTCACTAATCGCAGGATCTGGATTGATGCTAATGGTAGCGCCACTCATGATAATTGCTCCGCTAATTCCACTGCTAGCGGCTGCGTCGTTACTTTTAGGTGCTGGATTAATCGTAGCTTCAGCTGGACTGATAGCATTCGGAGTTTCTGCAGGAATTGCTGCAGCAACTACTACACTTCTAGCTGCAGCAATTTCAACAGTTGCTGACAGCGTAGAATCAATCAACGCTAATGCTCTATCGGCAGGTGCAGCACTAACAAACATGACGAGCGTCGTGGATAGTGTGAAGACAGCACTAAGCGGTTTGAAAGATAAAGCAGTTGAAGCAGTGAATGGATTTCTTGACGTCTTTAAATCAAACGAAGGAAACGCTCAAGCAAGTGGCACACGAATCGGACAAATCACAATGCAGGGTGTGACTTCTGGTATTAATGCAGGTAGGCCAATGGCTATATCTGCTATCACAATGGCGATGACTAGTATACAAGCTACTGGAATGGCACAAGCTGGCAGAATGGTATCAGTCGGTATGTATGTGTCACAAGGACTTGCAAGAGGTATTCAAGCAGGTTCTGGCGCAGCTATTGCAGCTGCTCAAAGTGTTGCGAGTAGAGTTAGCGCGACGATTCAAAAAGCATTAGATGTGCATTCGCCGTCTAAGCTAACAACTTGGATGGGGGAAATGCTTCCGGAAGGCTTGAAAGTCGGTATTGTCGACAATACTAAATCAGCTATTAACGCAGCTAAAAACATGGCTAACACAATCACTAGCACGATGAGTGATTTAACGGTTGGCTTAAATCCATTTGGTGATACAGGTTTAGATGCTTTTGCGGCAAGTGCTGATTTAACTGAAAGTGTTCATTTAGATGACACTGCTATCAGTGATTTAAAGGCTTCATCATCTCAAAAAGTAGTGATTGAGAACAAGAAAGTTGTGCCACAAGTTTCAATTATCGTTGATAACAAGAATGGTGATATCGATGAAGATGCGTTACTTGCGAAGTTTGAGAATGCCATTGAAGAAATGATTGATGCAGATTTGAGTTAGGAGGTGCAAAATGAAGTTTTATTTGCAGATTGATGGTAAGAGGTATCTTTTGCCAGTCAATCCATCAGAGATAGAGATTGATAAATCAGGTAACAACTCAAGTAATGAGGTAGTAGCGCTTGGCGAAATTACGCAAATTGGACCAGAAAGTTTGAAAGAAGTTTCAATTGAGTCATTCTTTCCAAAGTCTAAAACAAGCAACTTAGTAGCCTGCCCAAATGAATTTGTCACTCAAGATAAGTTTGTCGATTTACTGGATAAGGCTCAAAGTGCCGGAAAGCTTGTTAGGCTAACGATTACGACAACGAAGGTAAATATACTAGCAACTATAGAAAACTTCAAATACAGCTATAAGGACGCTTCCGGAGACATCTATTACTCCATAGAATTAAAACAATATCGTGAGTATGGTGCTAAGTACATGACTACCGTCAAAAAGAAAGTATCGGAAGCAAAGAAAGTAGCGAAAAGGCCGAAACCTCAAACTAAAAAAATAACAAAAGGATGCAAAGTGATTTGCAATGGTCGCTTGCATCGGGACAGTTATGGTAGTGGTCCTGGTTTAGTCGAGAAAAATGCTACAAGAATAGTAAATTTTATCGCACCTGGTCGAAAGTTTCCTTACCATGTCACACTTTTAAATGGTGGTTGGCGTGGCTGGGTCGATGAAAAGAGCGTGAAGCGTATATGAAGCTTCAAGTTTATGAAATCAGTAGCAGAAATCGGCAAAAGTACGACATTTCAAGCATCGTTAGTGATCCAAAATGGACCACAGGACTTGATAGTCAAGCTGGCACATTTGAGTTTGGTATTGAAGAAGATAAGGCTGTGTTTTTGCGTGATGGCGACATTATCGAAGTTCTTTGTGATGGCAAAAAAACATTCAGAGGTAAAGTGTTCGATCGTAAGAAAAGCAAGTCTAAGATTTGGAAAATCAAAGCTTATGATAATATGCGATATTTGCAGAACAAAGACACTATTGTATTTGATGCTAATCGCTTATCTGATCGCTTTAACAAAATATGTCAACTTCAAGGATTACCGCATAAAGTCTTAGATCAAAACAGCTACAACTGTGCTGATAAAGTTGAGGATAACGAAAGTTATTTCTCAATGCTTGAATCGGCTATGCAAGAGGTTAGAAACAATAATAACGCACGCTTTGCTATTCGTGATAATTTCGGCACGCTAGAACTGTTTAACTTGAACAGAGGTGTTACTAAGCTCGTTTTAGGCGATAAGTCACTGTTATCGGATTATGACTATCAAGCAAGCATAGATGGCTCATATAACGCTGTTAAAGTCATTAAAGAAGATAGTAAAACAAAACAACGTCAAGTCTATACAGCCACAAATAAAGGCTTAATAGACCGTTGGGGCAAGTTACAGATGGTTGAAAAAGTGACAGATTCAGATGTCAACAATGCTCAATTAAAACAAAAAGCAAATGATTTACTGAAAGCTAATGCAAAAGAAGTTAGAACACTCACATTGAAAGCGGTGGGTGTTTTTCCTTTGCAAGCAGGTAACAGTGTGACATTGAAAATTGAGGCTTTACAGCGTGAAGGTATTGCGAATGGGAGCTTAGCATTAATTACAAAGTGTGTTCACAACTTGAGCAAAGATCACACGATGGATTTAGAAGTCGAGGTGTTGTAATGGCAGGTGAAAAATTAGCAAAAAGGCTGAAAGATTTGGATAACAACATCGGTAGATCAAGTGATTTGGTATTCGGCATAGTGGTATCTGTCTCACCGCTAAAAATAAAAGTGGATAATCGTTTTGAAGTTGGTGGGAGCCATTTAATTCTATCTAAAATGGTTAAACAGCTTAATGTAAACGTCTCTGTAGATGTTTCTGTTGGGGTGAATGTGTCTGTTAGTGTTGACGGCAAAAATGGCACTGGGAATGGTTCTGGTGATGGTGGCGGTTCAGGTAGCGGCTTAGTTTGGCGTGGCTTGCAAGTGGGCGATAATGTAGCAATGTTAAAAGTTCAGAAAGGTCAAACATACTACGTTTTAGAAAGGGTGTGACGAGATGACAGAAGAGTTAGACGAAGGCTTATTGTTAGAAGATGCTATTGAAGATGAAGAAATCATCGATGAGCCAACTAAGACTTATCGTGTCTTTAACAATCGAATTGCTGGCTACACAAATGATCTCGAAGCAGTTGCACAGGCGATTGATAAGATTCTGAATACAGAGCGTTTTGCTTACCCAATTTACTCGGATAATTACGGTGTGGAGTTTGAAACGCTAATTGGTCAAGATTACGATTTAGTTAATGCAGAAATTGAACGAATTGTGACAGAAGCGCTCAGTGCAGATGAGCGAGTGATTGACATTGCGGACTTAAAACTCGAAAAGATTGCGGACCAAAAAGACAGTGCAACACTATTATTCACAGTTAACACTGTATATGGTCAATTGAATTATGAAGGGGTGATAGAAGTATGAGTTTAGGTGATTACTTAAAAGAATTCACGTTTGATGAATTACTTGATCAAGCGTTAGAACGTGTACCTGACGACATTGATAAGCGAGAAGGGAGCATTATCTATGATGCGTTAGCACCTGCATGCTATCAATTAAGCTTGATGTATATGGGTCTTTACAACATGCTACAAGACACTTTCGCAACGTCGGCTATTGGTGAATACCTTGACTTAAAAGTAGCAGAGCAAGGGTTAGAAAGGTTACAAGCAACAACTGCAACAAAGGTAGCAGAGTTTAGAGATGCAGAAGGGAACTTGATGGACGTGCCACTTGCTAGTCGCTTTTCTACTGTTGGACAAGATGAGCAATTTTATAAAGTTATTGAAAAGCAAAGCGATGGCACGTTCATTCTTGAATCTGAAACGGTCGGAGCATCTGCCAATCGGTATGTTGGTACATTACTACCAGTCGATAATATCAACGATTTAGGTACTGCTACAATGTCAGGGGTTTATATCTCTGGTCGTGATCAAGAATCTGATGATGAGTTGCGTGAAAGATACTTTCAAGCTGTCACAGAAAAGCCATTTGCTGGCAACTTTGCAGCTTATCAAGAAGAGTCTTTGAAAATCAAGGGAGTCGGAGAAGTACAAATCTATCCAGCCTTTGACGGTGGCGGAACAGTCGGACTGCAGATAGTTGATGATGATGGCTTGCCTGCATCAGAAGATTTACAAACGCAAGTCAAAAACTATTTTGATCCAGAAGACAATGAGGCGGAAGGCGCTGGAATATCGCCAATAGGTCATCGTGTAACTGTGGCTACTCCAGAAGGGACACCATTAGATATTTCAATTGATGTGACTTATTCAGCAGGTGTGGATCACACAGCAGTTGAAGTAGAAGTCAGAAAGGCAATCGACGGTTATATACGCGCTATCAGAGATGAATGGGGCGCACATGACGAACTTTATAACTACACGACATATATTTATACGGCTAAGCTTTTAGTGGCTGTACTGCAAACAAATGGCGTTAACAATGCTTCTAACGTTTCGATCAATGGGGATTCAAGTGATATCGTGTGGCATCAATCCATGACAGATAACAAAGTGCCGACAGTTGGCAACGTTACAATTCAAGGAGCGTGATGAGATGGTTGAATCTTTAAAGATATACATGCCTAGCTATTACCTTGAAAATGTCGAAATGAACAAGTTATTGGAGTCGGAAGATGGTTTGTTTAGCACACTCGAAAGTAATGTTGATAGGACATTTAAGAACGGTTTCGTTCTTCAGATGGATAGTGATGCGATTACCGCGATGGAAAATATGCTTGAAATAAAAGCTAATAGTGGCGAGTCACTTAATTTTAGACGTGAGCGTGTTATTAATCGTCTAAACAATAAGCCACCATTCAACTTAGCTTTTTTGAAAAACAAGCTCAATAGTATTTATGGCAAGGATAAATATACGCTCGTAATTGACTATCAAAATCAAGTCATAACACTAGAAAGCTCAACGGAAAATGCGCAGTGGTTTAAAGAAGGACATATCACTATTCTTTCAATTAAACCGGCAAGCTTGCAGTATATCCACATACCTTTGTATCGCTCAAGTATAACGGTTACAGAGTCCGCGACAATAGCACAAATGGTCTATGCACGTGCAGGCTCTATGCGTGTTGGACTTACACAATTTGCACAAAGAACGGCAGAAAGGGCGGTTGAACTGTTATGATTACTGATTTAGCAAAGAACAACATTGCAAATTGTTACAACGATGAAGTTAAAAAAGTACGTGTGAATGGAAACGTTGTTTTAGAGACTTTCGTTATTAAAGAAGTAGACAAAGACACAGTAACGATTGAGTTTGATGTACCAAACACGGTTGCTTCAATTACTAAGCTAGAAACTTTAGATGCTGACAACAACATCTTAGGAACCTCTAACTTATATGTGACAATCTCAAATGACACACGCTTCAAATATCAAGTAAAGGTAGGTAATTAAGATGGCAAAAAAACAATGGCAAAC
>OMJG01001673.1_pt1 | contig 12257 bp, 9 predicted proteins | sample 1646431 | NCBI WGS metagenome assembly OMJG01 (sample SAMN03771674, study PRJEB25209) | food metagenome | isolation source: Cotija cheese | place: Mexico:Jalisco,Michoacan | collected 2011-12-12 | reverse complement strand
AGCGTGTTGGGGCCGGGCTGGATGCTCACGGTCCCCGGCTGGATGGGCATCTTCTCCAGATCCTCGGCGGTGACGGTCGGGGTCGGCGGTGTGGTGACTCTTTCGGCGGCGTCTTCGGGGGACTGGGAGCCGGGGGCGGCGCAGTAGTCATTGCTGGTCCGCTCCCATTCACCACCGGTTTTCAGACGCCGGTGGATCACATGGACCACACCTCTCTTCCCGTCCCCGAGATTGCAGGCTCTGTTCAGTGAGCAGTAGTCATCCGCCGCCTCGGTGCCGGGCAGAGGGCATCCATAGTGTGCGTAATACTCGTAGGGGTCCTCAGGTGCGACAGCGCTGGAGGATCCCCCACCGTCTCCGCCTCCTCCGGGGCTGGCGGGTTCCGTGGGCTTGCCGCCGGGGGTCGTTCCTTGACCGCCGATGTGTATTTCTCCGCCGCGAGTAACTCCCCACGTATCCTCATCCTCCATCGCAAAACTGGGCGTGAATTGGCATAAGAGGAGAAAGGTGACAATGGAAGCGTGAACCTTGATTTTAGTTGTCACCATAATCGATACCTTGTATGTCGGAAATGCGAACGAATTTCCATTTGCCATCTACATAATCGAGGTAAATATTCTGAGGCTGGCCATTATATGAGTTACCCGGAATTCGCTTGGAATTTCCACTCTTGTCCCACAGTCTGCCGTCAGGGCGAGATTGATATACATACAGGATGTAATACCCCTCCACTCGCCCCCATTCCCCATCACTTTCGAGTCGGTAATTGGGCAACCCGTCGGTGATCCACTGCCCGGTGTTGTAGTATTCAGCGAACTGGTCGAATAAATCTACATATCCTGGGTTTTCGGCGCTGACTGCATCCGCCGCGTACTGCTTGTCTCCGGTCTGGACCAGGTACTGCATCGAGTCCTGCCAGTACTGCATGAAGGCCTTGGCGCCGTCGAAGGTCTCCTCCTTGGCTGCTTCCGGCAGGGTCGGCACCGGCACGTTGCGGGCCGGGTGCTCCGGCGTCGCCTTCTCGTACCCGGTCGAGGACGCCGACGGGGATCCAGCGCCGCCGGTCGATGCGCTGGCCGATGCCTGCGGATCCGCGGTGCCGACCACCTCACCGCTGCTCTCACCCCCGCAGCCGGACAGCAGGAGGGCGCCGGCCAGGACCAGCGGCGCCAGGGATGATGTGGGACGGTGCGAACGGGCCACGGGAGCCTCCGGGGTGCTCGAGGGTCAGACGGTGATCATGCGAGGTGAATCACTCAGGTCCCCCGAGACTAGCCCATCCCGCACCCGGCCCGGAAGGTTTTCCACACCCCGGACCGCCCACCCCACCGACCCGGCGCCCCCATTCCCGGTCGAGGGCTATCCGGGAACGGGGCACCGCCTCGCGGAGGACCCACCCGGCCCCGCACCCACGAGGGCTTATCTGTCCCTTCGGGCAGGCCCTGAGGGTGCGGCGGCGAGAAACTGTGGAGCAGGCAGTCCTGCCATGGAGAACGCCTCGGCGATCGCCAGCGCCACCGCATCGACGGACTTCGACGGCACCAGAGCGATGGCCGACCCGCCGAATCCACCCCCCGTCATCCGAGCGCCCAGGGCGCCGTGGGTGCGAGCCGCATCCACCGCCAGATCCAGTTCGGGGGATGAGACGACGTAGTCATCTCGTAGGGAATCATGAGATGCATTCAGCAGGCTTCCCAGTCGTGCCCAGACGGTATCGTCCGGAGCCTGCTTCGCGCTGCGGAACAGGTCCATGCACTCCTGCACCCGAGCCATCTCCGTCCAGGCATGGTGGACCAATCGGCGGACTACGGCCGCATCCTGATCTCCTGCCAGAGGATTCTCGGAGACGGCGATATCGAACCGACCCAGTGCCGACAGGACGGTGCGATGGTCGGGGGCGCCTTCCAGCGCTTCCCGCAGTGAATCCGCACCCAGCAACGCGGCCGCAGCATCGCAGCCGGCACGTCGGGCCGCGTACTGTCCATCGACGAGTCGATGGGGCGCGCGGGTGTCGATCACGAGGAGCGTCAGCCCCGCAGATGCCACATCGATGTGTACTGGCGCAACAGAGAAATCCCGGCAGTCGATGGAGAGCACGGAACCCTCCTGGGCTCGGAGGGCAATGGACTGATCCATTCCTCCGGTAGAGGCTCCGGCGATCTCGTTCTCGGCGCGGATACAGGCTCGGACCAGCCGAGCTCGTCGCTCATCCGATACGACAGGGAATGACCCATTACCTCTCTCAGCGTGAGTTCCAGAGTCTGCGGCGAGGGCTACCGCGCATTCGAGAGCGGCGGAAGAGGAGAGGCCTGCCCCAACGGGAACCGCAGATTCCACAGCTATGTCCATACCCATGAAGACATCGGTCATTCCCTCAGCACGCATGGCCCACGGAACGCCCGCTACGTACGCGAGCCATCCGGAAACCGCTTGTGGAGAACCTGCTGGGCCGACTGCGGAGAGTGAAACCTCTCGAGTTCCCTCCTCCTGACCGGATACCGCCCGCACGATGTCGTCTTTGCGGTGAGCGACCGCAACAGCCGTGCGGTGTGGCAGTGCCAGCGGGAGTACTGTGCCCCCGCTGTAGTCGATGTGTTCACCGAGGAGGTTGACACGACCCGGCGCGGAGAAGACTCCGTCCGGTTCATGGCCGAAGGCACGCCGGAATCGAGCAACAGCTCGATCGACCAACTCGCAATCGTCCGGTGCGCTCCACCACGACGGCGAACCCGGGTGATCATTCGGGGTGGATCCGTACCGATGTGAGGATGTCAGATGGCTGCTCATCATTGGGCCACCTCCCGGAACCGGGCGGCGATTCGTTCCGGTGTCGTATCGCTGATCCAGGCGCCCAGTGCGGATTCTGAACCGGCCAGGTACTTCAGCTTTCCTGGCGCTCGAAGCAGCGAGAAGACCTGCAGCCGCATCCGGGAGATGTCCTCGCCTCCGCGGACGGGAGCCTGATGCCAGGCCGCGATGTATGGCAGTCTCTCGACTCCGTCGAAGAACCGATCCAGGCGGGCGAGTAGGTCGAGATAGATAACGGCGAGATCGTCCTTCTCCTCGTCGGACAGCGCGGTGAAGTCCCGTGCCGCCCGGTTCGGCATAACCGTGAATTCTACGGGCCACTTGGCTGCCCATGGTACGAAGGCCGTCCAATGCGCGGTCTGGGCGATGACGCGTGCCCCATCATCCTGTTCCACCTTCAGGATGTCTCCCAGAAGATCCCCGCCTGTCTTATGCCGCCACGACGCGGCGCTCCGTTGAACCGCGGCGGTGTGCGGAGGCAGGTACGGGTAGGCGTAGATCTGTCCGTGAGGATGGTGCAGGGTTACGCCGATCTCCTCGCCACGGTTCTCGAAGGGGACCACCTGCATCACCCCCGATCGCGTGCTGAGCTCGCCGGTGCGGTGAGTCCAAGCTTCGAGCACCGTACGAGCCCGATGCAGCCCCAGGGTGGAGAAGGCGCCGTTCCTGTCCTGGGTGAAGCAGACCACCTCGCACCGTCCGCCCGGGGTGGTCTCGTGGTACAGCGGCTCCTCCCTCAGGGTCTCCATGGGTCCTTGCAGGGAGGGGAAGCGATTTTCGAAGACCACGACGTCGTAACTCGATTCCGGGATCTCTGACGGTACGGTGCCCCGCCCGGCGGGTGCCAGCGGATCCTCATCGACAGGGGGAAGGAACGTTCGGTTCATCCGGTGTGCGGCCAACGTCACGGGGTCTCCGGTCAACGGGTCGGTCCGAATCGACGCCGCGTCATGCGGAGGAAGCCCGCGCGGAGGAAGGGGTCGTGGGTCGCGGATCCTCCTCGTGGACAGTCCAGATAGGTATGGCTCCGTGTCGTCGTAGAAGAGGATCTCGCGTCCATCCGCCAGATGCCCCCGCGTCAGTCGCACAGGATGGTCTCCTGGCAGCATGTCTCCGGGGCGCGTGGCATCTGTTTGACTCATGATGTGATGGTCACCTCTTCGACTCGTTCGTTGAGAAGCTCACGAGCGGGCCAGGGGAGCCCGCCACCGGTGATGATAGCATCCACCGCATCCCAGTCGGCGAAGCCTGACAACCCGGTGACGCCCCATTTGGAGGAGTCGAAGACCGCAATCACCCGGTGCGCGGCTGCGATGAGCGCCCGATTGGTTCGTGCTTCCTCCGGGTTGGGGGTGCTCAAACCGGCCGGACCGGCCCCATGTGCGCCGAGGAAGAGCACATCCACGTGCAGGTCGCGCAATGATGCATCTGCAAGCGGTCCCACCAGCGCATCAGAGGGGGTGCGTTGACCGCCGGTGAGCAGTACGCGGGTTGGGCGGGGCAGATTCGTGCCATCACGATCCGCAGACTGTTCGGCGCGGAAGAACTCATCGGCTACCGGCAGCGAGTTGGTGACCACTGAGAGCCCCCCAGGCCCTCCAGGGCGCGTCAGCATCTGAGCGATCCTCACACAGGTCGTCCCTGCCGAGAATGCAAGGGCTGATCCGGGATCTACGCAACGGAATGCGCGCAGGGCAACCGCCGTCTTCTCGTCCGCATGCAGAGCGGCCTTCTCCGAGAAGGTGGGCTCCACTCCGGAACCGGAAGACTCCGCGCCACCGTGGACCCGGGTCAATAGGCCCTGCTCATCGAGGTCACGGAGATCGCGTCGGACGGTCATCGAGGAGACCTCGAGGAGGCATGCCAGCTCGTGCACCTGGACTGCGCCGCGGGTCTGCACCTCATGCAGGATCCTCTGGCGGCGCTGCTCGGCAAGCATGCTTCCTCCTGATCCTGCGACTCATGGCGTCCAGCCCTCAGTATGGCACAGAACGAACAGGAACGAACACATGTGGACAAGGTTGGATCCGCAGGGTGCGGGCCGGGGGCTTGCGCATGGCCAGCCTGCGTGTAGTGTTGCGAACGAAAACGAACAACGGCGAACGTTCCCGCACAGGGTGGGTCGCCTCGAGCCGGAGGAGTCAAGCGATGGTGCTTGCCGACGCCAGCAGCAGTCTGCGCCTGGACCTGTCCTGGGTGGACTACCTCATGCTGTTCATCTACTTCGCCACCGTGATCGGCATCGGCTTGGCGGCTCGACGTCGGGTGAAGACCTCGATGGACTTCTTCCTCTCCGGGCGCTCCATGCCCGCTTGGATCACCGGCCTGGCCTTCGTCTCAGCCAATCTGGGCGCCACGGAGATCCTGGGGATGGCCGCCAACGGAGCCGAGATCGGCATGTCCACGTTGCACTACTACATCATCGGCGCCGTCCCAGCGATGGTGTTCCTCGGGCTCGTCATGATGCCCTTCTACTACGGGTCCAAAGTCCGGTCGGTCCCCCAGTTCATGCTCAAGCGCTTCGGCAAACCCGCTCATGCGGTCAACTCAGTTGCGTTTGCTGTCTCCAACGTGCTCATCGCCGGCATCAACCTCTATGCGATGGCCATCATCATCGAGGCCATGCTCGGGTGGCCTCAGTGGGTCGCGATCATCGTCTCCGCAGGATTCGTTCTGCTCTACATCACCCTCGGTGGGCTGTCGGGAGCGATCTACAACGAGGTCATGCAGTTCTTCGTGATCGTGGCCGGACTGGTGCCGCTCACCGTGGTCGGCATGCACCGGGTGCACGGCTGGTCCGGGCTGAAGGACGCGCTGATGCACACACAGGGCGTCTCCGAGCTGCACCTGTCCGCCTGGCGGGGTACCGGCATCGGCGATGTCACCAACCCCATCGGAGCCAACTGGTTGGCCATCGTGCTGGGCCTGGGCTTCGTGCTGTCCTTCGGGTACTGGACCACCAACTTCACCGAGGTGCAGCGCGCCTTCTCTGCCAAGAACATGTCCGCGGCCCGGCGAACGCCGCTGATCGGTGCATTCCCCAAGCTGTTCATCCCATTCATCGTTGTCATCCCGGGCCTGATCGCCGCAGCGACCATCGGCAACCAATTTGCGGATGGGACCCTGGAGTACAACGACGCGATCCCCAAGCTCATCCAGATGTACCTGCCCTCCGGGGTGCTCGGTGTGGCCGTGACCGGCCTGATGGCCTCCTTCATGGCGGGTATGGCCGCGAACGTCTCCAGCTTCAACACGGTGTTCACGTACGACATCTGGCAGGAGTACATCAAGCCGAAGATGCCGGACCTGCACTACCTGCGCACCGGTCGCGTGGTCACCGCCGTCGGCGTGATCATCGGCGTCGGGACCGCGTTCCTGGCCGCCCAGTTCGGCAACATCATGACGTACATGCAGACCCTGTTCTCCTTCTTCAACGCGCCGCTGTTCGCGGTGTTCATCCTCGGCCTGCTGTGGAAGCGGATGACGCCGGCCGCGGGCTTGTGGGGCTACGTTGTCGGCATCATCACTCCGACCGTAGTGTGGATCGCATACCTGAATGACGAATCCCTGTTCGGCTCGGCGACGGCGGAGACCATGTACGGGGCCATCTGGTCGTTCGTCAGTGTGATCGTCGTGTCCGTGATCGTCACGTTCCTGACCAAGCCCAAGCCCGTCGAGCAGCTTCAGGGTCTGGTCTACGGCGTCGGCACCGTGGATCTCAAAGCGGATGTCGTGGCGGGAGATGCCGCGTGGTACCGGTCCCCCGCCCTGCTGGGTACGGTGGCGCTGATCCTCTGTGTGCTCCTCTACCTGCCGTTCATCTGAGAACACTTCCCGAGAGAGGCTGAGTCATCATGTCTGAGAATCCCCTGAGGGCGTCGGAGACGCCCCGCCCGCTGGCAGATACAGCCGGGGCGGCAGTGCCGGATCAGGTGAGCTTGAGTGAGGAAGAGAAGCAGGATCTGATCCGCTACACCCGACGCACAGACCTGCGCCGCATCATCGGAGCTCTCTTCCTCGTCTATGGCGTGCTGGTGCTCATCATGGGCGTCGCGGATCCTGCGGCCGACGTCGCCAAGACGGGCGGACTGCATATCAACCTATGGTCCGGTGCAGGGATGTTGGTGGCGGCCGGGTTGTTCTTCCTGTGGGACCGCCTTTCTCCGGTGCCGGCCGAGGACATCGTGGCCAGCGCCCAAGCCGAGGAGATCAAGAGGGCCGAAGGCGAAGGAAAACTGGACTGATGGTCAGTGCACAAGGGTGTCGTCATCAGATCTGTGGCGGCGGCTACGCTGCCGTGATCGCCGAAGTCGGGGCCTCTCTCGTCTCGCTCGTCGATCCGGGCGGACGGCACCTCGTGCTGCCGACGCCCGAGGCTGGGCTACGGGAGGGGTGCTCGGGAGCAGTTCTGGCACCTTGGCCCAACCGGATCCGGGATGGCAGGTACGAGTTCGGCGGTGAGACGCACCAGCTGCCGCTCAGCGAGCCGGACCGGCGAGTCGCTGCCCATGGGCTGGCTCTCTGGGAACGCTGGGACCTGGACCGGGAGGCGACTGATGGTTCGCGTGCGGTGTTCACTTTGCGCCTCGTGCCCCAACCTGGCTATCCATTTTCGCTGGTCCTTACCTGTACGTATCTGCTGGACGAGCGGGGACTGACATGGACCGTTCGGGCGAGGAATACGGGAGACATCTCGGCCCCCTACGCCGCGGCGGTCCATCCATACCTCACACCACCCACACCGCCCGAGGTGATCAGGACTCCGATGGCTCTTGATGAGTGGAGGGTGCATGTCCCGGCGGAGGTGTACCAGGAAGTCGACGACGAGCGGCTGCTACCCGACCCTCATCGTCCCAGAATCAGCTCAGTCGCTGGAACCCCTTTCGATCTCGGTGGCAGCGGAGGCTGCGACATGGTCGGACGGCAGTTTGATCTCGCTCTGGGACAGCTGCGGCGAAACAATGCCGGGGAGGCCAGCTGCTGGGTGCAAGGGGCTGACGGTGGGAAGACCACGCTCACCTGCGGGCCTCATGTTGAGTGGATCCAGATCTATACAGATGACCAGGCAGGTGAGGGACAGGGGAGACGCGCCGTGGCCCTCGAGCCCATGAGCGCTCCGGCGGACGCATTCAATTCAGGGAATTCGCTGAAGGTGCTTCACCCCGGAGCCCTTCATGAGATGTGGTTGCGCATCGGAAGCTGATCATGCCTTAGTCAAAGCCTCGTAGTCCCAACGCCCCGGACCTTTCCAAGCGTCAGTCGGCTACGGCCTGACCGTGCCGCGCAGGACGCGCCCGGCCTCGCCGTCGCGAGGGCCCCGGGGTCGGTGCACCCCGCGGCAGAACGGCGTCGGTCAGCATCACCGCGCCCAGCAGCGCCACCGCGATCCCCAGGGAGGCGCACACGTCCGTGAGCCAGTGATACCCCAGATAGATCCGGGAGGCCGCGACCGTGCCCGAGGCCAGCGCCGCCACCACGAAAGCCAGAAGACGCGGGCCCCGCGTCCGCCCACGGGTCAGCAGCCAGGCCAGCACCAGGGCGGCGGTGGCGAACAGGCAGGTGTGCCCGCTGGGGAAGGAGAAGCTGTGGTCCGCGCCGTCCACCATGAAAGTCGTCGGCGGTCGGGTCCGGGCCACCAGGACCTTCAGCGCCGTGACCGACGCGCTGGCCAGCACCACGGCCCCGGCGAACAGGAGCGGGTCCCGGCAGCGGGTCCTGAAGAACCACGGGATCGCGGCGAGCACCGCGAGGATCGGGATCAGCTCCGGCGTCGCCGCCCACGTCACCGCGGTGGCCGCCTCGTCCAGGATCCGATGCTGGTCCGCGGCCGCCAGGCGCTGGAGAGGATGATCGAACAGCGCCAGATGCTCACCCGCGACCTCCCAGTCCCAGATCCGCCAGGTGCCCACCGCACCCAGCACCAGCAGCATCGTCCCCACGACGACGTCGCGCCGTCTGCTCCCGCGCATCATCCGCTCACTCCTCACCGGGCCTCCTCGCGGCGGCAGGCTGCGGCAGCACGGGATCGGTCCAACGGCACAGGATAGGAGGCGGCGCTGGACCCCGGCTGGAACCATCCGGGGAGAAGCCCGGATCCCCGCGTTGTCCACAGCACCTGCGGAGGTGTTCACCCGCGGTTCACCCGCTCTGGGTACAGTTGCGCACATCACTCGCATCGTCTTCCCGGGGGGACCCATGACCATCCGCCATCTGCGCTCGGGGGCCGGGGCCGCCGTCGCCGCCCTGCTCGTCCTGCTGCCCGCAGCGCCCGCCGCCTACGCCGTCGAGGAGGCCGGGACCACCGAGCTCACCCTGTTCAACATCAACGACTTCCACGGCCGCATCACCCCGGAGATCGGGATGGGCCTGGCCGCCACCCTGCAGCAGCAGCGCGCCGCACACCCCAACAGCCTGTTCCTCTCCGCGGGGGACAACGTCTCCGCCAGCCTGTTCGTCTCCTCCGTCCAGGACGACGAGCCGACCCTGGACTACCTCAACGCCCTCGGTCTGCAGGCCAGCGCCGCCGGCAACCACGAATTCGACAAGGGCCTGGCGGACCTCACCGGGCGCATCTCCGAGCACGCGGACTTCCCGATCCTCGGCGCCAACGTCGTCGACCCCGCCACCGGGGATCCCGTGCTCAAGCCCTACACCATCCTCCAGACCGACGGCGGCGTGAGCGTCGCCGTCATCGGCTCCGTCACCGCCGAGACTCCCCAGCTGGTGGACCCCTCCGCGCTGGGCGGCATGGAGTTCACCGATCCCGTGGCCGCCACCAACCGCTACGCCGAGCAGCTCAGCGACGGCGACCCCGACAACGGCGAAGCCGATGTGATCGTCGCCGAATACCACGAAGGGGTGCGCACGGACGATCCCCAGGACCGCATCGTCACCCAGACCAGCCCCGCCGTGGACGTCATCTTCACCGGTCACACCCACGAGGAGTACGTGCTGCCGCCCGGCGGCCAGACCGGACCCGGGCAGCGTCCCGTCCTGCAGACCGGCAACTACGGGGACAACCTCGGCGCCGTCACCCTCACCCTGGACGCCCGGCACGAGGTGCGCGGCGCCCGCGCCGAGCTGATCGCCAACCCCAAGAAGATCCCGGACGCCGAGACCATCGCCGCGGACCCCGTCCTGCAGCAGGCGCAGCGCGTGCTCACCGACGCGAAGGAGTACGCCGATCGCATCGGCAGCCGGAAGCTCGCCGACCTCGCCGCCCCCGTGACCACCGGCTGGGACCCGGACAAGGCCGAGGCCAAGGGCGGCTTCGACCAGCGAGACCGGGAATCGACCATGGGCCACCTCGTCGCGGACATGTACCTGCACGCGGCGAAGGGCACGGGGCGCACGCCCGCGGACCTGGCCATCGTCAACCCCGGGGGTCTGCGCGACGAGTTCCCAGCGGGCCTGCGCAGCGACCCCTCCACCACCGCGGATCAGATCACGGTGGCCGACGCCGTCTCCGTGCTGCCCTTCGCCAACAACCTCTGGACCACGCAGCTGACCGGCGCCCAGCTGCGCCAGGTGCTCGAGGAGCAGTGGCAGCAGGACAACACCGGGTCCATGGCCACCCGCCCGTATCTGCAGCTGGGACTGTCCTCCAACGTCACCTACACCTACACCGGCGAGCTCGGTGCCGCCGGCTACGCGACCCGCGGCGGCAACATCGACGAGGTGCGCATCGACGGGAAGCCCCTGGAGGAGGGGCGCACCTACACCGTGGCCCTGCCCTCCTTCCTGCTCGGCGGCGGGGACAACTTCTCCACCCTCGCCCAGGGGAAGAACGCCAAGGACACCGCCGTCGTGGATTCCGACGCCTTCCAGGACTACCTGCGCGAGCTCGGGGTGGTGACGCCGCGGCCGGAGAAGCAGGCCGTCCGGGTGTCCGAGAAGCAGGAGGCATATGACCTCTCCGGCATGTACACGGTGCGGGTCTCCGACCTCGCCGTCGCCTCCCCGGGGATCCCGACTCCCGAGCGGCTGAGCGTGCGCATCGGCGGGCGCGACGCCGGTGAGGTCCCCGTGCGTGACGGCGCCGCGGAGGTCTCCGTGCCGCTGTCCGGGCTGGGCCTGGACGCCGGGACGCACGAGGTCGAGCTGACCGAGCCGACCACCGGCACGCACGTGGTGATGAACGCGGCCTTCACCGGAGCCGGGGCCGAGCCGACCCCGGAGCCCAGCCCTGCCCCGACGGGCGAGCCGACGCCGGGCCCGACGAGCGAGCCGACCACCGCGCCGACCCCCGAGCCGACGTCGGCCCCCACCTCCGATCCGACCGCCACGGCGGGGCCCGGCCTCCCCGTGCCTGACCCCTCCGCGGCTGAGCCTCAGCCCGGGACCGGGGCGGACGGGGGCCGCGGCAGCACCGCCGACGGCGCCCTGAGCGTGGAGCGGAACGGGGTCGCGGCCGACTCCGCCGAGACGGGGCCGGGCGGGCTGGCGAGGACCGGCGCCCAGGATCCGGTGCGGATGGTCCTGGCCGGTCTGCTCGTGCTCGGGACCGGTGCGGCCCTGGTGCTGATCCGTCCGAGACGCACCCGCTGAGCGCTTTCACGGGAGCCTAGACTCGGCGCCATGATGGCGAACCAGCGCAGACCCCTCTCCCCGCAGACCGGATCGGCGGGCCCGGCGGAGGAGCGCCCCGAGTCCCCCGGAGATCCGAACGGCGGGACCCCGCATCACCGGAGTCCGCATGACGGGGGCCCACATCACGGGGGCCCGGGGGATCGGCGGATCCCGCTCGCCGTCGTCACCGGAGCCTCCCGCGGGATCGGTCGGCTCGTGGCCGAGGGGCTCTCGGAGGCCGGGTTCCGCGTCGTCGCCACCGCTCGCTCGGAGGAGGCTCTGGAGCCGCTGCGGGCCCGCGGTGCGGTGCCGGTGGCCCTGGATCTGGCCGATGAGGGGTCGATCCGCCGGGCCGCGGGGCGCATCCGCGAGCTCGGCCCCGGCCCCCACGTGCTGGTGCACAACGCCGGGTTCGGGCAGCAGGGGGCTCTCGAGGAGGTCGATGAGGAGGCCGCCGCCCGCCAGCTGCGCGCCAATGCGCTCGGTCCGATGTCCCTGACGCGGGCGCTGCTCCCCGGGATGCGCCGGGCCGTCGACACCCGGCCCACCGACGTCGACCGCCAGCCGCGGATCGTGCTGGTGACCTCCGTGGCCGCGGATCTGCACCAGCCGATGAGCGGGTGGTACTGCGCCTCCAAGGCGGCGCTGGCCTCGCTGGCGGACACGCTGCGCCTGGAGCTGCGCGGCAGCGGCATCGACGTGGTGGAGATCCGACCCGGCCCGGTGGACACCGGGTGGCAGCGCCGCGAGGCGCAGGAGCTGCGGGAGGCGGCGCGCGGCGGCCGCTACGAGGCGCTGGCCGAGAGGGTCGCGGACCGGGCCGAGCGCCGCGCCCCGCGGGGTCTGGATCCCGAGCGGGCGGCCCGGCGGATCGTTCAGGC
>OMJG01001672.1_pt1 | contig 12264 bp, 9 predicted proteins | sample 1646431 | NCBI WGS metagenome assembly OMJG01 (sample SAMN03771674, study PRJEB25209) | food metagenome | isolation source: Cotija cheese | place: Mexico:Jalisco,Michoacan | collected 2011-12-12 | reverse complement strand
TGCCTGAAACTCAAGCAGCCCGCGCGCCTGTCACCTACTTGAGGAAGGTGACGATCTTAGAGAATTCGTCGGCCTTCAGGCTAGCTCCTCCAACGAGTGCGCCGTCAACATCGGGCTGTCCCATGATGTCGCGGACGTTCGAGGACTTCACGGAGCCGCCGTACTGGATACGAACGGCATCGGCAACGCCCTGGTCATACAGTTCGGCGATACGAACGCGAATCGCGCCGCACACTTCCTGTGCGTCCTCCGGGGTTGCTACCTCGCCGGTACCAATTGCCCAAATGGGCTCATAGGCGATAACGGACTTGGCTACCTCTTCGGCGGAGAGACCTGCGAGCATCGCATTGATCTGGCCCACCACGTACTCCACATGAGTGCCAGCCTTACGAATATCCAGCGCCTCACCACAGCACATGATCGGAGTCATGCCCGCATCCAGAACCTTCTTGGCCTTGGCGCCAACAAGCTCGTTGGATTCGCCGTGGTACTCGCGACGCTCGGAGTGTCCAACCACAACGTAGCTACAGCCAAGCTTGGTCAGCATACCCGTTGAGACTTCGCCGGTGTAGGCGCCCTCATCGTGGGTGGATACGTCTTGCGCACCATAGCCAATGGGCAGATCGTCGGCATCCACAACGGTCTGGACCGTTCGAATGTCAGTGAAGGGTGGAACCACAACAACCTCGGTTGCCGAGTAATCGTGTCCGAGATCCTTGAGAGTGAGCGCGAGCTTCTGGACAAGGTGATTTGCCTCAAGGTGATCGAGGTTCATCTTCCAGTTACCCGCCATAATTGGGGTACGTGCCATGTGTCAGTCCTCCAGAACTGCGATGCCGGGAAGCTCCTTGCCCTCGAGGAATTCGAGGGAAGCGCCGCCACCTGTGGAAATGTGTGAGAACTTGGATTCGTTGAAGCCCAAGTTGCGTACAGCGGCCGCGGAATCGCCGCCACCAACGATTGAGAAGCCGTCACCGTCTTCGAGTGCCTGCGCCACGGCTTTGGTGCCCGCCGCGAATGCTTCGAATTCGAACACGCCCATGGGACCATTCCAGACGATCGTCTTGGAGTCCTTGATGGCGTCAGCGTAAGCGGTACCAGACTTCGGGCCGATGTCCAGTCCCATTTGATCCGCGGGTATTGAGTCCGCACTCACCACTGATGCCGGGGAATCCGCCTTGAATTCTGGGGCGACGACGACGTCAGTTGGCAGCAGCAGCGTCACTCCGTTTGCCTTGGCGCGCTCAATGTAGGATGCGGCCGTATCAACCTGATCAGCCTCGAGGAGCGAGGTGCCGATCTCATAGCCGAGTGCCTTGAGGAAGGTGAAGGCCATGCCACCACCGATGAGAAGGCGATCGGCCTTATCAAGAAGGTTGTCGATCACACCGATCTTATCGGACACCTTGGATCCGCCGAGCACCACGGTGTAGGGCCGCTCAGGGTTCTGTGTGGCGCGCGAAAGCGAATCAATTTCCTTGAAGACGAGCTCTCCAGCAGCAGAGGGAAGCAGCTTCGCGATGTCATAGACGGAAGCCTGCTTGCGATGGACCACGCCGAAGCCGTCGGACACAAACGCATCAGCAAGGCTGGCGTACTCGGCCGCGAGGGATTCGCGATCCGCATCAACCTTGGAGTCCTCGCGCTTGTCGAAGCGGACGTTCTCCAGAAGCAGTACCTGTCCATCTTCCAGCGCAGCGGCGCGGGCCTTGGCATCCTCACCAACGGTGTCGCCAGCCAAGGCAACGTCCTGAGCGAGCAGCTCGGTTAGGCGCGCAGCTACCGGAGCAAGAGAAAACTCCGGCTTAACCTCGCCCTTGGGGCGGCCGAGGTGTGCGGAAACGATAACCTTGGCTCCAGCATCGATCAGCCGCTTCAGGGTGGGAAGCGCGGCGCGAATGCGGCCATCATCCGTGATATTGCGATCGGCATCGAGTGGAACATTGAAATCTGAGCGGACGAAAACCCTCTTGCCTGCCAGATCACCAAGTGAATCAATTGTGCGCATATAGTTTCCTTTCGAAAATAGGTGCCCGTACACAACGTGTACGGGCACCTATCGAATTCACTGAACTTAGAGCTGCTCGGCAACCAACTCGGTCAGATCAACGAGGCGGTTGGAGTAACCCCACTCGTTGTCGTACCAAGAGAGTACCTTGACGAGGCGGCCGATAACCTTGGTCTCGGTTGCATCGAAGATGGAGGAGTGCGGATCGCCCACGATATCGGTGGAGACGATCGGATCCTCGGTGTACTTGAGAATGCCCTTGAGGGGGCCTTCCGCAGCTTCCTTGACCGCAGCCTGGATCTCCTCAACCGTAACGTCCTTGGAGGCCTCGAACGTGAGGTCCGTCAGGGAGCCGGTGGGGGTAGGAACGCGAACTGCGAGGCCGTCGAACTTGCCCTTGAGCTCGGGGATAACCAGAGCAACAGCCTGAGCCGCACCAGTCTTGGTGGGGATCATGTTGAGGGCAGCGGCGCGGGCGCGGCGGAGATCCGAGTGAGGAGCATCCTGTAGGCGCTGATCGCCAGTGTAGGCGTGGATCGTGGTCATGATGCCACGCTCAATGCCGAAGCTGTCGTTCAGGACCTTGGCCAGCGGCGCGAGGCAGTTGGTGGTGCAGGAGGCGTTGGAGATGATGTTGTGGTTGGCAGGATCGTAATCCTTCTCGTTCACACCAATCACGAAGGTTCCATCCTCATTCTTCGCCGGAGCGGAGATGACAACCTTCTTGGCGCCACCGTCAAGGTGGGCCTTGGCCTTGGTTGCATCGGTGAAGAAGCCTGTGGACTCAACAACGATGTCAACACCGAGATCGCCCCAAGGAAGATCTGCGGGGTTGCGCTCTGCGAGCACCTTGATTTCCTTGCCGTCAACGGTGATCGAGCCTTCGCCAGCTGCGACTTCGCCCGGGAAGCGGCCCATGATCGAATCGTACTTGAGCAAGTGTGCGAGTGTCTTGGTATCGGTAAGGTCGTTCACTGCCACAACATCAAGATCGGCGCCCTGTTCCTTGAGAGCGCGGAAGAAGTTGCGTCCGATGCGGCCAAAACCGTTAATTCCAACGCGAATGGTCACTCTATTCCTCCTAGTGTGCATGCACACGTCTGGTTTCACGAGCGGTTAGGCCCGTCAGTACCGAACCCTTTTCGTTCGGTCATCGCCATCTATTCTAACCGCTTGTCCCCCACTGTGGTGGGCGTGAAGTCCCTCGTTTTTGAAATATCTCACGCAGTGAAATCTCAAACTCGATTAATGCCGCGCTCCGCGGCGTCAACCGCCGCTAACGTGCCCGGAATACCCAGTTCCGCGGCCTTGCGATCCGCCATCGTGTTGAGGCGGCGGAGCCGGCCGGCAACGGCATCCTTCGTGGCGGGTGGATTCAACCTCTCCCCCAGCAGGTTCAGCGAATCCTCTGGATACTTAATGCGGAATTCCCCCGCCTCGCGAAGGTTATCGGGAACATCATCACCCAGGATCTCGAAGGCCCGTTGAACACGGATAACGGCCACCACGGCAGCGTCAGCAGATCGGCGCATGTTGGCATCATCAAAGTTCGCGAGGCGGTTAGCGGAGCCGTGTACCTCCCGCTCCACGCGTAGCTCCTCCCACTTAAGCACCGAATCGTTAGCTCCCATTCGGGCCAGCATGGTGGAGATCGCATCTCCCTCACGGATATCCACTCGGTGAGCACCTCGCGATTCCCTCGCTCGATACGGAATCTCCATACGGCGCGCTAGGCCACCAATCGCATAGGAAGCCTCTAAGCTTGGGCACACGATCTCGAGAGAAGCGTTGCGGCCGGGCTCCATAAGCGAACCCCGCGCAAGAAACGCCCCGCGCCACGCAGCAGCGGCATCGGCCTTACTCCCACCGATGATCGACGGTGGGAGCCCACGCACCGGCCGTCCGTAGGAATCCAAAAGGCCCAAGCGGCGGGCGATGCGCTCGCCATCCTTACCTACGCGAACCAGGTATTGGTTACCTTGCCGCATCGATGTAGACACAGCCACTAGCTCCGCTTCAACGTTCCACAGCTGCTTGACAAGATCCCACAAGTGACGGGCGCTGGAAGCGTGCCCAAGTTCCGCCTGAACTGTCACCCTCCCGGAGTTAATGCTGAGTCCACCACCAAAGCGGAACATCGCGCAGGCCTCCGCTGTGGCGCTTGACACGATCCGAGGGTGGACCTGTGCAAGCTCATCTTTGACAAAATGTGTCAAGGCTGGCATGTAGCTTCTTTCTAAATCTGTTCGAAGGCATCGCGGTACGCCGCGGCAAAACGTAGTGGATCGTGCCGGGCCGAACCGTCATTCATTCTAACGTTTCGCGCGAGTAGCTGGGCGCCGCATGCTTGCGCAGCCCGCTCAATTTCCGCACGGTCATCAATTACGCCAGGATCGATAATAATCGCATCCAGACGCAGTTCGGGCGCGTGATCATTGAAGGATCTGATGTGTTCGGCCACGCTCAGGCCGCGCGTTTCCTTTTCGGACCGAAGGTTGAGGGCCAAGACCCGCTTTGCAGAGGTCGCGCACAGCGCCTGATGAAGTTCCGGCACCAACAGGTGCGGAATGATAGAGGTGTACCAAGATCCTGGACCGAGAATGACCCATTCGGCATCGTGAACGGCCTCGATAGCCTCCGGCTGGGCCGGTGGATTCTCGGGAAGCAGCCGGACATGATCAACGTGGCCCTGAGTGACGGCCACATCCACCTGACCCCGAACGGTTTCGCAGATACCGTTCTCGGTTACGTCCGCCTCAATCTTGAGCGGCATTGATGACATGGGAAGGACCCGGCCCCGGATCTCCAAGAGCTGCCCCACCCATTCGAGCGCCGGAACAGAGCCACCAAGCTGCTCCCAGAGTGCCACGATCAACAAGTTTCCCAGCGCGTGTCCGTTCAGCGGGCCATCGGATGTGAACCGATGCTGCAACACGTCCCGCCACGTCTGGCCCCACTCCGAATCGTCGCACAAAGCCGAAAGCGCCATACGAAGATCACCTGGCGGCAGCACCCCGAACTCCTGACGTAGCCGCCCCGAGGAACCACCATCATCGGCCACTGTCACGATGGCGGTGATGTTATCGGTGAGAAGACGCAACGCCGAAAGGCTGGCATAGAGCCCGTGCCCACCGCCTAGTGCGACAACCTTCGGTCCACGAGCCCCGCGCGCCGCAGCCACTTATTCCCTCCCTTGATCGCGGTGAAGGGTCCGAACAGTCCGGCCCCTCTTTCGCAGCTCCTCAGATACAGCCTCCGCGATGGCAACCGAACGATGCTTACCGCCCGTACAGCCAATCGCGATGGTGACAAAGGGTTTGAGTTCGCGGGTATACCCGTCAAGTATCGCGGCCATCAGATTACTGTAGCTGGCGACGAACTCAGAGGCACCTTTCTGTGCAAGAACAAAATCCGAGACGGCGCTATCGTGCCCGGTTAGGTGCCGCAGCTCGCTGACCCAGTAAGGATTCGGTAGGAACCTGACATCGGCAACGTTATCTGCGTCTAAAGGCAGGCCATATTTGAAGCCGAAAGACATAACGGTGACCTGCAGGTCGGTTGGAGATTCGTTCGCCACGAGGTGGCGGATTCTCCGTGAAAGATCGTGCACAGAGAGTTTGGACGTATCAATGATCGTGTCCGCGCGCCCCTTGAGATTCTTGAGCTGCCGGCGCTCCTCATGGATGCCATCGAGCAGACGTCCGTCACCTTGAAGTGGGTGGGGCCGGCGCACGGATTCGTGGCGGCGTACCAATTCGTCGTCGTCACAATCCAAAAACAAGAGGCGATAGCCAAGCCCGCCTTCACGCAACTGATCCAGCGTGACACTCAGCTCCGAGAACTCCCGCGAGCGTACGTCTACAACCGCGGCGAGCCGCTTTACCCCGCCATCGGGAGTCATCAACCCGGCAAGTGCCCGGAGGAATCGTGGCGGAATGTTATCCACGACGTACCAGTCAAGATCCTCGAGCGTTGCCGCGGCACGCGAGCGGCCAGCACCCGACATACCCGTAATCACAAGGATTTCGGGAAGCTCGGTAGCGGGCAGGGAGGCTGCGGCATCCTGTTGCGGGATGCCAACGGGAATTGCACCGGTATCGTTGATGTCACTCATAGCCACCATCTTGCCACACCCGTGGCGCTCGTCACTCCTTTGGGGTATGAAGTGCTTGAGAAATCGTCGCTGCCAGGGCAGGGCCTATCCCCGGCGCCTCCATCAAATCGTCAATGCTGGCCGCCCTGATTTTGGAGACGGACCCAAAGTGTTTGAGTAGTGCCTTCTGCTTAGCCGGTCCCAACCCGGCAATCTGGTCAAGAACAGACCGTGTCATCGCCTGTCCCCGCTTCTTCCGGTGGAATGTAATGGCAAAGCGGTGCGATTCATCGCGAAGCTGCTGGAGCAGTCGAAGGGCTGGCGATGTACGCGGGAAAATAACCGGGAACTCCTCACCCGGCACCCATACCTCTTCGAGCCGCTTGGCAAGTCCAATTACTCGAACATCTGCGTCCAGCTCATCAACCACACGCTGGGCCGCGTTGACCTGCGGCAGCCCTCCGTCCACCACGAGCAGATCTGGGCGGTAAGCGAACCGGCGGGGCGCCCCGGACACTTGCCCGGACCCTTCTAGCTGGTCCTCAGCTGGCTCATCCTCCGCTCCCCCGGCATCGTCCCCGGCTGCGCCTTGGACTAACCGGGAAAGACGCCGGCGCAGCACCTCATCCATAGCTGCCGTATCGTCCGGCACTCCTTTTCCCTCCGGCCCGCGAACGATAAAATGCCGGTAGTCCGCCTTCTTGGACAGGCCGTCTTCAAAAACCACCATTGAGCCGACCTGCTGGTGGCCCTGAGTATGTGAGATGTCATAGCACTCTATGCGAAGCGGTGCCCGATCTAGCTCTAAACCCTCCCGAAGCTCTTCAAGGGCTTGCGAACGCACCGTAAGGTCCGAGGCGCGCGCCAACTTGTGGCGCTGGAGAGCCTGCACCGCATTCTCGTGAACCGTCTGGGAGAGCTGTGCCTTGTTGCCCCGTTGAGGAACCTTCAGATGGACCGGCCGATCCCCGCGCCGCTGCCGCAACCAATTCTCAATCTGGGACGCATCGGATGGGAGCTCCGGCAGCCAAATCTGGCTGGGAATCGCATCGGTACGAGTGTGCTTGCGATCGTCAATCGCCTTGGACTCGGCCCGCGCGGGGTCAACCGCGTCATAGTCTTGGGCGCCGTACACCTGAAGGAGGAGTTCGGCCACGATCTCACCATTGGCCATGCCACCCACCTGTTCGGTTACCCAGCCGCGCTGGCCGCGGATTCGCCCGCCGCGTACGAAGAACACCTGGACGGAGGCCTCCAGCTCATCTGCCTCAAGCCCGAAAATGTCCGCGTCCAGATTCTCATCGAATACCACGACGTTGCGTTCGCCGGCCGTTTCCAGAGCAGAGACCTCATCGCGAAGGCGCGCGGCTCGCTCGAACTCCTCAGCTCCCGCGGCATCCATCATCTCCTTCTTGCGCTCTCGGATAATGCCGGAGGTGTCTCCCTCCAAGAAATCAATGATTTGTAGTGCCGTCTCGCGGTGCTGCTCTGGTCCGATCCGTCCCACGCACGGCGCCGTACACTTGCCAATGTAGCCAAACAGGCACGGTCGCCCTGCGCGTTGAGCCTGATTGAACTGACCCTTCGTGCATGAGCGCATCGGAAACGCGGTGAGGATGTTGTCCAGCGTTTCCCGGATCGCCCACACCTTGGTATAGGGGCCGAAGTATCGAGTACCCGGGCGATGCTTTTCCCGGGTAATCCACACCCTAGGAAACTCTTCAGAAAGTGAGATTGCGAGGTAGGGATAAGACTTGTTATCCCGGAACACCACGTTGAAGCGCGGCTCAAACTCTTTGATCCACGAGTACTCCAGCGTGAGCGCCTCCACCTCGGATCCCACCACCACCCATTCAACGCGGCTGGCGGTATACACCATCTGGCGGATACGGGGAGAAAGGCCCGTCTCATCCTGAAAATAGTTAGCGAGGCGGGCCCGCAGACTCTTCGCCTTGCCCACGTAGAGGACGCGGCCCTCCGGATCCCGGAAGCGATACACCCCGGGCTGTGCCGGGATGCTTCCCGGCGCGGGCCGATAACTAGCCGGATCAGCCATTACAGCATCGGCGCCAAGAATTGGCCGGTGAACGAAGCAGAGTTTTTGGCAACCTGTTCCGGCGTACCCTCTGCCACCACTAGGCCGCCTCCGGCGCCGCCCTCAGGACCCATATCAACGATCCAATCGGCGGACTTAATAACGTCCAGATTATGTTCGATCACGATCACCGTATTCCCCTTATCGGCCAAGGATTGCAGCATCTGAAGAAGCTTGCGGACATCTTCAAAGTGTAGCCCGGTCGTGGGTTCGTCAAGGATATAGACAGTTTTGCCGGAGGAACGGCGGTGCAGTTCGGAGGCCAGCTTGACGCGCTGGGCCTCTCCTCCCGACAGAGTGGTTGCGGCCTGCCCCAGGTGGACGTAGCCCAAGCCCACCGATTCCAGAGTGTTCAGGTACCGGGTGATGGACTGGATGGGATCGAAAAACTCGCGCGCCTCATGAATCGTCATGTTGAGAACATCCGAGACGGACTTACCCCGATACTTCACTTCGAGGGTCTCCCTGTTGTACCGGGCCCCGTGGCACACTTCGCAGGGCACATACACATCTGGCAGGAAGTTCATCTCAATCTTGATAGTGCCATCGCCCTTACAGGCTTCACACCGTCCGCCTTTGACATTAAAGGAAAAACGCCCGGGCCCGTACCCGCGAACTTTTGCCTCCTGCGTTTGGGCAAACAGTGTGCGAATCTTGTCCCATACCCCCGTGTAGGTGGCCGGGTTCGAGCGCGGGGTCCGGCCAATTGGGGACTGATCTACGTGAACAACCTTATCGAGGTTCTCAGCTCCCGTAACTGCCTTGTGACGGCCCGGGACGGTGTGTGCTCCATTGAGCTGATTGGCAAGGGCCTGGTACAGAATCTGGTTTACCAACGTGGACTTGCCCGAGCCGGACACGCCGGTCACCGCGATCATGCAGGACAGTGGGAAATCAACAGAGACGTTATCTAGGTTGTTCTCCCGCGCGCCGGTGACGCGGATCTTCCTCTTGGAATCAATGGCGCGGCGTTCGGGCGGCACGGGGATCTGGCGCTTACCGGCCAGGTATTGGCCTGTGATCGAGCGGTCATTAGTCAGGATCCCCTCAACAGGACCTGAGTAGACAACCTCTCCCCCGCGTTCGCCAGCGCCCGGCCCGATATCCACCAGCCAGTCTGCCGTGCGGATAGTTTCCTCATCGTGTTCCACCACGATGAGGGTATTGCCTAGATCGCGCAGCTTCGTCAGTGTGGCGATGAGACGGGCATTATCCCGCTGATGCAGGCCGATCGAGGGCTCGTCCAGAACGTAGAGCACTCCCACCAGCCCCGAGCCGATCTGGGTGGCAAGCCGGATACGCTGGGCCTCGCCTCCCGACAAGGTGGCTGCCCCGCGGGAAAGAGTGAGGTAGGTCAAGCCCACGTCTACGAGAAATCCGAGCCGAAGCTGGATCTCCCGGAGCACCTGATCCGCGATCTTGGCCTGACGCTGATCCAACGTCAGGCCATCGAGGAACTTTTTCGCTTCGAAGATCGAAAGCTCACACAATTCATGAATGTTCTTGCCACCAAGCCGCACGGCAAGCACTTCGGGGCGAAGGCGAGCGCCGTGACAAACCGGGCACGCAACCTGCCGCATGTATCCCTCGTAGCGTTCACGGGACCACGATGATTCGGTCTCATCGTGCTTTCGCATCACGTAGTGAAGCGCTCCTTCGAACCCCGAGGCGTAGATGCGCTCCTTACCCCAGCGGTTCCGGTACTTGACCTTAACCTTGTAGTCTTTGCCGCGCAGGATCGCGTTGCGGGCAGCTTTCGGAAGGTCTTTCCACGGCGTGTCCACTGTGAACCCAAGTTCCTCACCCAAGGCCTCAAGTTGCCGCGTGAAGAAGTCCTGATGGCTCGTCCAGGGCTTGACCGCACCCTGTTCGAGGCTGAGGCTTTCGTTCGGGACCACGAGTTCCGGATCCACCTCTAGGCGCGAGCCAATACCGTCGCACTCCGGGCACGCCCCGTAGGGCGCGTTGAAAGAGAAAGTCCGAGGCTCGATCTCTTCGAGCGCTAACGGATGGTTATTGGGGCAGGCTCGTTTCTCCGAGTATCGCCGGAAACGGTCAGGATCCTCTGCCTCCGTATCAACGAATTCGACGACGACGATTCCATCGGCCAGCCGCAGAGCCGTTTCGATCGAATCAGTGAGGCGCGAGCGGATACCTTCACGGGACACCAGCCGGTCCACCACCACATCAATATTGTGGCGGAGCTTCTTCTCTAGTTTCGGGGGATTGTCAAGCCTCACCAGCTCGCCATCAACGCGGGCACGGGTGTAGCCGGCCGCTGACAAATCGTCAAACACGTCCTGATACTCGCCCTTACGGCCACGCAGCACAGGGGCAAGCACCTGGAACCGAGTCCCCTCGTCCAACTGCTCGATCGAATCGACGATCTGTTCGGCGCTCTGGGCCTGAATGCGTTCTCCACATACAGGACAGAACTGCTCACCGGCACGGGCGTAGAGGAGCCGCAAATAATCGTAAACCTCGGTCACGGTGCCCACGGTGGATCGCGGGTTGCGATTCGTGGATTTCTGATCAATAGAAACGGCTGGTGAGAGCCCCTCGATGAACTCCACATCAGGTTTATCCATCTGGCCCAGGAACTGGCGTGCATACGAACTGAGCGACTCCACGTACCTGCGTTGACCTTCGGCGAAGATCGTATCGAAGGCCAGAGAAGACTTTCCGGAACCAGAGAGCCCGGTAAACACGATCATTTGATCGCGAGGAAGCTCGATAGAGACATTCTGCAGGTTGTGTTCACGGGCACCTTGCACACGAATCAGTTCACTCACATCGAGCATCCTACACCACTAGAACAACTGTTCGGCGCTCGGGGAGGCTATTCATCTAAGGGCATGACATGGCGCTGGCCACACCGCCGTATTAGTGTGATCCCATGACTATTATCGCTGTGAACTACGAATACGATGCCACAAAGCTCGCCGAACTAGCCGAACACCGTCCTGCTCACAGGGCATTCCTCGGCTCACTCAATGAGGAAGGGACGCTGCTAGCTTCAGGCCCACTCGGATCCAACAGTGCGCTCATCGTGCTGAACGTCGAAGATCGCGAGGCCGCCCTCTCGCTCTTAGAAAGCGACCCCCTGTACAAGGAGGGAATCATCGAGACCCGCGTGGCTCGTATCTGGAACCCCACCCTCGGGCCGTGGAGTAAGTAACCTCCCGCCCGCTAGTCGTTACTTTCGGGGCCCTCATTCTTTTTTCTCCTTTTTGTCCCGGCCATCGAGGCAAAGACCGTCACCAAAATCGTTCCAATGATGACAATGAGGGAGACCGTGATGTTTGGCTCAGGGATCGCGGTAAGAATGTCGTAACCGTGGAATGCGTGCAGCATTAGCTTGACAGCAATGAAGCCGAGGATGAATGCCAGCCCGTAGTGCAGATAGAGGAGCTTGTCCAGAAGGCCGTCAATGAGGAAGAACAGCTGACGCAATCCCAGCAGTGCAAAAGCGTTCGCGGAGAATACGATGAACGGTTCCTTCGTCAGGCCGTACACGGCGGGGATCGAATCGAGTGCAAACATAAGATCGATTGAGCCGATCGCGATGATGCACAGCAGAAGAGGCGTTATCCACGTCTTGTTTTCGCGCCGCACAAGCAGTTTCTGGCCAACGTAGCCGTCCGTCACGTGAAAGTGGTTCATCGCGAAGCGGGTAATGCCGTTGGGTTCGAACTCTTCTTGCTCGAGGGCGCCCGGCTCCTGAACTCCCTCGGTCACCTGCTTGATGGCGGTGTATAGAAGGAAGAAGCCGAAGACGAAGAAGACCCACACGAATCGCTCGATGATGGCGGCTCCAACAAGGATGAACACCAAGCGCATCACCAGTGCCATCACAATGCCGTAGAGCAGGACCTTCTGCTGATACTCGCGGGGGACCTTGAACGACCCCATGATCAGCGCGAAGATGAACAGGTTGTCCACGCTGAGTGCCTTCTCCGTGACATAACCGGTGAAGAACTCGATGCCGTGGCCGTGCGGGTCGCCTGGTTCACCCCAGGTGAACCACAGGAAGACACCGAAAGCACAGGCCAGAGCGACGTAGAACCT
>OMJG01001671.1_pt1 | contig 12269 bp, 10 predicted proteins | sample 1646431 | NCBI WGS metagenome assembly OMJG01 (sample SAMN03771674, study PRJEB25209) | food metagenome | isolation source: Cotija cheese | place: Mexico:Jalisco,Michoacan | collected 2011-12-12 | reverse complement strand
GTCCCGAGGGCTCACTTCTCCACTTGGCTTCGAGGATGTAGTCATCGGTGTCGAGGCGGAAAGAGCCGTCGATCTGCTCGTCCCCGACTACATAGCCTAAACGCGGTTCAAGGTCGAAAAGCTCAAAGAGATCTACCAACAGTCGCTCGAGGGCGTAGCCACGCTGCTGAGCATTGTTCTCCTGCCCCTGCAGTGCCAAGAACTGATCTCTCAAACCCTGCAAAACTCTTGAGTGGCTTTGAGCCTCGGCGGCCTTGCGTTGATGCTGTTTGCGTGCGTGTTCGACACGAAGCTGCTCCACGACGGCTCCTTCATGCTCAGTCACGAACGGCTTCAGCATTGCTACGGCCTTCTTGGCAGTCGCGATCTTCTCCCAACGATCTGCGGCGCTTGGGATGCGCTCGATGTCAGGGAACCTCGCCATTCCCGCGATCTCGACCATCAATCGGATTGTGGTGTCTTGGTACCGCAACTCTTGGGAAACCAAGGAGTCGACGAGGTCATTGGCCACCATGCGCTTCGTAGTGGTGAAGTCGAGCGAGGCAAGGAGCTCGGGGTGCTCGCGCAGTGAGGTCCTAAGCAATCGTTCGAAATCGGATCGATACCAAGTTACGACCGACAGCGCCTCACGTAGGGCGCCGTAGGCTTCGGTGGAGATTCGCTGACTCACCTGAGTAGGATATCGTCACCGCCGCCTTACACCGGCCCCCACGCACAACAGACAGCGGCAACATCAGCACAGGGTTCGACAAGGCACCTGACCACGCGACCGTGCTTTGGTCGGATCGATGACCAAAGACCTCTCGGTCGGGCTGACAGGATTTGAACCTGCGACCCCTTGACCCCCAGTCAAGTGCGCTACCAAACTGCGCTACAGCCCGTGGATCGCTCCCGCGACCCGAGAAAGAACACTAGCGTAACCCGGCCTGAACGTACAAACCGGAGACGGCGTCTCACAGCCAACTCCCGAACCACCCGCTCGGGTTGACCCGGGCCCCGGCCTCCACCAGCTCAGCGCCGGCCGCCTCGTCGTCGCCGACGACCGTGAGGTACGGGTTCCCAGCAGCCTCCACCAGCCCTCGGGCCAACGCCTGATCGGGATCGGCCACACGCACGATGCGCGGGAACCAGCGATCCTCGGACAGCCCCAGCTCCCCGGCCGGAACCCCCCGGTGCTCGACGGCGTCGATGAGATTCTCATCGGTGACGCTGGACACATCCACCATGAGCACGGGCCGCACGTCCAGCAGCGCCTTCAGCCTCGGCCAGGACCCGGCGAATCCGGGATGCAGCTCGTAGGAGTCCACCTCGTCGAGGGGCACCCACGCCAGCCCGAGGCTCTCCCGGTCCGAGATCACCGGATCGAAGGGCCGGATCACGTCGACCACCAGCGTCGAGTACGTCCACACCTGTCGGTCCAGGACGCTCATCAGCCTCGGGGTCACCGAGTCGCGCGGCACCCCGGCCTCCTCCGCCGATTCGCGCAGCGCACCGGCGAAGGCCGACTCGCCCTGATGCCGCGCACCGCCAGGGATCCCCCAGGTGCCCCCGTAATGACTCCAGCCGACACGGTGCTGCAGCAGCACCCCGCGTTCAGGATCAAGGGCGAGCAGCCCGGCGGCCCCGAACCTGCCCCAGTACTTCTGCCCCGAATCGGCGACGACCCAGGCGTCCCCCGGGTCTCTAGGACCGAAGGGACGTCTGGGTTCGCCGTGGCCGGGAGGAACGATTCTCACCCTCCCAGCCTTCCACAGCCGCGTTACGCGACGGTGACCACGAGACGTGATCTCAGCCGATCACCAGGGTCTTCGGCACCGCCTTGAGGGCCTGGGAGATGGGGCAGTTGTCCTTGGCCCACTCGGCCTTCTCCTTGAATCCGGCGGCGTCCAGACCCGGCACGTCCCCGGTCACGTGCAGGGCGATCCCGGTGACCCCGGTACCGGCGACGAAGGTGACCTCGGCGGCGGTGTCGATCGACGTCGGCTCGTGGCCGTCCCCGCTCAGCTCATTGCTCAGAGCCATCGTGTAGCAGGTCGCCAGGGATGCTGCGAGCAGCTCCTCGGGATTGGTGGTGCCCGCTCCGGCCTCGGCGCGCTTCGACCATTTCACATCGAAGGTGGCGACCTGCGAGGTGGCCAGCTCGGTGCTTCCCGAGCCTTCGAAAAGGCTTCCGTTCCAGTGGGTCCTGGCAGTACTCGTGGTGGGTTTCGGCATGACTTCTCCTCCTCGTTGTTGGAGACTCTCCGCTGGCATTCAGGCTACCCGTCAGCGCAGGATCACAAGCTGGGACGTGGTCCTCGTCATGGCGACGTAGCGGTCCACCGCCCCGGTGATGCCGTCGCCGAAGTGCTCCGGGTCGACGATCACCACCAGGTCGAACTCCAGCCCCTTGACGTCGGCCGGGGACAGCGCCCGCACCCGGGGGCCGCCGTCGAATCCGGGAGCGCCGATCACCGCGGCGATGCCCTCGGGGTTCTCGTCGAGCCATTCGGCGACGATCCGGTCCAGGTGAGCGATCCTGCCGTGGCGCACCGGCAGCCCGGACGAGCGCACCGAGGTGGGCACCGCGGCGTCGGGCAGGGCGGCGTGGATCACAGGTTCGGCGGCCTCCATCACCTCGGACGGGGTGCGGTAGTTCACCGACAGGGTGACCCGCGACATGTCGTGGAAGCCCAGCCGGCCCAGCCTCTCCTCCCAGCTCTCGGGGAACCCGTCGCGGGCCTGGGCGCGGTCCCCGACGATGGTGAAGGACAGCGAGGGGCAGCGGCGGATGAGCATCTGCCACTGGGCGTCGGCGAGCTCCTGGGCCTCGTCGACGATGATGTGGGCGAAGGGCCCGGCCAGCGGGTCGGTGGTCCCATCGTCGAGGGCGTCGGTGTCCAGGAGCACCTGCCGCAGGTCGGCGCCGCGCAGCATGGCGAGGCTGGAGTCGGGGTCGTCGTCGGCGTCGAGGATGTGGGTGACGACGTCGTCCATGTAGCTGCGCTGCTCGGCCAGGACGGCCTGGCGGCGTCGGGCGGCGGCCCCGGCTCGGCGGTCTCCCAGACGCCGTGTGGCGGCGTCCAGCAGCGGCAGGTCGGCGGTGGTCCAGGGATGTGCGGGGCCCCGTCGCAGCAGCGCCGCCTCGTCGGGTGTCAGCCAGGGGGCGCAGCGGCGCAGGTAGGCGGGCACCTCCCACAGGTCGGCGACGAGTTCCTCGGGGTTCAGGATCGGCCAGGCCCGTGAGAACGCCTCCCGCAGTTCCTCGTCTCCGTACAGGGCCCGGCGCAGCCGGTCCTCCGGGGCGTCAAGACTCTGGGCGTGGTCGACGAGGATGTCGATGAGGTCGTGCCAGATTCTGTCGCGGGCCTCGTTGTGGACGCTGCCCGGCTCAGCGGCGCTGAATGCCTCGGTCCAGGCGGCGGCGGTGACGGCGACCTCCCCCCAGGGGGTGTCGACGGTCAGGGTGTCGGTGGGCGGCTCCTCGTAGAGCGCGACGGCCGGCTCGACCGCACCGGCCATCCGGGCGTCGAGTTTCAGCGCCGCAACCCTGGTGTCGGGCTCGGGGCGGGCGTCGGGGCCCTGCGGGAGGAGATCGGCCAGGGTGGCGGTGCGGGCGCCGTCCTCGCCCAGGTCGGGCAGCACGTCGGCGGTGTAGGCGAGGTACCCGGGATGGGGGCCGATGAGCAGCACTCCCCCGCCGCGGTTGTTCAATGTGGGGTCGGCATGCAGCAGGTAGGCGGCCCGGTGCAGGGCGACGACCGTCTTGCCGGTGCCGGGGCCTCCCTCCACGATGAGCGGGCGGCGGGCCTCGGCGCGCACCGCGGCGTCCTGATCGGCGCGGATGGTGGCCAGGACGTCGGGCATGCGGGGCGAGCGGCTGGCGGCCAGGGAGGCGATGAAGGCCGACTCGGCGTCCATGGTGGCCGGGTCCGTCCCGGCGTCGGGGATCAGGGCCTCGTCCCAGTAGTCGATGACCCGGCCGTCTCGCCAGCGGAAGCGGCGGCGTCCGGCAAGGCCCATCGGGTCGGCGACCGTGGCGGCGAAGAAGGGGCGGGCGGCCGGGGTGCGCCAGTCGACGAGCAGCCGACGGTCGGCGTCGTCGCTGAGCCCGATCCGCCCGATGTAGACGGGCTCGCCGCCGGTGCGGTCCATCCGTCCCAGGCAGATCTGGGGGCCGACGTCGCGCAGGATCCGGATCCGGGAGTTGATCCGGCGGACCTCCTGATCGCGGTCGGCGGCGGCCCGTCCGGTACGGGCGGTGTCGGACAGGGCGTCGCGGCGCTGGGCGGTCAGGGTGGTCAGCTGGGCGTCGATGGCTTCGGCGATCGCCGTGAAGCGGGCGAGATCGGCGTCGATGAGGGCGGGTCGGGTCTTGGCCGGCGCGAGGGCCGACAGGTCGAGGAAGGCGGTGCGTGGTGCGGGCATGCCGGCCATTGTGCGCCGGCACCGGGGCCTTGCGGCAAGCCCCCCGATGGCCTATAACCTGAAGTGGGACGGGGCGATGTCAGCCCTTCTTCCCGCGCTTCTCCCGGGGGCGGATCTCCACCTGCACCGGCGTCCCGGTGAATCCGAAGTCCTCGCGCAGCCGCCTCTCGATGAACCGGACGTAGCCCTGGTCCATGATCCCGGAGGTGAACAGCGCGAAGGTCGGCGGGCAGTTGTGGGCCTGGGTGCCGAAGAGGATGCGCGGTTGCTTGCCGCTGCGCACCGGGTGCGGGTGGGCGGCCGTCAGGCGCCCGAGGAAGGCGTTGAGCTTGCCGGTGGAGATGCGGGTCTCCCAGCCCTCCAGGGCGGTCTCGATGGCCTTGCCGAGGCGGTCGACGTTGCGTCCCGACAGCGCCGAGATGTTGACCCTCGGCGCCCAGGCGAAGGCCTGCACGTCCCGGTCGACCTCGCGTTCCAGGTAGTAGCGGCGCTCCTCGTCGGTGAGATCCCACTTGTTGTAGGCCACCACCATGGCCCGGCCGGCCTCGCGCACCATGGTGAGGATGCGCAGGTCCTGGTCGCTGACCGGCTCTGAGGCGTCGATGATGACGACGCACACCTCGGCCCGCTCGATGGCCGACTGGGTGCGCAGCGAGGCGTAATACTCGTGTCCCGAGGCCTCCTTGACGCGTTTGCGCAGCCCGGCGGTGTCGATGAACTGGTAGACGGTGCGCCCCACGGTGACCAGCTCGTCGACCGGGTCGACGGTGGTGCCCGAGATGTCGGAGACCACCGACCGGTCGGTGCGGGCCAGCCTGTTGAGCAGGGAGGACTTGCCGACGTTGGGCTTGCCGACGATCGCCACCCGGCGCGGCCCGCCGGGCTGCGGCTCGGAGGACGGACGGTCGGGCAGCACGGCGATGAGGGCGTCCAGCAGGTCGCCGGATCCGCGTCCGTGGATCGCCGAGACGGGGAAGGGCTCCCCCAGTCCCAGGTTCCACATCGTGGCGGCCTCGATCTCGCCGCGGGCGTCGTCGACCTTGTTGGCGGCCAGTACCACCGGCTTGTTGGAGCGCCGCAGCACCCGCACCACGGCCTCGTCCTCGTCGGTGGTGCCGACGGTGGCGTCGACGACCAGCAGGACGACGTCGGCGGTGGAGATCGCCAGTTCGGCCTGCTCGGCGATCCGGGCGGCCATGCCGGTGGCGTCGGAGGCCCAGCCTCCGGTGTCGACGAGCACGAAGTCTCGGCCCGACCATTCGGCGTCGTAGGAGACCCGGTCGCGGGTCACCCCGGGGACGTCCTGGACGACGGCCTCGCGGCGTCCCAGGATGCGGTTCACCAGGGTGGACTTGCCGACATTGGGCCGTCCGACCACCGCCACCACCGGCCTGGGGAGAGTCTCCTCGGCCGTCGGGGAATCCTGCTGCGTCATGTTCGGCTCCTCGTCTGTCCACCGGCCGGCACCAGATCGATGACGGCCGCGACCACCTGCTCGGGCGTCAGACTCGTCGAGTCGATCACCGTCACGCCGGGGGCCGGCGCCTCGAATGATGCCACGGCGGAGTCGTCGTGGTCTCGCCGGATCACCTGATCGGCCACCTGGCCCCGGCTCACCGCCCCCTTGAGCTCGGCGCTGCGGCGGGCCACCCGCACCGCCGGGTCGGCGACCAGCAGCACCCGCACCTCGGCGTCGGGGCACACCACCGTGGTGATGTCGCGGCCCTCCACCACGATCCTTCGCCCGCACTGCGCCACCAGCTGCCTCATCCGTTCGATGAGAAGGTCGCGCACCGGCTGGATGGTGGAGACCTTCGAGACCACGGCGCTGATCTCGGGTTCGCGGATCCTGGCGGTGACGTCGACGCCGCCGATGGCCACCCGGTCGTGGCCGGGGACGGTGCTCACCTCGAGGCGGGCGTCGCGCACCAGGTCGATGACGGCCTGCGGGTCGGCGACCGGATCGACGCCGCGACCCACCACTGCTGCGGCCGCGGCCCGGTACATGGAGCCGGTGTCCAGGTGGGCCAGGCCGAGCCTCTCGGCAAGTGCCCTGGAGGTGGTGGACTTCCCCACCCCGCTCGGCCCGTCGATGGCGATCACCAGCTCGGAGGGGGCTGGCGGGTTCGAGGACGGTCGGGCGCGCATGGGATCTCCATTCTGGGCGGGCGGCACTTGATCTGTGAGAGCAGGAGACGGCTCAGGAGCGCAGGCCCCAGCCGTGGTCCTTCATCCAGGCGCGCAGGTCGCCGGCGCGGCCGGGCTCCACGTCGATGGACAGGAATCCGGCGTCCCTGGACCTGTCGTGCTCCACAGACAGGTCCTCGACGTTGACGCCGGCGTGCTCGACGTCCGCGAAGAGCCGTGCCAGGGCGCCCGGGGAGTCGGGGATCTCCACGATGACCGAGACCGTGTCGGTGACCTCGCGGCCGTGCTTGCCGCCCAGCGATCTGGCGCCGGTGCGGCCCATCTTGAGGAAGTCCTCGAGCTCGTCGGGGTCGTCGAGGACGCCCAGCAGGGTGTCCAGGTCCTCGCGGACCCCCTCGAGTTGATGGCGCACCGCCGTCCGGTTGGCGGTGAGGATCTGGCGCCACATCCCGGTCTGGGAGCGCGCCACCCGGGTGACGTCGCGGATACCGCCGCCCGCCAGGGCCAGGTGGGCCGGTTCGGCGTGGCGCAGGTTGGCGCCGGTGAGGATGCTCATGAGGTGTGGCAGATGGGAGACCTCGGCGACGGCCGTGTCGTGCTCGTGGGCGCCCAGGGTCACCACCCTGGCCCCGCAGACCCGGGCCAGGCGTCGCACCCTCTCCACGGTGGTCGGAGAGTTGTCGGGCCGCGGGGTCACCACCCAGGTGCGGTCGACGAAGAGTTCGGGGGCCGCGGTGATCGGGCCGGTGAACTGGGTGCCCGACATGGGGTGGGAGCCGACGTAGCGCGACAGGTCGGCGCCGGTGGCCTCCAGTTCTTCGAGGACCGACTCCTTGACCGAGGCCACGTCGGTGACGACGGCGTTGGGGTGGCGGCGGAGCCGGTCGGCCACGATGGCGGCGACGGCGGTGGGCGGGGTCGCGACGATCACCAGCCGGTAGGTCGACGGAGCGAGCTGCTCCAGGGCCCCTGCGCCACGACTGGAGGCGACGATGGCGTTGGCCGGGGACAGGTCGGACAGGTGCACCTCGACGCCCTGGCTGGTGAGGGCGCATCCGATGGAGGCGCCGATCAGACCGGCACCGACGATGAGGACGGGGCCGAGGCGATCGAGATCGCGGGGATCCGCGGGAGGTGGAGGGGTCACGCCGGATCCTTCCAGAAGGCCTGGATCTGGGTCTGGCTCAGCCGGCGGAAGGTGCGCTGCCCGCCGGTGCGACGGTCCAGCAGGGAGACCTCGAGCTCATCGGGGTCGGGATCGGAGGAGGCGCTGAGAGCCGCCGCCGCGCAGCGGACCGCCTCGTCGAGGGGCGAGGTCTCGGTGAGGAACTCGTTGAGGGTATCGATCCGGTCGGGGCTCAGGGCGCCCAGCACCGTCGGGGCGGTGCCGTCGGTCACCGAGCCGTCGAAGGAGATCTTGTAGATCCGGTCCCTCGAGGGCACCAGGCCGAGCTCGGCCACCGCGATCTCCACCTCGTAGGGCTTCTCGGCCGGGTTGGAGTAGATGGAGCCGAGCACCTGGGAGTAGGTGCCCACCAGTCCCAGGGCGGTGACGTCGAGGTGGTCGTAGGCGTAGGCGCGCAGGTCGGCCTCGCGGATCCCCGCGACCCGCAGCCGCTCGAACTCGTGGTAGCGGCCCACCGCGGCGAATCCGATCCGGTCGTGGATCTCGGAGGTCTTGCGCAGCGTCCGGGAGGGATTCTCGGCGACCATGATGATGGCGTCGGCGCAGCGCGCCACCACGACCGCGCGGCCCCGGGTCACTCCCCGGCGGGCATAGTCGGCCCGGTCCCTCATCAACTGGTCCGGGGAGACGTATGCCGGCATGCTCATGTTTCGTGTTCCTCCCGGCCCGCACCGGGTGCGCGGGCCTCCTGCTTCAGGCTGTTTCTGATCTGACGGATCAGGACTGGTTGTCGGCGGTGATCTCGTCGACGATCCGCTTGGCCACCAGGGCCACGTTGTCGGTGGAGATGCGTGCCACGCCGTCCTGATCGGCCACCATGACGACCGGATAGATGCCGCGGGCCAGGTCGGGGCCGGCGGTGGCGATGTCGTCGTCGGCGGCGTCGTAGATCGAGCGCACGGCGACGCGCACGGCCTCCTGGCGGTCCATGTCGATGCGGTGCAGCTTCTTCAACGACGCCTTGGCGAAGATGGCGCCGGATCCGGTGGCGCAGTAGGCGTGCTCCTCGTAGCGCCCGCCGGTGCCGTCGTAGGAGAAGATGCGCCCGGAGTGGCGCACAACGTCCCAGCCGGCGAAGATCGGCGTCACGGCGATCCCCTGGACCGCCATCCCGATGTTGCTGCGCACCAGGGTGGCCAGCCGGGCGGCCCTGCCGTCGAGGCTGAGGGGGCGTCCCTCGATCTTCTCGTAGTGCTCCAGCTCGGTCTGGAACAGGCGCACCATCTCGACGGCGAGCCCGGCCGCGCCGGCCACCCCGATGACCGAGGTGTCATCGGCGCCGAAGACCTTCTCGATGTCGCGCTGGGCGATGACGGTGCCCATGGTGGCCCGTCGGTCGCCGGCCACCACGACCCCCGAGGAGTACTTCATCGCCACGATCGTCGTGCCGTGGCGCAGCAGCTCGGGAAGGGTGGCATCGATCTTGGAGGGCGGCAGCAGGTCGGGGGCCACCTGGCGGGCGAACTCGGTGAACGAGTCCGACGCGGCGCTCAGATAGGGCTGGCTCAGCCCGATTCCCCACGATTGCGACATGCTCCTCCTTCTGCTCGCGGCCGGCACGCGGCTCCCGCCGACCATGCCGCGATCAAGGGTAGCCGACGTCATCGCGGGACGCCGACCGTAAGATCTGAAGGGTGACTGACCACCCGCCCTCCCACGCCGGCCTCTCCCGCACCGCCTCGGGGCAGGTGAGGCTGGCCGTCGTGATGGATGTCATCTTCGTCGGCCTCTTCGTGTTCATCGGGCGGGCCAGCCACCAGGAGCCGTTGAGCCCCGGCGGGCTGGTGCGCACCGCGATCCCCTTCCTCGTGGGGCTGGTGGTGGGCTGGATGATCGTGGTGCTGGCCGGGCTGCCGGCGGCCCGATGGCGGGCCGGACTGGTGGTGTGGGGCTCCACCCTGGTGATCGGCATGGTGATGCGCCGGTTCACCGATCAGGGCGTCGCCCAGTCCTTCATCATCGTCGCTGCGGTCTTCCTGGCCGTCTTCCTCATCGGCTGGCGGCTGCTGGCCGGGATCCGGCGCCACCACCGCGAGCAGACCTGAGGCTCAGCGGTCCTCCTTGGCAGGACGCCACTGGTCGTGCTCGGAGATGTTGCGCGGCCGGGGGCCGTGATAGTCGGGCCCGTAGGCCCCCGGGGCGGGGCGCCGCTTGCGCATCGGGGCCGTGACGCCGGGGGCCAGCCGGCGGGCGATGACCAGGAAGCCGGTGTGTCCGGTGGCGCCGTGGGAGGGGCGGATCGCCAGCCCTTCGGCGTGCCAGTCGCGCACCGTCGTCTCGGTGGCCTGCGGCTCGGTCCATCCCCCGGCGGCCCGCAGGGTGTCCATCACCCGGCCCATCTGCGTGGTGGTGGCCACATAGCAGCACAGCACCCCGCCGGGCACCAGCACATCGCCGACCACCTCCACGCACTCCCAGGGGGCCAGCATGTCCAGCACCGCCCGGTCCACCGGCTCGGGTGAGATGTCGGTGGCCAGATCGGCCAGCTCCACCCGCCAGTTCTGCGGCAGGCGGCCGTAGAAGGCCTCCACATTGGTCCGCGCCACCTCGGCGAACTCGGGGCGTCGCTCGTAGGAGGTGAGCCGTCCGTGCGGGCCGATGGCCCGCAGCAGCGGAATCGTGAGTCCGCCCGATCCCACGCCGGCCTCCAGCACCCGGGCCCCGGGGAAGATGTCGGCCCACATCACGATCTGGGCGGCCTCCTTCGGGTACACCACGGCGGCCTCGCGGGGCATCGTCACGGTGAACTCGGAGAGGATGGGGCGCATCGCCAGGAAGTCCATCCCCCCGGCCGAGGTGACCACGACCCCCTGGGGGCCTCCGATGAGGTCGTCGTGGCGCACCGCCCCCTTGGTGGTGTGGAAGACCCCGCCCTCGACCAGCACCAGCGAATGACGCCGGCCCTTCGGATCGGTGAGGGTGACCCGCTCGCCGGGGCGCAGCACTCCCCCGCCCCCCTGGGCCGGGGCGGCGGCAGGCTGGTGAGCCAGGTTCCACAGCTTCACCAGATCGGGCAGGCGGATGCCCGACAGGCTGTGCACGTGCACCCGGTCGGGGGCCGGCGGCGGCGTGGCGGGCCCGTCGAGGGCCACCACGGTGGCCCCCGCCCCGTTGCCGGCCCGGGCGCCCGAGGCGGAGTCCTCGATGACCAGGCAGTCGGCGGCGTCGACCCCCAGCCGCGATGCCGCCAGCAGATAGGGCTGCGGGGCCGGCTTGTTCTGCTCGGGGGGCAGGTCGTCGTAGGTGATGACGGTGTCGAAGAGGCCCTCGGGGAAGTGCTCCAGCAGCGGTTCGATCGCCGACCGGGTCGATCCGGTCACCAGTGCGCAGGGGATCTGTGCGGCCCGCACCTCCTCCAGCAGCTCCCGGGAGCCCGGGCACCACGGCACCGGGCGCTCCCGGTGGTAGGCGATCACCTGGTCCAGCAGCAGGGTCTCGGCCTGCGCCGGGGTGATCGCCCCCTCCAGGGCCTCGCTCATGGCGGTGGTCACCTCGACCAGCGGGGTGCCGATGAAGCTCACCCCCTGCTCGTCGCTCCAGGCCCCGCCTCGGGAGGTGACGATGGCCGTCTCGGCCTCCATCCAGCGCGGCTCGGTGTCGACGAGGGTCCCGTCGAAATCCCACAGGACCGCCGAGGGGGTGTCATTTGGCATTGAAGTACTTGGCCTCCGGGTGATGGAGGACGAACGCATCGGTCGACTGCTCAGGATGCAGCTGGTACTCCTCCGACAGCTCCACGCCGATGCGCGAGGGGTCCAGCAGCGCCGCCACCTTGGCCCGGTCCTCCAGGTTCGGGCAGGCGGCGTAGCCGAAACTGTACCGGGAACCGCGGTAGGCTTGGTGGTCGATGGCCTCAGCGACGTCCTCATGGTCCTCGGCGATGCCCAGTTCCGTGCGCACCCGGTGGTGCCACATCTCCGCCAGGGCCTCGGTGAGCTGCACCGACAGGCCGTGCAGCTCCAGGTACTCGCGGTAGGCGTCGGCCTCGAAGAGCTCCTGGGTGGCCGCGGAGACGGCGTCGCCCATCGTCACCATCTGGAAGGCGATGACGTCGGGGCCCAGCTCGGCGGCCTCGGCGGCGTCGCGGAAGAAGTCGGCGACGCACAGCCGGCGCCCCCCGGTCTGACGGGGGAACTCGAAACGGGTGAGCTCGCGGGAGGTGTCGTCGGGATCGAGCACCAGCAGCTCGCGGCCCTGGGAGATCACCGGCCAGTACCCGTGCACCACGGCGAACCGACCCAGATTCTCCGAGCGGATCCTGTCCAGCAGCATCCGCAGCCTGGGCCTGGCGACGTCGGCGACCATCCGGTCGTAGGAGCCGTCGGAGCGGCTGCCCTTCAGCCCCCATCGACCCACATAGGTGGCCCGCTCGTCGAGCCACTCGGTGATGTCGGCAAGCGGGATGCCCCTGGTGACCCGCGACCCCCAGAACGGCGGTGCGGGCACGTCGACGCCGCCGTCGGGTGTGGGCCGGGCCACATCGGAACGGACGTCGGGGGCGTCGGGGGCCTCGTCGGGGACGGCGGGG
>OMJG01001670.1_pt1 | contig 12274 bp, 10 predicted proteins | sample 1646431 | NCBI WGS metagenome assembly OMJG01 (sample SAMN03771674, study PRJEB25209) | food metagenome | isolation source: Cotija cheese | place: Mexico:Jalisco,Michoacan | collected 2011-12-12 | reverse complement strand
TAGCCGGTTTTTTAACGAGTTTCATCTATATAAAAACCTAGCAGGATGCGCAATAAATTGATAATCACCTTGGGGGATATTATCATGGAGTTTGACTGCCTGCTAGGCGTAAAATAATTCTACTATATTGACATGCATTTTTGCAAGTAAAAAGCCTAACAGATGAATAAGCGAACAAAAATAACTCAGGTAATTATATTTATAGAGCGAAGAAAGTATGTTAGGCTTAAAAATAATTATACACTACTAATTTTAAAAAGTGTTTTTAAATATTTTGTAATAAAAAGACCCGATAGGGGTAAAGCTTCTCGGAATGCTATCGGGCCGCGTAATTACTTTTAATATAATTACATGATTATTTTAACCAATAAATTCTCCGAAAACAATAGCTAATATTAAATCCATCAAAAATCGCCAAGTTCTACATTTACGTTTGTCTCTTCCTTGATACGTTTCGCTAATTCAGGCATGCGATCCTTTTCAGATTCAACGTACCTACCTATTTGTTCAGAATGTGTGGCCATACCTATTTTGGCGTACTCAAAGAACACGTTTAACTGCTTGGAATATTTTTGATACACGATGCGCACCCAATACAGGGTGTTCTTCTTCTTCGTGAATCGCTTCTTGATTTCTTCGATTAGTTTGTCGTCGTAGTTCATAATGTCACCTCTATGACATTATACGAACAAACGTTCTTGTTTGCAAATAAAAAAGCCGATTAGCAATTAAACTAATCGGGACTTTTTATTTGCATATACACACTCAAAACACGATGGAATCGGTATGTGACCCTGCACTTTGGATCTAGATTATATCCTTACTATATCACTCCATAATAATTTGTCAACAGTAAATTTAAATCAGATATAAATCCATCTATCGTGGGACTATTTTTATATTTCTTTCGCTTTGATCTATTTATCACTTCTTCTATTTCTAAAATTCTATGCTCGTGCATTTTTTTAGACGTCAATTTTTTATGTAAAAATATTAGTATAGCTATTTGAGCTAATAATGGCGTTCGAAATATATTTCTATTAAACCCATCCATGATAAGCCCGTTATAAATATTGCTATCAATATTTATATTCCTTTTCCGTTTTATAATGTCTGTATTTAAAATACCATTACTATGTGCAGCTTTGTTTCTTAACTTTGAAACTGAATATATAGAGGCTTTAATCAACGTTAAGTCTTTATTCATGGGACTTTTTTGACTAAGATAGTTAACAAATGGGGTAACTTTACCTAATGTAGTATTTTCTATCACAAACCAGAAAGAAGGATGTTTATATATATCTGCGTAACCATCATTAATTTTAAAACAGCCGTTTTCGTATCTACCGAATGGACGAAATACTTTCTCTTTAAAATCATCATCTTCTTTAAAAACATCATTTTCAGAAAAATCATTATAGTATTTAATTACAGTATCAAAATTTTCAGTATGATACTATTATACTCTCAAAAGTTAGATGTATTTAATAATGTTTTTTATGTATAGTTTAAACACCTTTTTAATAAAAAAACACCCAACCAGAAATAATCTAGTTGGGTGTTTTTTGTTTATTCTGTTTTCTTATCTCCCACTTTACCAAAACCATTAGCAAAACCATCAATAATTGATGTGATGGATTTAGTAGCCGTTTCATTCAATCCTGTTGAAGCAAAACCAGCCCATACACCTAGTACGATGTCTTGAACTAACTTTGTGTCTTTGGTGTAGAACGACAAGCCTACTGCTACCAAAGCTCCTACAATTACAGCAATCAAAGGTAACAGATGATTGTTAATTTTAGTAGGTTTCAGAACCTGTACAATTAGCCATACGATCACTAGAATTGCGATATTTGAATCTACATTAAATGTCATTATTTCTCCTTAATACTTTAATGTTTGACCAGGATAGATCAAACTAGAAACGCCGTTCATTGATTGTAGATGAGAAACGGTTGTCCCTAATCTTGAAGCAATTAACCAAAGGCTGTCGCCTGATCTAACAGTGTATGATCTCGTTGTTGAATAAGATGTGGTACCAGAAACCTTTAGTGTTTGTCCTACATAAATGTAATTGGCATTTGAAATACCATTCAACGCTTGTAAACTAGCTGTTGTTGTACCGTAATTTGATGCAATCGTACTCAAGTTATCACCGTACTTCACTGTATATGTGCTTGTTGAAGCATAACTAGTTGTTGTTCCTGATAACTTCAAAACTTGACCAACGTAGATATAATTAGGGTTGCTAATACCGTTCAGTGAAGCCAAAGTTGCTGACGATGTGCCATATTTAGCGGCAATGGTACTAAGGTTATCGCCTGATTGAACTGTGTAGGTTGAACCTGTTGACGTAGATGGGGCAGGCGCTGACGTAGTGGTCACGATTTCAACATTTGACTTATTAGCCCACGACATGATGCCACCTAGCAATACTTTGTTACCAGATACTTGAGCAACAGTATATGACTTACCCTTTACCCATGATGGAATACCTTCACCTGATGCCCAGTTGGTTGCACTAAAGTTAACCTTAACTGTGTCTCCTGCCTTAATATCAGCCTTATAGGTATTATTAGCCGCTTGTCCGGCATTGGTAGCTGGAGTACGAGTTTCTGGTTTAACCGTCGTCTTACCAGAATTACTAGTAGTTGAACCATTATAGCCATTATCTGTGATACCAGTTAAATCAATGTTTCCATCAAGTCCGCCAGCTACATAAGTAGAAGTAAACTGAACAACGCCAATATTTTTGAAACTAGGGAAATAATTGTAGTTTGGCGTTGGCGTTACTGCGTAGTTAGGATATTCAGCTAACCAAAGTTGTACTTTGTCTGCAATACGTGACAAATCAGTATTGTTTTGCAGATAGTTTAGGTATCCATAAACCATTGGTGTATAACCAGCCTTACGGATTCTATCCATAGCGTGTAAAATAACATCTGTATTTTGATATCCACTTTCAACATCTAAGGCTACAATCGAACCTTTAGGTGTTTGAACCTTTGGTAAGAAGTAGTCTAGTGTTGAATCTGCAACAGCATAACTCGTAACATTTTGCCACCAGATGTACGTGTGCATTCTCTTACCCTGAGCAATACCCGAGGCTATTTGGGAATTATAGGTGTATTGGCCATAAAGACCATTTCCGTTATAGCCGCCTATTTGAGCAATAGCGAACTTATCACTAGCATAACCGAACTGTCCTGCTGTGCCATTATAAATAGACCAATCAACACCTTGATCACCCTTAGCGGCAAATACTGGTGATACTGATACGCCAAACAAAAAAGCAGCGCTTGCTGAAGCGACTGCTAAACGTTTTAATTTATTCAATTTTCATACCTCCTGTGGCTAGGCATTACGCTTAGCTTCGTGTTCTGCGGCAACTTCTTCAACCTCTTGCCAATCTGAATTGGTTTGGTAATCAACAATAGGCAAGTCTCTGCACTTTTGATATATCTTTTCGCCAGTCCCATTACCTTTTAAACCATGGTAAGCATTCCATGTATACTCCAAATCATCAAGTTCACTCAACGTGATTTCACCACGTTTAATATACTTACCGCCTTTTTCATATAACTGTGAATGTAATGTAGCCAAACTTGCAGATTTTAATAATTTGAATTGTCCGGTCCATACTTTTAACCATCCTAATATAGTCGTTCCAGTAAGTGTCATAATCGCTCCGCCAACCCAACCTATTTCATCAAACAACTCTCCCAATGCACCGTGCATTCATTCACCTCCTTTCATTGTCTCAACGCTGACGTGCTATCAGAAGTTGAATAGCCAGCTACCCGCGCTCACGCCCACCCCTATGATTGATATGAACTCCGCCCAGTCGCCAATCGTATATCCAAAAAATGTCACTTACTCACTTCCTTAATATCTATTAAAATATAATTTAATCTCTTCAAACATAGCTGCAGTAATTATATGCGCAATACCTTCAACCGTTCTTAATTCAGCTTGTCCACCTGCTGCTTTAACGCCATTAATATAATTAATGCTGCCGCTAATATCAACCGTCGTATCTGCTGTACCATGCCAAATTTTAATAGGTAATTTGTTAAAAATTAACCGTTTATCACCTGACAATAAAGCCATCGTATTGATAGGATCATATCCAGTTAACTTATCTGCTTCAAAGGTCGCACCTGTCTTGTCGTTAAAATTATGTTCAATAGCCAATTGCTTGCGCGTTGTCCCGAACCAAGGGTGATCCCATGCCTGTCCTTTTAAATCTACAACTGGATGAGCTAGCGCTAGGCATCGCACGATTCCGCTAAATTTATTTGCAAAATTTAATGCTAGTAATCCACCCATCGAGTGTCCATGTACGTAAATTAACTGGTCAATATTGTAGTTTTGAACAACGTAGTCGTAGGCTTTTTTGTAAGCCGAAATCGTACGAGGGCTACTCATGTGATCGGCGTGCTCTGGATAATCGTTATTAGACCCGTTAACGTCGAATAACGCATACCCTACACTTAATAGATGATCCGCAGCAGCTTCAAGTTCGCCGGCGCTAGTTTCAGTAACTCTGCCCCCAGCGCCGTGCGCCCACATTGCAAGCTTAGTTGGTTCGCCCGTTTCGGTGTACGTGCTCGGCAATCTCAAGACGCAGTCTACGGGCGCTAATAACTCGCTATCTTGAATTTCTGTAGATGACCCATCTTGTGGAAATTCTTGGTTGACGTTGACTTTAAAAAAAATATTATTCCCAGTATTTTTTTTAAAGCGTTTAAGCTCGCCGTGAGTTACAAAGCTATCTTCGTCGTAATAGTCGGTATATACTTCTTGGACTGGATAATCGCCACCTATGCCAAAAACACCATTATAGCTTAGCGTCACCGCTTTACCGCCGATTGATAAGCTTACGTCTTTAAAGTAAATGTCAGTTACTGTGTTGATGTCATTTAGATTCGCTCGCAAAAGGACATGGATAAATTTATTGTTGTTAAACGTCCCGTCATTTGCTAGAACCTTGCGCCACGCTTGATGTCCATCATATACGTTATATTCTGGTTTGTATGTTAAATTTCCAGAACCACCAACTGAAACATCATTCACACTGTTTGATACAAAGATAGCACTGCTCAGGCCCTTAAAGTTTCCAGATTTTGAATAGACGTCCATAGCGTGTGTAATTTCTTTTTCAGTTAAATCAATTTTAGATATGTCTCCAACCAACCACAGTTGTGCAGAATTATTTATGCTAGTAGCCTTTTCGACGTGTTGCAAATAGTCCCATTTTGTAACCAAATAAGGATCTAATTGATTGCTAGCGATTTTTAAATTTTTCAATCGCTCATCAACCTGTTGAGGCGTAGACAACAGACCAGTTTTTGATTTATCGACAGTCGCGTCAATGCCGTTAAAGTTCATCAAACCAACCAGTTGCACTTCCTGTTTGACTCCGTCAAGATAAACACTCGGCTCAGATGAAAGATAGCTCATTGCCATACTCTGATTAACAACACCTACACGAGTCATAATAGTTGAGCCTGTTAAATCTCCAACATTGTCAGTCGTGCCTTTAAGATAAGTTAGCGTTCCCGCTTTACCACTCACTACCATGTTTTCTAACGCGTGATTTACCCCATTGCTATCATTGATTTGAGCGCGCAAATAGTCAACGTTATTGGACTGTGTTACAACACTAAACCCCACTTCAATAGTTTTCGGCGCAGATACTGTTGGTTTCGACAATCTGTAAACTAGATTAATTATCTTTAGATCGCCAACGCTTTTAAAATTGACGCGGTAGTAATCTGCGTAAGCAGATGGATCGATTTTGTCAAAATTTACTGACTTGTCTGCCAGAACCGTTGTTGTTACTGAATTAGGTGCTAAGCCAACGGCTTGATAGACCCCGGAATCATTCCATGCGCCAGCAGTCCAAATGTATTTATGCCCGTTGTCTGCCGTAACAAATATTCCAGTTTTACCGGTTGGATATTTTGATTGTAATGCAGCAAGATTAGCGAACGTTTCAGGAACGGTACTGATTTGAGCCAACTTATCGTTGATACTGTTATTCAAATCATTTTCCTGATTGTCCATTCGTTCTTTCAACGTTGGATAGGTTTTGCTACTTGAATTTGTTCTTGCGTTTTGAACTTCAACAGTAACTTTATCAATGCCAGCATTCTGGGCTTGTTCGTGTAATCCAAGAGTTTCAAAGCCACCTCTCGCTTCTTCAACCTCCGCATTGCTGTTTCCCCCTGTATCTCCAAAAAGTTTAATTAATGAATCTGGTAATTGAGCAAGCGCACTTCTAACATCTTTCCCGTACTGCTTGTGTAATATTGCAGACTTAATTTTCTGAACGTCTTGCAATGAGCTATCATCAAAACTACTAGTATCACGATAATCTACTGTATCTCTATCAACCATTTGTGTTAATCTCCTTATTTTCTAGCACTTTTATTCTTTTCTCAAAATCATCAGTTAAAGTCTTCTGACTATCCTGATATGCAGTGTAATCAGATAACGGTACATAATTTAAATTAGATATTTGTGTTCCTAAGTCGTTGACACTCTTACTCAAATCATTTAATTTTTGAGTTATACCACTCAAATTAGCATCGTCAACATCCTTTTTAATATTTTCAATTAACGAACTCTGATCGTTGATTGTTTTCTCCATTTCCTCTGCTTGTGAATTTAATTGATTAATTTTTGCACTATAACTAACAATTTTTGAGTTCAAGTCTGAGACTTGTTTAGCGGCATTTTTATTTTCAAGTTGGTATCGACTTAAAGATATTTCTTTATCAGCAATGGTTAGACTCGATTTAGTCCAATCGTTGAAATCAATTTCTTTAGCCGTAATCCTTAATAATTGTTCCGTAGCCACAAATTCGTTGATAAATACATACTTATCAGAAACGTTGAATGTTTCAAAGTCCGTCAATTCTAATGCGCTAATCGCCCAACTTTCAGTAGCACTAACTTGTGCCGACACCCATTGTTTGGCCTTCGTCAGCAATATAGCTGGTGTATTCACATCTTCCCAAGTCACGGATTTACGAACAATTCCGAACTCGCTCTGTAATGTTGGTATATCAATGTAATCTTTTCCGTCATTCACGCTCGTGATGTCGATTCGTGGCGTACTAGTATTCGTCTCATCACCGTTAGTGCTTTGGATATTTGCACCAAGCGGTACTAACTGTGTGATGACTTCTGTGGGGTCAATCTTGACACTGGCTGATTGCATGTTAGTCGCTATCTTAATCGGGGTATCGTTTTCGTGTGTTGTACCAACGTCTTGCAAATAATCAATGTAATTAACCCCATTAACGTATTCAACAACAATATATCCACCTAAACGACTGACTAATTTATCCTTTATTGTGTCCCATGTTGTTGAACCGTCCTCAATATAGCGATAAACGTTATCTGTTGAATTAGTAACCGTTACATCACGAACTGTAAATTGTTTATAAACCGGAACTTGGTTATTATGCGTATCGATCAAACTTTGAAAGAATTGTTTTGGTGTTGTGTTTTGAATCTTAGCCCATCGTTGAGATGTGTCTTGCAGATAGTTCTGAATTGACTCAAAAGAAAAAGACTGCAGAAATCGTCCGCTGTCTTTCATCTCTCTTGTAATATCTAACGCCCTGCCACGAAATATGCGATTGTTATCTTGAAATACATCAATAACAGTCTGTAACGGCACTACATTGCCGAATAAATAGTTATTTTGATTCACTGTTAATTGCAAATCGTCAATTTCAGACTCTTTAAGGTTTAACTTTCCATCTGAAATATGTTTATCAATAGTTGGATCATATACAACAGTGCCAACTGTATCGGTCGGCTTATCATAAGCAATAATTTTGTACATTAAATCATCTCCTCACGATAAAACACAAATTTGATTGTGCCGTTTCCGGATAGAGTTAATACATTAGTACCAACACCCAAAACCAATTGTGTACTATTGTATGTTCCGTTTGATAGTTCAAAACTGCCAAAGTCTCCACTAACTTCAATCGTTCCATTTACCTTAATCTTGCTTTTAACCGACCGTGAACCGATGTTGTACAGCGTAATTGATTGTGTACCATTAACTGTAAATTCAGTGTCTTGAAATATCCAATTAGGAAAATAAACATCGTCCCAAATATCAGAACCCTCACTATTGTTGCCGATGGCAAACGGATAAACATTAAAAGTAATCGTTACTTTTAGCTTTCTCATCTTTTCATCGTCATCAAAACTAATACCATCAACTTTACCCAACCAATGAAATGACTTGTCGTGTGTATCATATAGTGGTTGAATATCTAATGGTACTAACTGCCGTTTAACGTCGCTTTCCAGAACCTTCCTATCGGAATATTCTTGGTTGAATAACATCATCTCATACGTGATTGTGCGATTTTCGAAATAACGTTCTCCGTTTGTTAGCGTGCTGAAATCATACACACCTTGCATGTATGGGACGCTCTCCGTAATATCCTTACTATCCGGACTCGGTGCATCTCGACTGATTAAGAATAAATCATGGTCTGTGCTATCAAATTCCCCGAACTTAAATCCCTCAGATATTTGCCTCTCGATTTCAACGTCAGTACGTTTCGATAAATCAAAAAAATTGTATTCACTCAACTTAAACGACCTCTCAATCTTGTGTTATTTCCCAAAGCGTTATCCATGCGGTTTGCTGTCCCGCCTACCAACGTATTTCCGTCAAGGTAAATATCGCTACTCTTGTTAGCAATTTTCCGCAACAGGCTGTTGTTTTGCATTTGTAAACTACTATCTTTCATTGTCAGAGAACCACTATACGAACCACCAATATTATTATTCAAAGCATTGATTGGGTCTCCAATGGCATTTGTCGCTAGATTACCAACGCTTGTTGCTGCGTCTAAAATACTTCCAGCCATGCCACTGACGTTTTTCTGTACTGTTTTGAAGTTATCAACCAGTCCAGCATTCAATCCTGTCATGATTGCGTTACCAGCTGGTATAAGTAACTTACGGTCGTAACTGATAGGACCTTTGTGTTGCTTTATCCATGAAGCTATTCCGCCAACGAACGACTTAACTTTTCCCCAAGCTGAAACTAATCCAGAAAAGAAACTATCCATAATTGCACGTCCGGCAGCGCCTAAATCGAAATTCATTGCTGCGTGTATTGCTGATTTAACGCCGTTCCATATTCCAGAAACCCAACCAACAACACCGCCCCAAGCACTACGCAAACTACCAAATGCATTACTTGCCATGCTTCTAATTGTCGATACTATTCCACTCCAAGCACCAGATATTGCACTTCTTGCTGAATTCCACAATCCACTTACAAATCCTGATACTCCACTCCAAGCGCCACGAAGTGAATTAAAAGCATTGCTTGCCATCGATCTAACAATACTAACGATTGTGCTCCAAACTGAAGAAACGACAGACGATACCGCATTCCATATTCCTGAAGAGATTGCTATCAATCCGTTCCATATGGACGATACAACATTAACGGTTGTGGTTACTATCGTTGTAATAGTCGTTAATATTATGTTCCATATTGTTGTTGCCACCCCCACAATACCATTCCATATTGCACTTATAATTCCAGCGAAACCGTTCCAAACAGCCACAATAGCATTAACAATTGTCGTGATTACCGTTACCAACACATTCCATATTGTAGTAAACAAAATGACGTTTGCTTGCCATGCCGCCGATAGGTAAGGCGCTAGAAAGTTCCAAGCAGCTACAATTCCATTGACGATAGCAGTAACTACTGCGACTATTCCGTTCCAAATTGTGCTAAATACAACTACAATTCCTTGCCATAGTGCACCAAGCAGAACACCTAATCCGACCCAAGCCATTTGTATGCCTAATATAACTGTTTGTAAGACAATCAGGATTGTATTCCAAATGTCTTGAAATATAGAAACCAAATTAGCTAAAGATGACTGTAAAAACGACACAAACCCAGCCCATAGCGCCTGACCTGTTTTAGTCATTGTAAAGAAATAAACCAGACTGGCTACTAAGGCGACAACGGCGGTGACTACCAATCCTATAGGATTGGCGACTAGGGCTGCGTTAAATAGCATCATTGCAATTCTTGCTGTTTCGATAGCCGACTTAACACTTGTTATGATGGTTACAACGATTGAATAAGCCTTAAAGGCAACCAATAGAGCGCCAGCTGTTACAATGACAGCTTGGATAATATCTCTGACTGCTTGTATTTTCATAGCAGCAGAAATAAAATTAGCCACTTCTGTTATAACCGTTCCTATGATTGTTACAACATTACCAATGAATTGACCAACGTTTACAAATACCTGACCAGCTGTTCCGACCCCCCCAAATGATTGTATTGTAGATTTAATAACTGACCATAACGCAGAAACAATTGAAACAACAGCTCCGATTACAGCTGTAACCGCGTTCCAAGCCGATTGTATGGCTCCTGTTGACAAAAATCCAGTGATTAACGAAACCACCGAATCTCTAACTACCCCAATAACGGTTTCTACAGCTGATAAAACAGAACCGACAGACAGCCAAGACGATTTAATTGATCCAGTGTTACTTATAACGGTAATAACAGAAGTAACGATATTACCAAATGCTATAACGATATCCATAAGAGCGCTAAAAACCACAACAACTGTATCTGAAAGTTTATTAAAGTTCATTCCAGTTGTCACCTTAGAAAATGACCTAATGGCATTATCAGCAAAACTTTTGAACCCAGAAACGGCAGTATCGACAAACGACATAACCGTGTTTTTAATAAAATTAAACGCAGGCGCTAGCGCTGTTTTAAACGAGTTAGCTAAGTTTTGAATAGTCTTTCTAAACTGTTCACTAGTGTTATAGGCGTAGACAAAAGCGGACACTAATGCAGCTATTGCCAATAAGGCAAGACCTAGTGGGCTTATAAACAATGCCTTTAATGCTGTTCCAACAGTGCTCATAACACTGCCTATTCTAGTTGCAGCAGTTAAAAACGACCCTGTTGCTAGAGTCGCTGCACCTATAATTGGAGACAATCCCAAGAAAGTTCTTATTCCACTTCCTATTGCACTGTTAGATGTAGTAGCCCATTCCAATGTGCTACTCATCATGTCAACAATACTAGAAATAACACCGGCACTCCCTGACATTGCGGCGTTTCTTAATGCTTCCCAGTTACCACCAACTTGTTCAATCTTTGACCCCAAGTTTTTCTGCATTTCGTTAGCTTGATTATTAAGAAATGAAGTGGCGGTTGCCGTATCACCAGAAGCAGCTTGCATAGCCTTGCTATAAGCGTCCCAACTGGTAGTGGTATTGTCGGTCTTATCTTTGATAGATTTCATCAAAGGTAATATGGCAGCCATACCAGATGAACCAAACATAGTCTTTAATGCAGCCGCCTTGTCAGATGAGGACATACCGTCCATTGAATCTGATATTTCATTTAATATTTGCGGCAAGGGCTTCATATTACCTTGTGCGTCATTGAAATTAAGACCTAAAGCAGCTGCTTGCTTTGCTGCTTTATCAGATGGAGCTTGCATAAGAAGTAATGCGTGGTTTAAATCCAATGATGCCTGTGCAGCACTGAAACCTTTGTTGGTCAGCAATCCAATAGCTTCAGATGTATCAGTCATGCTGATTCCAGCATTAGATGCTGTACCGCCAATTGTAGCCAATGCTTGCTGCATATCCTCAATTGAGGCGTTAGATAAGTTAGCTGTTTCCGTCAAAATAGCAGCCGCTTGTTGAGGGCTTTCCAACGAGTCGCCCCAGATGTTCATTGATTGTTGAACAACGCTAGCGGTTGTCTGCAAATCGGCGCCAGCAGCAGTAGCAGCTTCAGCAATAGCAGGAAATTCTTTCTTTATTGTTCCAAGCGACGCGCCATCTCGAGCCATTGCAACCATAGCATCTGCGGCATCTTGTGCACTTATGGGTAAAACTGCACCCATGTGGTTAGCGACATCAGCTAACCCTTGAATATCTTTTGAAGTGCCTCCAGCAATAACGGCCGCTTTGTTCAAGGAAGATTGAAAATCCCCAAAACTGTTGACACTTTTTATTCCAATAGCAGTAACTGCCGCTCCGGCAACGGTCATGAATTTACCAACGTTCTCAAGAGATTGTTTTGATTTGCTTTCAAAATCAGACGCAGCTTGAGCTGCCTTTCCAAACGTTGAACTCAAATTCTTATCAACCGCAGACAACACAGCCTGCACTGAATAACTTTCCATTTATTGTCCTCCTTTCCTCTTTTGTTTTAATTCTT
>OMJG01001669.1_pt1 | contig 12286 bp, 11 predicted proteins | sample 1646431 | NCBI WGS metagenome assembly OMJG01 (sample SAMN03771674, study PRJEB25209) | food metagenome | isolation source: Cotija cheese | place: Mexico:Jalisco,Michoacan | collected 2011-12-12 | reverse complement strand
GGTCTCCGGCACCGACGGCTGCAACGGCATTGGCTCGACCTACCGGGTCACCGGCAACGGCATCCGGACCGCCCACGTCAAGCCGTTCGTCTCCACGTTGATCGCCTGCGACAACCAGTGGCTCAACGGAGTGAAGACCATCGACCACTACGGCGTGGTCATGGTCGTCCGCGGCCAGGACGGACAGGTCATCGGCCTGCTGCGTCCGGCCTGATTCTCGGGCTGCTCTGCCGGCACAGATCGCCGTGATCCACTCTCATTGCAGGTCACGGCGATTTATCTAAATTATCCATCGGCGTCAATTTATCCAATTTATCCTGTTTATCCTCTGGCGTGCGGGCTAAGATAGATCCTGACTTACCCTGGCAACCCGTTCCGTCCCGGCTTCGGCGAATCCCCCACCGTGTGGGCAGGCCGCCGCCCGATACTTGATGCGTACCGGACTGCCATCGAGACCGGTGCCGGCAGTACCGGCTGCATGATTCTCATCAACGGTTCCAGGGGCATCGGGAAAACCACCCTGGTCAACGAACTTGAGGACATCGCCACCTCGAACGGCTGGATGTTGCTACGGGCCCCGAGCCACCGGGGCCTCCATCGCGGGCCTCGGCTCAGTGTCCACCGAGCAGGAGGCCGGAGAGCCGGTCACCCCGACACTGAGCTCCCGATTACGCGCACTCAGTGAGATCACCACGGCCCACGGATCCGGCATCCTCATCACCGTCGACGAGATTCAGGCAGCAGACTCCGCTGATGTCGGCATTCTAGCCACCTCAGTCCAGGACCTCGTCCGTGACAACATCCCCGTCAGTTTCATCGGCGCAGGGCTCACTGCAGGAATCCACGAACTACTGAGCTCCCCGGGAACCACCTTCCTGCGCCGCAGTCGGCGTTTTCAGCTGGCACCGCTCCAGCCGCGGGACGCCACCGACCTACTACTGCGCACTGCAGAATCGACCGGTATAGTTTTCGACTCCGATACCACGGACCGTGCGATGACCGCCGCCTTCGGCTATCCGTACCTGCTCCAGCTCATCGGTTCCCTGGCCTGGGACAGTGCCAGGACGGCGAATTCAGACCATGTCGCTGACGACATGGTGGAGGAGTCCATCGCCTTGGCGATTCCGGTTCTGGGGGATCAGGTGCACCAACCTGAACTGGCGGCACTTCCTCACAGCCAGCTCAATTCCCTCCACGCGATGGCGGCTGTGATGGACTCCACCGATCCGGACGGCACCGACGGTGCTTTCCCGGTGCAAATCAGGGATGTCGCCGCGGAGCTCGGTAGAACCACTACCTCTGTTTCCACTGCGCGTGCGGCGCTCATCAACCGCGACATCATTCACGGACCCGCATGGGGTCAGGTCGCCTTCCGGTTGCCATACCTACGTCAGTACCTCGACAGTCCGGGTGGGCCCCTGGAAGTGTCCTAGCGCGACGGCGCCACACCACGACCGACGCGGCGTCCTCTAGGATTGCCCCATGACAAACCTCGTTTCCACTCCTCCGATCGCTTTCGTCATCGCCGGCTCCGAGGCCACCGGTGGCGCCGGCATCCAGGTCGACCTGAAGACCTTCCAGCAGCTCGGTGTCTACGGTGTCGGTGCCCTGTCCTGCATCGTCGCCTTCGACCCGAACAACGGTTGGGGCCACCGCTTCCACCCGGTCGACCCGGAGATCATCGCCGAGCAGTTCGAGGCCGCCCTGGCCACCCACGCGGTCGAGAACATGAACACCGCCAAGGTCGGCATGCTGGGCACCCCGGCGACCATCGAGATCGCCGCCGCCAAGCTTGCCGAACGGAACTGGAAGAACCTCGTCGTCGACCCGGTGCTGATCTGCAAGGGTCAGGAACCCGGTGCAGCACTGGACACCGACAACGCGTTGAAGGAGAAGATCCTCCCGCTGGCCACCGTGGTCACCCCGAATGTCTTCGAGTCGCAGAGTCTGTCGGGTATGGAGCGTATCGAGACTGTCGAGGATCTCGAGGAGCAGCGAAGCGTATCGGTGAGAAAGTCCCCTACGTGCTGGCCAAGGGGGGCGTCGAGCTTCCGGGCGAGGACGCCGTGGATGTTCTCTGGGACGGCCACGAGATCACCCGCTTCGCCGTGCCGAAGGTCGGCGAGCAGCGCGTCTCCGGTGCCGGCTGCACCGTCGCCGCCGCGCTCACTGCCGAGCTGGCCAAGGGCAGCGACGTCGCCACCGCCGTGCAGGTCGCCAAGGACCTGGTCACCCGTGGCATCCAGCACCGCGTCACCGCGAACACCCCGTTCGACACCGTCTGGCAGGGCGCATAGCACTCTTCCATCATTGACAGTACTGTCGTTGGCTGACAGTATGGGAGTGTGGAGTTCAGGGACAGGGCACTCGAAGAGTTTCACTTTTCTGGACGCCCACCGCGTGATGTGCCACCCGAGCTCCGCAAAGTTCTTCGACGGAAACTGGCCATGCTCGACCAGTCCAAGAGCCTCAATGATCTTCGGGTGCCTCCTTCAAACCATCTGGAGAAGCTCAAGTCTGATCTCGCCGGATACCACAGCATCAGAGTTAACAAACAGTTCCGGCTGGTTCTCATCTGGACGGAAAGAGGAGCAGAAGATGTCCACTTCATCGACTACCACTGTTCACGGAGCCGCTCCCGACGACCGGGTACCGTACCCGCACCCAGGCGAAATCCTGCAGGAAGAGTTCCTGGAGCCGCTCGCAATCTCCCAGTACAGGCTGTCCAAGGACACCGGGATCTCCGAATCTCACGTCTCCAAAATCGTACGTGGTGTAGCTGGGGTCACCGCTGCCACAGCAGTCCGATTGGCCGCGTACTTCGGCAACTCGGCTGAATTCTGGCTCGGGCTACAGGAAGCCCACGATCTTGACGAAGCCCGCGCAAGCATCGACATCACCGCGATTCCGCGGGCCAGCATCAACTACGGTTAGCTCACCTCCGGCGGTAGCGGTTGGTGGTGAGTTCCTCGTGGCCGGGTACGTCACCCGAGACGTACCGGGACCAGGCCGTGCGGAACAGGGACGTCACCGGCACATGTGGCGGGCACCCGGTCAACACCGGCCGGGCCTTCACATCGGCCCACATCAGATACATCGGCGCCTTCCACACCTCCATCGGTTTGGCCGGCTCATAGCCACCCCGTCCTTCCAGCCACTCGCCGGGTAGGAAGAACGACCGTGCGGCCCCGGCACGCTTCGCCTGTACCACCACACCGGCGGCGACGAGCTCGGCACCGGCGGCGTCGATGTCCTTCTTCCTCCACCCGTTCCAGCCACGCCCCTTCGCGTCGGTAGGCAGCGATAGAGCAAGCAGCTGCAGGAAGTAGCGTGCGGCGTCCTCACTGACCCCGAGCTTCCCAGTCACCTCCGATACGAGATCAGGCACCGAGTTCCCCGGGTCGTTTACCTCGCCGGGACGCTCCGGGTACACGGTGTCCAGGTCCGCGATGAGCTCGTCGACCAGCCCCTCGGTGAGGACCCGCACCACCTGGCGCATCGGGGTGACGTACTCGGTGAAGGCGGGGTCGTCGACCGGGCAACCGATGTCCATCGTCCCGATGCTCTTCGCATTCTCCGGGTCGGCCATGTACTCCTCCGACGCCTTCACCATCTATCGCAGCAGCGTGGCGAAAGAGGGACGCCGAGGATCGTCGAGACTGAGCTCACCGACTACCGCGAGCACCGCAGGAATCACCGTTTTCGGGTAACCGAGCTGCTCTTTGCCGAGCAGCAGCAGTCTGGTCAGGGTGAAGGTGGGGTTCTGCCAGGAGTTGTCGGCGCCATCGATGGTCAACCACTCGGCATGGGTGAGGGTGAGCAACCGTTGCCGGTGAGTGTCCGCCACAGGGAGGCCATGCCCTCCGCCGGAGTCTTCCCGTCGAGGGATGCGGTGAGAAGCCTGTCGAGGACCGCGTGGTCGACTGCCCGGATCTGGTGCTCTGCCAGCTCCATCTCCTTGACCGTGCAACCACAGCGTTTACGCAGGTCGGAGTCGATGTTTCCGGACGTACGGACACCACCGAGCAGCATCCGGCACGTCGGTGCGGCGAAACCGGTCGCGTCGGCCAGGACGGCAACCTGCCCGGCATCTACCACCTTCTCAGCGTTATCCTCTGCCGCAGCGAGCACCTCGTCCAACGCGGTGAGCAATTCCCCGGCGTCCATACGGTTTTCGGGGCGTGGGGATCCGTCAAGCAGTGGCACGGTCAGGGCATCCCGGTTCGAGCGCTTCACCACCACGTCCACAGGTTCTCCGGGCGAGGGCATTCTTCCGTAACCTCGCCGACCGACGAGGGTGTGAACCTGGGCGCCGAGGTCGACCCACTGCGGTTCCGCCGCGCCCAGCGCGACCAGTGCTCGGGCATCATCCGGGGCGGTGATGGTGACCAGGTGGTACTCGCCGCCGAGGATGCCGGCGGCCACCAGGTCGCGCACGAATCCGACGGCATTGCCGAGGTCCTCGTTGACCGGGTCAGCCAGCGTGGTCCTCCACCGGGCCACAAGCCGTCGTTCCCGGCCCATGTACTGGGCCAGGGCGTGGTCACTGATCCAGGACCTGGCACCGGAGTAAGTCCCCGTCTGCTCCCCGGAGATGATCGCGCGCAATCGGGCGGCGATCAGCCGCAGGTCGTCGGCGTCCGGCCCGTAAGAGGCATTGTCGAAGGCATTGGCACCGGCATCGGTGAGCCCGGTGCCGATGTCGTCGCTGGCATCACCGTCCGTCTCCTCCTCGGTGAGGAGGCCACGCAGCCGGGACCACTCATCGTCGAGCACAGCCACATCAGCGGCCACGTGGACCACCGCGTCGATGATCGCGTCATCGGTGGCACCGAGCTGTTCAGTGACGATCCCCGGACGAAGTCCGGATCCAGGACCGCGGTGGTGTGGCTTGCCCCGTCGTCACTGCGGTAGGAGTAGGAACTCGCCACCGTCGGCAGTGCCCGGTCAGTGAGATCCCTGTCGGCCAGGGCTTCAAGTACCGCCGCGGCGTCCCCGGTGGTGTACCCGCGCATCCGCTCACTGGCCTGCGGATCCCGGGGTGTGGTCATGCACCACAGTGGTGCCGTCAGCTGATGGAGGCAGTGTCGCGCTCCTGAGACGCTGGTGGCCGAGGACAGGTAGGCGCCTGTCGTCGGTGACAGTACCTGCTCCGCGACCAGCACCTGGGTGACCCCGCCAGGCAGACGCATCAGCGGCCCGGCCGTGTCATCGCCTCGGAACGCGCCCAGTACATCCCCGGCGCGGACGATCCCGACCGGGGTCAGCACGATCGAGGCGGAACCGAACTGTCGGCCACTGACTCCGATCGTCACCTGGCGACCTGCCACTGATCCCGTGGGGCTATCACCGATCTCCTCCGGCAGGCCCACGATGAGGCTCCCGCCCCACATGGTGTGTCGTTGGTCAGGGTCGCCAGGATCGAACCCCACCTGTTCCAGGAACCCGCCCGGGGCGTCGAGGCCGAGTGCGGCATGGATCTCGGAGTCATCGGCGTAAACAGCGCTGCCCAGCGATTCCCCGGTTGCTCGGTCGAAGCGGCAGACCTCCTGCCCCCAACCGCTGACGCTGTAGATCACGTCCCCGGGCAGGTCCAGGATCCCCGAGCGGTCAGCATCGGGCAGGTCGCCGCCGGGACGCAGGACACTGCCGCCGAGCAACCGCCCCGGGTGGTCGGCATCGCCGATCGGCACGGTCACCGGCGGGTGCCAGTAGCCGACCCGTTCCCCTTCCACCGCCGCAGGCTCGCCGAACCACCAGAGGTAGGTCGTCCAGGTGTTCTGGTCCCGGTAGATGACCACACCGGTGTCGCCGACGGTGTAGACGGCCGTGACCTCTGCCGCACCGAACGGTCCGGTGCCGGAGCAGAACACGCCCTCGGGGCCGACGACCTCGATGTGCTCCCCGCCGATCAGAGCCACATGTGGGTAGCTGGCGCAGACGGTGACTCCGTCTGCCCGCCCACGACTGCGCGACGCGGGGTGTTTCTCTGCCCAGTCTGCGGCGTGGACGCACACCCGTCGGTAGGCGTCCTCGTACACCGGCCAGGTGAGCTCGGTGACCAGGCCCGCGTTGACGGCCGCGGCGAGTTCCTCGGCCGGTTCGAAGGAGAACAGGCGGTCCACGGCGTCCGGTGCCAGCTCGCGCACCCGGGGGTCGGCGAGCTGCTCGAGCACCTCGGTGGTGGCCGAGCCCAGGGTGGGTAGTGCGCCGGTGAGTCGCTCACGGGTGGCGGCGAGGTTCTCCAGCAGACCCGCCAGCATCACCCGGGTGCCGGAGTGCTCCAACAGCAGGTCGAGGTGCTCGCCGAGCATGGACATGCCGGTGGTCTCCCCCAGGACCGTCGGGCCCAGCACCGGGTCGGCGGCGAGATGGGCGAGGTCACCGTAGGGATCCTTGTACCAGTGTCGGACGCTGGGGGTGGCCTGCCAGTGGCCGTCCTCGGAATCCAGGCCGATCGAGAGTCCTGCGGTGAGCAGTGCATCCAGCAGGGCGGGGTGCACCGCCCACGCCGCAAGCCGGACTGTCGGCAGCGACGCCATTCCGGACGCTGCCCGTCCGATCTCCTCGTAGAGCTTCGGCATCGGTTGACGCAGGTCATGGGAGAAGTCGTCGATCAGCTTCACCAGCCAGGCGGCGTACCGAGCCGAGCGTGCCGGATCTGCGGAGTCCCCCCCCCCGCAGTTGCTCCAGCGCCCCGCTGTCCTCCAGTAGCATCAGGAAGTCCTCCACCGGCAGTTCAGTTGGCGTGTTGTCGGCGACGACGGCTGCCACGGCTCGCCGTTGATGTCCGGGGGCGGCGTTGGCGGTGCTGGTCCGGGTGATCCCCACAGAGTCAGCGTCGCGGATCGGCAGTTGGCTGGACCTCGGTGCCCATGCCTCGACACGGAAGATCCAGGAACGGCGCCTGGCCGGCTATCTCGCCGGCTCCTCTCACACCTGGACCACCTCCGGGGCGGTCGATGGCCTGGTCGACCGGGTCAGTACCGCCACCGACGACCTCTTCGTCGCGGCACTCCCGGCGTTGAGGGGCGCCTCCGACACGGTCGCAGCAGCAGAGCGGGAGGATTTCCTCGACCATCTGGCCGCACTGCTCGGCGACCGCCCCGACGGGGACCTCGACATCCCGGCGGCGACGATGACGGGGTTCGCCACCATCGATGCGGATGCCCGCCGCAGGTTGGAGGCCCTCGGGCTCGCGGACGTGCACTTCGCGCCGGAGACCCGGTGGCGACTGGTCCTCGGCGCGGACCCCGAGGCGTTGCCGCCGACGGCCTCACGGATGGCATCCACCCTCGACGAGCTCTACGGCGACCCGGGGCCGGGGAGATCGAGGGTCTCTTCGGTTCCGACCAGGTCCAGGAGATCCTGGCCACCGCCGCGGAAAAGGGCCGCGCCGATGCACTGCTCGGACCGGACGGCTCCAGCACCATCGACCCGGAGTCGGTGCGTCCCTCGGTGGAGCTGCTGGGCACGGTACTCGGGTTGCGCGGGGCGCTGTCCGAATCCCAGTTGGGCATGCTGCGACCTCTGGTGTCCCGCCTGGTCGATGAACTGTCGAAGGAACTGGCCTCCCGGATCACCCCGGTGCTCGCCGGACTGGCCAGCAGCCGGCCGAGCGTCCGGAGGACCGGGAAACTCGACCTACCGGCGACGATCAGGTGCAACCTGCGGCACGTCGCGGAGGTCGACGGTCGTCGTCTGGTCGTCCCGGAGACACCGGTGTTCCGCTCGCCGGTGCGGAAGACCTCGCCGTGGCACATCATCGTGGTGGTGGACGTCTCCCCCTCGATGGAGACCTCGACCATCTATGCCGCGGTCACCGCGTCGATCCTGTCTGGGATCGCGACGTACCGGCTCAGCGTGCTCACCTTCGACTCGGAGGTCATGGACCTGTCCGGGTACGCCGACGACCCACTGTCCCTGCTGCTGGAGATCTCCCCCGGTGGTGGCACCGACATCGCGAAAGCCGTCACGGTGGCCGCGCAGCAGGTCACCGATCCGACACGGACGGCCAAGGTCGTCATCAGTGACTTCGAGGAGGGTGGTTCGGTGCCTGCGTTGGTCGGCAGGGTACGCGACCTGGTGGAGTCCGGGGTCCGGATGCTGGGGTGTGCCGCGCTCACTGACGGGGACACCTCCTCCGGCGGTGCCGACAGCGTCACCGGGGTCTCCTACAACGTCGGGGTGACCCGCCAGCTCGCAGCGGTGGGGATGCGTGTCGCCCCGGTGTCACCGGTGCAGCTGGCCCGGTGGGTCGGCGAGGTTCTTCGCTGACCCACGCCGAGCTGGTGCTCACATGCCGATCCGGAACGCCGGGACGTCCTGGTCGACGACCCAGGGCTCGGCGTGCAGGGTGAAGACTTCCTCGGCGGTGCGTCCGGTCTTCTGGCCGTCGGCGAAGGTTCCCTCGTCGAGCACCAGGTAGGCCACAGTGTCCATGAGGTACATGAACAGGTCCTCGGGAGACATGCTGGTGTTCTCCACCTGCAGCTCGGGGTGCCCCATCGGCCACAGCCCGTAGGTGTAGGCGGAGGTCCCCTCCGGACCGGGGCGCAGCCACGCCGAAACCCACAGCGGCCACGGCGTGGAGCCGAACTGGCCGGTCGCCACCTGCTGCAGGAACGGCAGACCGAAGGTGGACGCCGCAGTGCCCGAATAGTAACCGGCCAGGCCCGGCAGTCGGCACAGCGCCACGGTCAGCATCCCGTGCACCCGGGCGACGGTCAACTGTGTCTGTCGCGCCGACAGGTCGGCGATCTTCTCCGCGGGCTCCCCGGTGAACTCCGGCGGCACGGCGATCAGGACCTGCGCTGTGTGGGTGGAGACCCGCTCCCGGTCGTCGCCCTGGCAGTACAGCTGGTGGGCGTTCTGCTCGGCCTCCTGGTTCGGCACCGGGGCGTCGATGACGGTCAGAAAGGCGGTGGCGCCGAACTTCTTGATCCGCACCTCCACCACGCCGTCCTTGCCGTCCACGGCCTCAGCGGTCAGGCCGATCTCCTCGGGGACGTCTGTGACCTTGGCGATGACCTCCTCGACGGTCGGGGCCCCGGTGAAGAGCAGGTCACCGAGCATCAGGTGCGGGGTGAAGTCGGCGGCTGGGACAGTGGAGTTCTCGTCGGACATGACCGCCACGCTACCTGAGTGCCTCCGCTGTTCATCGACCCCGGTCGGGGCACACGGGAGTAGTCTCAAAGGAGAAACCACCGTCTCACCACAGGAGTCATCTGATGGCTACCGACTTCCCCACCCCCGAACTCACCGAGCGCCCGGAACAGCACCTCGCCGTAGTGCGGGAAACCGTCGCGATGGAGGACATCCCGAAACTCTTCGACCGTGCCTTCCCGTTGATCCTCACCACTCTGGGTGCCGCCGGGATCTCCCCCTCCGGCCCTCCCATGGGTGTCACCCACGGTATGCCGGGCGAGAAGATCGACCTCGCCGCCGCCGTCCCCGTGGATGCCCCGATCAGCGCCGACGGGGAGGTCACCCCGGAGACCCTGCCGGCGGGCCGGACGGTCACCCTCATGGTGCGTGGCGGCTACGATCTGATCACTGCCGCCTACGAGCACCTCTTCGACTGGATCACCACCGAGGGGCTGACCCCCACCGGTATCGTCTGGGAGCAGTACCTCACCGAGCCGACGCCGAACGGCGACCCGGACGCCAACGAAACCCTCCTCGGTGCACACGTGGAGTAGTTGCGGTGTGACCGGGGAGGGACATCGGCGACCTGTGCGACAATCGTCCTCATGCCGATCGACTTCGCCACCCCGGGCAACGAGCCCTCCAGACCGCAGAATTTCCAGGTGGACCTCGGCGGGGTCGTCGACCTGCTCAGCCGGCACATCTACTCCGGCCCGCGGGTGTACCTGCGTGAACTGCTGCAGAATGCGGTGGACGCGATCACCGCCCGCCGGGAGCAAGACGGCGCGACCGGCACTGACAACGGGCACATCCGGATCCGTCCGCTCACCGACGGCCCCGACGCCCGGACCACCCTGTCCCTCACCGACGACGGAATTGGCCTCACCTCCGCCGAAGCCACCGAGCTGCTGGCCACGGTGGGTCGGACCTCCAAGCGCGACGAATTCGGCCTGCAACGCTCCGGACGCCTCGGCCAGTTCGGCATCGGATTGCTGAGCTGCTTCATGGTCGCCGACACGATCACCATGGTTTCCCGCTCTGCGATACGGGGTGCGGCTGCCGTGCGGTGGCAGGGGCATGCCGACGGCACCTTCGACCTGCAGGAACTCTCCGCCGCCGAGACCGATGCCCTGCCCGTGGGCGCCACGGTGCACCTGTCGCCGCGTCCGGACGAACGTACCCTGCTCACCGAGGACGCCGTGGTACGCATCGCCGGTGAGTACGGCAGCTACCTGCCCGTCGAGATCCGGGTGGAGGGTGTCAAACACACCACGGTGAGCCGGTCACCGGTGTTCTCCCCGGACATCTCCCGCTACCTTCGCCTGCAGGAGGGCTCGACCCGGCTGGGGCGGGCCCCGTTCGATGTCATCGACCTCTCCACCGACGGTGATGACTCCGCTGGCAGCGCTGACACAGAGGGCGTGGCCTACGTCCTGCCCTCACCGCAGGCACCGCACATGACCCGACGGCACAGCGTGTACGTCAACCGGATGCTGGTCGACCACGGTCCCTCACCGGTGGTGCCTGCCTGGGCGTTCTTCGTGGAGTGCGAGATCAACTCCACCCGCCTGTCCCCCACCGCCTCACGCGAGGCGTTGGTGGAGGACGAGGCCCTCGCCGCAACCCGCGACCACGTCGCCCAGCGGATCCGCTCCTGGCTGCTGGACCTGGGGCGTAGGACCCCGCACCGGCTGCGCGAGTTCACCGCAATTCATGACCTGGCCCTACGCTCACTGTGCCTGTCCGACCCCGAACTGGCCGACACGGTGCTGGGGTTCATCACCCTGGAGACCACCCGTGGCCGACTGCCGATCGAGGAGATCGTGGAACTGTGCCGCACCGAAAAGTTGGGGTTGCGGGTGGCGGGCAGTCTCGACGACTTCCGGCAGATTCGTGCCTTGGGCGACAACAACGGCATCACCGGCATCACCGGCATCACTGTCAACGGCGGCTACGTCCACGACGATGAACTGGCCTACCTGGTCCCCACCGTCTTCGACGGTGTGACGGTCGGCCCGGCGGACCTGCGGGAGTCCTTGGACGCCATGGACGTGCCGCCGATGGAAGCGTCCGCTATTTCCTTGACTCTCGCCAACAGGGTCACCGCCGCACTGGAGGAGGTCTCCGTGTCCGGCATGGTGCGGGTGTTCTCCCCCACCGATTCCCCGGCGGTGGTGGTGATGGACACCGCGGCCGGTGCCGCCCGCGACCGTGACGAGGCCCGTGGTTCCACCACCGACCAGTGGGCCGGGATCCTGGACACCCTCGACGCACTCGACGCCGCTGACTCCACAGATTCCCCGGGCCAGACCCCCACAGCGCCCCGCGCGACCGGGGCAGGTACCGCTGGTCCACTGTCGATGCTGGTGCTGAACTGGTCGAATCCCCTGGTGCGCCAACTGGCCAACGCCCACGACGATGCCGTGGTCGCCCGCACCGTCCGACTGCTGTACGTGCAGGCGTTGCTGGCCGGGCGCCGTCCACTCGGTACCCGGGAACGGGCGATGCTCACCGGCTCCCTGTCGGACCTTGTGGCACTGTTGATCGGGCCGGACGTCGACAGCGACTGGTGACCGACTGGTGTCCGACTGGTGTCCAGCACTGCGGCTACACTTCACCCCATGAACACACCAGAGGGTTCCGCCCCCACCGCCATGGAACTGCTGGACCAGGCCAACGGTCTGCCTTTCGGCTCGGAGGAGCGAGACCTCCTGCAGCGCGCCCTCTCCAGCGCGCAGGAGACCGGAGACAGGGACGCGGAGTACCGCGTCCGGCTGTCGCTGGTCGCCAGCTACCGGGCCGCGGAGGACAACTCGGCACTGCTCACCCACTTCTCCGCCGCAGCGGGTCTACACGACTCCGATCCACAGCGGTTCCCGGGCAGCAGCGACGGGAGCTACCCGCACCTGTTCTGGTACTACAAGCACGCCATCAACGTCGTCACCATGTCCTGCCTGTTCAGCCGGCCCCAGGCAGATGCCCTGCTGGACCAGATGGCCACACACTACGCCCGCGCCGGGGTGCCGGAGAACGCAGTCGACATCTAACGCCGCGAGGACCAGCTGGTCAACGGAACACTCGCCGAGACTGAAGCTATCCAGGCCCGGATCCTCGCCAACGGTGGCGAGGATCCCTTCGA